>Ga0206117_100267_pt1 | contig 72526 bp, 64 predicted proteins | sample 3A5Ametagenome_FD_177997 | JGI IMG/M metagenome (GOLD analysis project Ga0206117, IMG submission 177997) | Enriched microbial communities from leaf-cutter ant dump, University of Wisconsin, Madison, United States - 3A5A | ecosystem: Environmental > Terrestrial > Nest > Insects nest > Nest dump... | reverse complement strand
TCCGGCGTGGGCACCTTGCTACGGAACGATCGCTGCGGATCCAGAGCGGGGACGGTGGCCCACGTCGGCTCTCGACACCTAAATTGCCTGATCACGAACAGATAAGATGCGGGGCTTGCCCCGCATGCGACGCGACCGGATCGATGAAGCCCGTGCGGGGCAAGTCCCGCACCTGCGGATGGCTGCATATTCCGGTGCCAGAGCACCACGGGCTCACGCAATGAGCACGAAACAACGAGGGTTTCCGCCTGTAGCCGCCGGCGCAGCGGCAGGAACGCGCTGCGGTGCGCGAGGGCACCTCATCGGGAACGCTTCATCGCGCACCGCAGTGCGCTCCCGCAGATGTTTCAGGCCACCGCCGCCAGCGCGGCGAGCACCGCGCTTTCGATCGCGTCCAGGTCCGGCAGCAGCGCGCTCTGTTCGCCCAGCAGCACGCGCATGTGCACGCCCTGCGGCAGGCTTTCCTCGGAGGCGTCGGCCAGCAGGCCGTCGCGCGGGACCGCGATCAGCTGCGGGAAGGACTGGGTCAGCAGCGCGAAATACGGCATCTCCGGGTTGCCGCCCAGCGCCTTGAGCACCACCACCTTGTTGCTGCCGGCGACCGGCTCGTCGCCGCCGTTGAAGCGGGCGAAGGACAACAGCGGCACTTCCCAGCCCTGCCAGGCGATGTAGCCGGCCAGCCAGTCGGGCGCACCCTCGATGGGCTCCACCGTCACCCGCGACATCATTTCGGCGACGGTGGCGTTGGGCAGCAGCACGCGCTCGGCGCCAGCCTGGATCAGGACGCCGCGGACTTCATCGTTGCTTGCATAACTCATGGTCGGTTCCTTGATCGGTTGCCGCTCAGCCGACGCTGCGCTGCGCCAGCTCGCCGGCGAGGTATTCCGGGGTGCCGGCCGGATGCCCGGCGACGGCCAGCTGGCTGGCGGCCTCCGGGTCGTAGCACCCTTCGCCGCTCTGCCCGGCGACCCAGCCGCCGCGCTCGGCGAATTCGAACGCCGCCGGCACCAGCGACGGATCCGCGCCGCTCAGCATGACCACCGCCGACCGTTCGGCCGGCAGGACCTCGAGCACCGGCGCCGGCCCGTCGACGAAACGCAGCCCGCCGGCCTGCGCCGTCACGCCGACGCCGTCCTGGAGCACGTAGACATTGCCGCCCTCCAGCGCCTGCCCGGCTTCGGCCAGCGCGACCGGCAGCATCGCCACGCGCGACATCTGCTTGACGAGGTTGGCGTAGCGGCCGCCGTCCAGGCGCATCTGCACCAGTACCGGCAGCGCATAGTCGTCCGGCAGCGCGCCCAGCAGGCGCCGGACCGCATCCGGCCCGCCGATGCCGGCCAGCAGCAGCACTGCGCCCGGCACGCTGGCGGCCGCTTCCGCGTCCAGTTCCACCAGCGACAGCGCGCCGGCGCCGAACCCGCCGGCATCGGTGGCCGGCGGCGCATCGTCCAGGACCGGCGCCGCGGCCGGCGCGGGCGTCGGCGCAACGTAGGCATCGTCATCGACCAGCGACCAGCTGTGGAAGCTGCCGGGCAACGGCGCTGCGGCAGCCGGCGCCGGCCCATCGGCCACGGGCGGCAGTTCCGGCGGCCCGACCGGCGCAGCGTCCGGCGCCGCCCGCGAAGGAGCGAGCGCCATCAGTTCCTCGAAGCTCAGCACTTCCGGCCGGTCGACGGCAGCCGGCGGCGCATACAGCGTGTCGGCCGGCACTTCGTCGATATGCAGCACCGCTTCGTCGACATGGAACTGCAGCGGCGCATCGGCGTGGCGCTGGTCCGGGCGCTCGGGCATGCCCGGCTCCGGCAACGGCAGCGCTTCTTCCTCGTGGCCCGGCGGCAGCACCTGGTCGTGCCCGTGCAGCTTGGCGGCAAGGTGGCGCGTCCAGCGCTGCGCGTCCCAGCCTTCGCGGCGCGCGGCTAGCTCGGCTTCCTCGAACATCAGCTCCAGCTGCGGCGCATCCAGAACCGGGCCGAGGCGCTCGAGCGCGTCCTCCACCGCCGGCTCCAGCGCCACCAGCACCATCGCCGGCCCGACGGCCTGCAACGCCGCCGGCTCCAGCGTCTCCGGGTCCGCCTCCAGCACCAGGTCGCCGCCCGCGGCGAGCACGGCTTCCTTCAGCCGCTCGCGCGCGGCGCCCGGCCGCGCCAGCAGGGCGACCGGCCTGGCGGCGGAACGATCACTCGCGGACACGGGCGATCCCCAACAGGTCATAGACATTGCGCATCAGATCCAGCTCCTGGTACGGCTTGCCGAGATAGCGCTGCACGCCGATCTCGAATGCGCGCTGGCGGTGCTTGTCGCCGCTGCGCGAGGTGATCATCACGATCGGCACTTCCCTGTAGCGCGGATCGGCGCGCATCGCGGTGGCCAGCTCGTAGCCGTCCATGCGCGGCATTTCGATGTCCAGCAGCATCAGGTCCGGCACGCGTTCCTCCAGCCGCTCCAGCGCCTCGACGCCGTCGCGCGCGGCCACCACCTCGAAGTTGTGGCGCTCCAGCACGCGGCCGGTGACCTTGCGCATGGTCAGCGAGTCGTCCACCACCATCACCAGCGGCACGTTGCGCTGCTGGCCGACCGCGGCCGTTTCCACCGGCTGCTGCGGCTGGGCCAGGTGGCGGCGCACCAGCGGCGCCACGTCCAGGATCACCACCACGTTGCCTTCGCCGGTGATGGTGGCGCCGTAGATGCCAGGCACCGAGGCGATCTGCAGGCCCACCGGCTTGACCACGATTTCGCGGTTGCCCAGCACCTGGTCGATGGCCACGGCCGCGCGCAGGTCGCCGGCGCGCACCAGCAGCAGCGGGATCTGCGGCTGGCCTTCGGCCTTGGCCGCGGCCTGCCCGACCAGCGTGCCCAGGTCGTGCAGCGCGAAGTCCTCGCCGTTGTAGTGGTAGCCGCCCTGGCCGGATTCGAAACGCTCGCGGGCGATGCGGCCGATGCCGCTGACCGACGCGACCGGCACGGCGAAGGTGGTCTCGCCGATGCGCACGAACACCGCCTGGGTGACGGCCAGCGTCTGCGGCAGGCGCAGGGTGAAGGTCACGCCCTGCCCGCGCACGGTATGGATGTCCACCGAGCCGCCGAGCTGGCGCACTTCGTTGCGCACCACGTCCATGCCCACGCCGCGGCCGGCGAGCTGGCTGACCTGCTCGCTGGTGCTGAAACCGGAGGCGAAGATGAGGTTGTCCAGCTGCGCGTCGTCGAGCTGTTCGCCGGGCTGGATCAGGCCGCGCTGCTCGCCGCGGCGACGGATCGCCTCGCGGTCCAGGCCGGCGCCGTCATCGGCCACCTCCAGCACGATTTCCGACCCTTCGCGGCGCAGCCGCAGGGTGATGCTGCCTTCTTCCGGCTTGCCGGCGGCGATGCGCTGCTCCGGCGTCTCCAGGCCATGGGCCACGGAGTTGCGCAGCATGTGCTCCAGCGGCGCGACCATGCGGTCGAGCACGTTGCGGTCCAGCTCGCCGTGGGTGCCTTCCAGGTTCAGGTGCACCTGCTTGCCGATGTCGTGCGCGGCCTGCCGCACCACGCGGCGCAGGCGCGGCACCAGGCCGTCGAACGGCACCATGCGCGCGCGCATCAGGCCGTCCTGCAGTTCCGAACTGACGCGCGACTGCTGCTGCAGCAGGGCGTCGTAATTGCGCGACAGGTCGTCGAGCACGCCCTGCAGGCCGCCAAGGTCGGCCGCCGATTCGTTCAGCGCGCGGCTGAGCTGCTGCAGCGTGGAGAAGCGGTCCAGTTCCAGCGGATCGAACGCCTGGTCGGCCTGCTCCTGCTCGCGGCGGTAGCGGGCCACGATCTGCGCCTCGGTTTCCAGGTCCAGGCGGCGCAGCTGGTCGCGCAGACGGGCATTGGTGCGGTCCAGCTCGCCCATGGCGCTGCGGAACGCGCCCAGCTGCTGCTCCAGGCGCGAACGGTAGATCGCCACTTCACCGGCGTGGTTGACCAGGCGGTCGAGCAGGTCGGCACGTACGCGCACCTGTTCCTGCGTGCGGGTCGCGCCTTCCTCGTCCACGGCCTGCGCTTCGACCACCGGCGCGGACAGCGGCTCGGCGGCGATGCCGGTGGCCGCCAGCGGCTGCGGCGAGATGTCCGGCAGGACCTCGGCCGGCGCGGGCGCCGCGAACGTCGCGGCCGGTGCATCGTCGATGGCGGCGGTCGATGGCAGTTCCGCCTCGCTTTCGCCCTCGCCCGCTTCTGTTTCCGGCGTGGCGTCGACAACCGGCGCCACGCTGGCGGCCGGCGCCGGCAGCGGAATCGCGGGCGCGTCGCCGCGGCCGGCGGTGCGGGCCTCGAACGCGTCGATAAGATCGACCGGCATCTGCACCGCGCGGTGCGCGCCGGTGCGGATCAGCAGCTGGTGCAGGCGGTCGAAACCGCGCTCGAGCAGCTGCACGTCGCCGCGGCCGATCTCGGTGCGGCTGGCCGCCACCGCTTCCAGCAGCGATTCGATGCCGTGGCCGAGATCGCCGATGGCATTGATGCCGGCCATGCGCGCGCCGCCCTTGAGCGTGTGCAGGTCGCGCTGCAGCCCGGCGAGCAGCTCGCGGTCTTCCGGCGCCGAACGCAGTTCGCTGATGAGGCGGTCGCAGTGGTCGAGCAGGTCCTTGCCTTCCTCGACGAAGATGTCGACCAGTTCGCGGTCGAGGTCGTCGAAGTCGAGTGGGCCGGCGTCGAATGCCGCCGCGTCGACGGCAGCCGCGGGCGCGGCGTCCGTCACCGGGGCCGTCAACGGCGCCAGTTCGGCCGGTGCCACGGCGACCGGTCCGGAGGCGTGCTCCGGCTCCTCGCGTTCGGATTCGGATTCGGTTTCCTGCTCCTGCTCCTGCTCGGACTCGGACTCGGATTCGGATTCGGATTCGGATTCGGATTCGACGGCAGTATCGGCGCCAGTGCCGCTCTGCTCGTCCGGCGCGTCCGTCGATTCGACGGTGTCCAGCGACGGCACCGGCGCGGCGACCATGTCCTCTTCGGCCTGGAACGGCTCCAGGATCACGGCATCGGACTCGCCGGCCGCATCCCCGTCATGCAGCGCATCCTGCGCCGCGACGGTGTCGTCCAGCGCCTGCGCCTGTCCGGCGTATTGCGATTCCTCGTCGGCCGCAATGGCTTGCGCCGCGTCGGCGGGCGGTGCCGCGAACGCGGCCTCGACCGGTTCGAAGCCGGACGTCGCCATGTCCATCGCCGGCTCCGTCGCCAGCGCGGCATGCACGGACGTTTCCGGCGCGACCTCGTCCAGTTCCGGCGCGATGCCGGCGACGTCGTCCACCTCGTCCTGCGGCGGACTAGAAACCTCCAGCTCCGCCCCGGCACCAGCGGCGATCGCGGCTTCCGCTTCGTCGTCGGCCTCGTCGGGCCACTCGAAGACCTGCAGCGCGGTCGTATCGTCCGCCACGGTGGAAGGCACGTGCGCCTCCTCGTGCTGCCCGCTCGCGTCCTGCGCCGGAACACCCGCGAACGAGGCCTCCAGCAGCGCCGGGTCGAAATACGCGGAAAGATCGCCGATGCCGGCCAGTTCCTCGGCCACCGGCAGCGGTTCCGGCGCCTGGGCGTCGGCAGGCGCGGCGGCGGCCGGCATGTCCTCGTCGTCGATGTCCTCGTGCACCAGCGGCGGCCAGCGCACTTCCGGCAATGCGTCGGCCAGCGCCTGCAGGCGTCCGGCCAGCGGCGCGAACGACGGAATCAGCGGCGACGGCGCCTGCAGCGCGGTGATGGTGGTGGCCACGGCGGTGGCGGCGTCGCCGAGCGCGGCGACGCCTTCGCCCGTCGGGGTGACGGCGTTGGCGAGCGAGCGCTTCACGAACGATTCGACCGGCGCGGTCACCGCGGTGATCTCCGGCACCTCGGTCATCGCGAAGGCGCCGCTCATGGTGTGCACCGCGCGCAGCAGTTCCTCGGTGACCGGCTGCGGTTCGGCGCGCGACTGCGACAGCCACGCTTCGACCGTGGCCAGGTGCTGCCCCACTTCGGCTTCGAGGATCTCGCGCAGCACGCTGTCCACCGAGGCCGGCGTGCCCACGGCGGCCGGCTTCGCCTCCACCGGTGCGGCGGTGGCCACGGCGGCAGGGGCGCCGGCGACATGGAAGGCTTCCTCGCCGGCGGCGATACGGTCGGCGATGTCCTGCATGCCGAGCACGTCGGCATGGATGCGTCCGTTGCCGCGCAGGGCGGCGTTGAACTGCGGCAGCACCTCGAACGCCTGGCCGACCATGGCCACTACCGCCGGGCTCGCCGGACGGGTGCCGTCGAGCACGCGGTTGAGCATGCTCTCGATCTTCCAGCTGAACTCGCCCAGCGTGCGCGCGCCGACCAGTCGGCCGCTGCCCTTGAGCGTATGGAACACGCGGCGCACCGGGCGCAGTCGTTCCATGCTGTCCGGCGCCGCGCGCCAGGCCGGCAGCAGCCGGCCCAGGTTCAGCAGTTCCTCGTCGAACTCTTCGATGAAGACATCGCGGATGTCCTGGTCGATCTGCTCGGCATCGTTGTCGAACCCGCCATCCACGCCGGCGCTCGCGTCCAGCGCTTCGGCGGCGGGCGCTGATGTGGGCGCGACCGGCACGGCTTCCGGTGCGGCCGGCGCGACGAACGGGTCGAACGACGCGGCGGCCTTGTCCAGCTCGGCCATGAATGCCGCCATCTCGTGGTCGGGCGCGGGCGCTTCGGAGGCCGGGCCGACGCCGGCCGGGGCGGTGTCGGCGGCAGCCTGCTCCGGCGCCTCCATCGCCACCGGCGCTTCGTCCTGCAGCGCGGCAGGAACGGCGGCGGACACGTCCTCGCCTTCCGCGCGCGCGACGGCCGGTTCCTCGTCCGCCAGGGTGAACTCGAACGGCGCCGCATCGAACGCCAGCGCATCGACGGTGTCCGGCACGGCAGGCGCGTCATCCGGCCCCTGCTCGGCTGCGACCGGATCGAAGGCCGGGAATGTTCCGGCGTCCGCCGCAACCTCGGCGTCCTGCGACGGCATGACGCCGTCATCGACCGGATCGGCGGCGAACGGCGCCAGGGTGATATCGGCCTGCGGGCCGGCATCCAGCTCCGCGGCGACCGGGTCGAAGGCGAGGAACGTTCCGGTGTCCGCCGGAACCTCGGCGTCCTGCGACGGCACGACGCCGCCATCGACCGGATCGGCGGCGAACGGCGCCAGGGCGATATCGGCCTGCGGGCCGGCACCCAGCTCCGCGGCGATCGGATCGAAGGACAGGAATCCGTCCGTCGCGGCCGGTTCGTGGGTCGCGGCGGGTTTGCCGGCCACTTCGCCGGACAGCCATTCCGGCATCGCGTAGCGGTCGCCGGTGTCGGCCGGCGCCGGGTCGGTTTCCGCCATGTCCACGTCGAAGGCCGGGGTGGCATCGGTGGCGTCGGCGGCATCGATGCTGTCGAGCGGCGGCAGCGGCGGCGGTTCGGCAGCCACCGGCGTCACCGGTGCCGGACGCGCATGGATGGCCTCGCCGAACACCAGCGGCCGGACCTGCGCCACGGGCGCGGCAGGCTCTTCGACCTTCGTTTCCACCGCATCGAACGCCGGCGCGAAAGCGTCGGCGTAGGCCGTTGCGGCGACCGCATCGTCCTGCGTGCGGTCGGCGACAACCGGCGCGCTCGCCTCCACCAGGGCCGGAGCGGAGACCGCATCCTCCGGCGCGCCTGCCGCGGGCACCGGCCAGTAGCGCAGCGCCTCCAGGCTGCTGCGGGTGATGTCCAGGATTTCCTCGCGGCCGGGGCGACGCTCGCGCAGCGCCTCGAGGTAGTACTCCAGGCTGGCCATGGCGTCGGCCAGGGTGTCCAGCTGGCGCCCGCCGGGAATGCGCTTGCGCCCGATCAGTTCGACGCCGATGTACTGGCGCACGCCGTTCATGTAGTCCGCCGGCGTCCGCAGGTCGAGCATGCGCAGCGCGCCGGACACCTCGTCCAGCAGGCGCGGCACGTCCTGCAGGCGCGCGTGGTCCCAGTTGGTCTCGATGAAGGCAACGAAGGCTTCGCGCGCCGCGCCGAAATTGGCGATGGCCTCGTGCGCCAGCACCTCGACGGTGCGCCGCGTTTCCACCGCCGCCGGGTCCTCGTCGCCGTCCAGGGTGGCGCCGAGGTAGGCGACCTGGTCGTCCAGCGAGGCGTCGACGTAGAGCAGCGCGCCGGCGATGTCGAGCAGCAGGTTGTCGTCCAGCGGACGGCCGCCGTCCACCACGTCGCGCAGCGCGTCGCGCTGCTGCGCCACGACGCCGCGCGCCACGCCCAGCCCCATCACGCCCAGCGTGTCGGCCACGGCGCCCAGTTCGTTGACCTGGGTCTGCAGCCCGGCGGTGTCCCCGCCCAGGCGCACGTGCAGGTCCAGCGCATCCTTGATGCGCAGCAGTTCTTCCTTGACCGCGTTGCCGACCGTGTCCAGCAGCTCGCGGTTGCGGCCGCTGAGGCTGCCGCGCGCGTGCTCCAGTTCGGCTTCGCTGGCCTTGCCCGCTTCCGGGTCGAACGCCAGCAGCACGCCCTCGTTGATGCCTTCGGCCGCGCGCGCGGCGCGGATCTCGTTGAGTAGCGGCAGCAGCACGATCGGAATGTCGCGGTGGCCGTTCTGCAGGCGTTCCAGGTAGTCGGGCAGCAGCACGGTGCCGCGCATCAGCGTGGCGCAGGCTTCGTCGCGGTCCGGCACGGCGCCGTCGCGCACGGCGTCGGCGAGCAGTTCCAGCTCCTCGGCCACCATCGCCGGGGCATACAGCTCGACCATGCGCAGCGTGCCCTGCACCTGGTGCAGGAAGCCGGCGCAGAAGCGCATGCGGCTGGTGTCGGCGGGGTCCTCGACGAAGTACTCGATCTCGCTGCGCGCCTGGCGCAGGGTCTCGTCCAGCTCCGGCTTGACCCAGCCCAGCGCCGCGTGGCTCATCGCATCGCGCAAGGTACTCATCGCACTCCCCCGTGCAGCATCGTTCGCATGCCGTCCGGGCGGCCCTGTTCTGCGGTATGACGACACATCATCTGCTGGTTCCTTTCCATCCCCGCCCGTTCAACCGGTTCAGGCCGGAAGCTTGAAGTCGGCCACCGAACGGCGCAGGTCCGCGGCCAGCTGGTTCAGCTGGCCGAGCGAATCGGCGGTCTGCCCGGCACCCTGCGAGGTCTGGCCGGTGATCTGCCGGATCACGCCCATGGTCTGGGTGATGTCGGTGGCGGCGGCGGCCTGCTGGTGGGCGGCGATGGAGATGCTCTTGATCAAGGTGTTGAGCGCGTTTGACACGCGTTCGATCTCGGTCAGCGCGGTGCCGGCGTCCTCGGCCAGGCGCGCGCCGGACACCACTTCGGCGGTGGTCTGTTCCATCGAGGTGACCGCTTCGTTGGTGTCGGCCTGGATGGCCTGCACCAGGCCTTCGATCCGTCGGGTCGCGCCCGAAGTGCGTTCTGCCAGTCGCTGCACTTCGTCGGCCACGACCGCGAAACCGCGGCCCGCCTCGCCGGCCGATGCCGCCTGCACGGCCGCGTTCAACGCCAGGATGTTGGTCTGCTCGGAAATGTCGTTGATCAGTTCCACGATCGAGCCGATTTCCTGCGAGGACTCGCCCAGGCGCTTGATGCGCTTGGAGGTTTCCTGGATCTGGTCGCGGATCTGGTCCATGCCCTGGATGGTCTGGCGCACCACGCCGGCGCCCTCGGTGGCGATCACCACCGAGCGCTGCGCCACTTCGGCCGACTCGCTGGAGTTGCGCGACACCTGCTCGATGGACGAGGCGATTTCGCCGATGCGGTCCGAGGCGCTGGTGATCTCGTCGGCCTGGTGGCCGGCCGCTTCGGCCAGCTGCATGGCGGTGGCCTGGGTTTCCTGCGCCGACACCGCCACCTTGCTGGAGATGTCGTTGATCGTGGTCACCAGGTGGCGCAGTTCGTCCACGGCGTAGTTGATCGCGTCGGCGATGGCGCCGGTCATGTCCTCGGTCACCGAGGCCTTCACCGTCAGGTCGCCTTCGCCGAGCGAGCTGATTTCGTCCAGCAGCCGCATGATCGCCTGCTGGTTGCGGCTGTTGAACTCCACCTGGGTCTGGTAGCGCAGTTCCTGTTCGCGCGAACGGCTGCGCACCGTGCTCCACACGAAGCCGATGATCGACAGCACCGACAGTGCGCCGAACACCACGCTCCACCAGAAGTTCGGGAAGATGCGGGTATCGCGGGTGGAACCGAACGCGGAGAAGGCGTCGAACAGCTTGCGGCTGCTGTCCAGCATGCGGTCCGAACCGCTGGCCAGCGCCGCGGCCGAGGACTGCGCGGCGAACAGGTTGCGCGAGCTGGCCAGGATCGCGTCGGCGTCCTTCTTCATCTTGGTCCACTGGCTGGCCGACTGCTCCAGCGCCACCTGCGCGTCGGCGTTGCGCACCGCGGCGATGCCCAGTTCCTGGTTGCCGGTGCGCAGGCCTTCGAGCACCTGGGTGAACACGGTCATGTCGCGCGCCAGCGCGTCGCCGGCGCCGCTGGCGCCGGGGCCGCCCGCGCGGATCTCGGTGACGCGGCGGGCCATGGAGCCCACTACCACCACCTGCTGCAGGCCGTTGTAGATCTGCGAGGACTGGGCGCCGCCGGCGGTCATGGCGCGCACCACTTCGTTCAACTGCGCCTGCAGCTGCGGCACCGCGCCGACGAAGCTGTCGGCGTTGCCGGCCAGCGCCAGCACCGCCGGTTCGCTGGCCACGATCTGCTCGGCGTTCTTGGACAGCGGCTGCCAGGTCTCGACCAGCTGGCGCAGCGGCGCGGCCACGCCGGCCTCCTCGCCGAAGCGGCCCTTCAGCTCGCCCACGGTGCGGTCGACCCGGGCGCGGGTGTCCTTGAAGGCGGCGTAGGCCTCGCGGTTGCCGGCCACCGCCTCGCGACCCTGGTTGGCCAGCTGCTGCGACAGCACCTGCAGGTCGGCCGCGCCGGTACCCGCGCCGGCCAAGCGGCTGCCCTGCCAGGTCGCCACGCCGGTGTTGGCGCCGAATACGATCATCGACAGCACCAGCAGGCCCAGCCAGAAATTGGTACCCACGTTGCCAAGCTTGCGGGCCTTGGCGGCGTCCGGAGCAGTACTCATGTTTCGACCTCGGTATCCAATGCGGAAAGGCGGGCCCGCGCTCAGGCGGCGGCCTGCCGGAATTCAGGCGTGCGCGACAGCAGGGAAAGCGAGAACACGCCCCAGTCGTGGCCGCCGTCGGTGAAGGCGTGCTCGACGAAGTGCGCGTAGCGGCCCTGGGCGATGTCGCCGGCCGGGACCTGGCTGGACAGCTCGAAGCTGCGCTGGCCGTAGAGCTCGTCGATGCTGATGGCGACGTCGCCGCCGGTCTGGCGCATGATCAGCACGCGGTGGCCTTCCTGCTGGACGGTGCGCTGCCCTTCCAGGAAATACTTCAGGTCCACCACCGGGAACAGGTTGCCGCGCAGGTTGCCCACGCCCAGCAGCCACGGCTGCGCGCCGGGCACCGGCGTGACCGGCGGCATCGGCACGATCTCGACCACCTCGCGGAAATCGGAGACCAGGCGCCTGCTGCCGATGCGGTAGCCCACGCCGCGCCAGACGTCGGCGGAGAAATGCCGTTCCGGCAGCTGCACCGCATGCGCCAGGCTGCGCCGCTCGTAGGCCTCGAGGATGTCGAAGGGAGATCGCATCAACCCACCAGTTTGTTGATCCGCGCGATCAGGTCGTCCTCGCGCGGCGGCTTGACCACGTAATCCGACGCGCCCTGGCGCATGCCCCAGGCCATGTCGGTCTCCATGCTCTTGGTACTGACGATCAGCACCGGAATGCCGCGCGTGGCCTCGTCGCGCGACAGCGCGCGGGTGGCCTGGAAGCCGCTCATGCCGGGCAGCACCACGTCCATCAGCACCAGCTGCGGCGTCTGGCTGCGCGCCATCTGCAGGCCGTCCTCGGCGTTGTCGGTGGCGAGCACTTCGTGCCCGGCCTTTTCCAGCCATTGCGTGAACACCGCCCGGTCGGTCGGTGAGTCCTCGATCAACAGGATTCGAGCCATGTGCCTTACCCCCTGGTCAGGCGTTGACGTATGTGCGGATGGCACCCAGCAGTTCTTCGCGCGTGAAGGGCTTGGTCAGGTACTGCTCGGAGCCGACGATGCGCCCGCGCGCCTTGTCGAACAGGCCGTCCTTGGAGGACAGCATGATCACCGGCGTGGACTTGAAGAGCTGGTTGCCCTTGATCAGCGCGCAGGTCTGGTAGCCATCCAGCCGCGGCATCATGATGTCGACGAAGATGATCTGCGGCTGCTGGTCGGCGATCTTGGCCAGTGCCTCGAAGCCGTCGGTCGCGGTCACGACCTCGCAGCCTTCGCGCTTGAGCAGTGTCTCGGCGGTACGCCGGATGGTCTTCGAATCGTCGATGACCATCACCTTCAGCCCTGCGAGTTCCCCACCCGCAGCCATGTTTTCAACCATTGCGATTTCCCCGGGCGCGCAGCGCGCCATCTGTGCGTGGTGCTGCTGCGAAAGCGGTCTATATCCCAGTCCGGCCGCGAACTGTCAAGGGCCGCTATCCGCGCGGGGCCGGCGCCACGCACAGTGTGACCCCCATCGCAGTCGTTGCGCGGGGCCATTCAGCCACGCAACGCTCCGGGCCGCGCATGGCGCTGGGCGCCCGTCGTGCCGGGACGCTACCATCGCCGCCTGACCCGAACGGCCGTGGATCATGCTGGACGTCATCGTGGTGATGGACCCCATCGCCCAAATCAAGATCGCCAAGGACACCACTTTCGCCATGCTGCTGGAAGCCCAGCGGCGCGGCCACCGCCTGCACTACGTGCGCCCCGGCGGGCTGGCGCTGGAGGACGGCGCCGCTGTCGCCGAGACCGCGCCGCTGCAGGTGCGCGACGACCCGTCCGGCTGGTTCACCCTGGGCAGCTACGGCCGCACCGCCTTTGGTCCCGGCCAGATTGTGTTGATGCGCAAGGACCCGCCGTTCGACGGCGAATTCCTCTACGACACCCAGGTGCTGTCGGTGGCGCAGGCCGCCGGCGCGTGCGTGGTCAACGACCCGCAGGGGCTGCGCGACTACAACGAGAAGCTGGCCGCGCTGCTGTTCCCGCAGTGCTGCCCGCCGACCCTGGTCAGCCGCAGCGCGGCCGCGCTGAAGGCGTTCGCGCTCGAGCACGGCCAGGTCGTGCTCAAGCCGCTGGACGGCATGGGCGGGCGCTCGATCTTCCGCAGCGGCACCGGCGATCCCAACCTCAACGTCATCCTGGAGACGCTGACCGACGGCGGCCGCCGGCTGGCGCTGGCGCAGCGGTTCATCCCCGACATCAGCGCCGGCGACAAACGCATCCTGCTGATCGACGGCGAGCCGGTGGACTACTGCCTGGCGCGCATTCCGCAGGGCGACGAGTTCCGCGGCAACCTCGCCGCCGGCGGCCGCGGCGAAGGCCGCCCGTTGAGCGAGCGCGACCGCTGGATCGCCGCCCAGGTCGGCCCGGAAATGAAACGTCGCGGCATGCGCTTCGTCGGCCTGGACGTGATCGGCGACTACCTCACCGAGGTCAACGTCACCAGCCCGACCTGCGCCCGCGAACTCGACGCCCAGTTCGGGCTGAACATTGCCGGCCAGCTGTTCGACGCGCTCGAGGCCGGCCTGCCGCGATGAGCGTGTTCGCGGACGCCCTGCCGCCGCCGGCGCGGGTCAGCGAACAGCAGCGCCTGGGCGCCACGCTGGCGCTGTCGCTGCTGGTGCACGGCCTGTTGATCGCGGGCGTGGGTTTCGCGGTCAGCGGCAACGCGCCGCTGGTGCCGACGCTGGACGTGATCTTCAGCCAGACCAGCACGCCGCTGACGCCGGCGCAGGCCGATTTCCTGGCCCAGGCCAACCAGCAGGGCGGCGGCGACCACGACAGGCCGCAGCGGCCGCGCGACAGCCAGGCCGGCATCGTGCCGCAGCCCGACAACGGGCTGGCGCCGGCGCCCACCCGGCGCCAGGACGCCGCGGTTCCGCCGCCGCCGCAGGCGCGCGTTGTCAGCAGCACGCAGGGCGAACACGTCGTCGCCGACGCGCAGTCGCGGCCGCTGCCCGAGCGCCCGGACCGCAATGCGCCGATGACCGCCCGCGAGCAGCGCGACGCGGAGATGGCGCGGCTGGCCGCCGAGGTGCACCTGCGCTCGGAGCAGTACGCCAAGCGCCCGAACCGCAAGTTCGTCTCGGCCAGCACCCGCGAGTACGCCTACGCCAACTACCTGCGCGCCTGGGTGGACCGCGCCGAGCGCGTGGGCAACCTGAACTACCCCGACGAAGCGCGCCAGCGCCGCCTCGGCGGACAGGTGGTCATCACCGTGGGCGTGCGCCGCGACGGCAGCGTGGAAAGCAGCCGCATCCTGCGCAGCAGCGGCACGCCGCTGCTCGATGCCGCCGCGCTGCGGGTGGTGGAACTGGCGCAGCCGTTCCCTCCGCTGCCCCGCACCGATGACGACATCGACATCCTGCAGGTCACCCGCACCTGGGTATTCCTGCCCGGCGGACAGCTGCACGACGATCGTTGAGCCGGAGGCGCCGGCCGATGCCGGCGCCTCCCGCCGCACTCACTCCGCCGGAGCGAGCAGCGTCTTCTTCCAGAACTCGATGCCGGCCCAGAAGATGTAATCGCGGTTCTCGCGCTTGTGGAAGCCGTGGCCTTCGTTGCGCGCCAACACGTGCCAGGCCTCGCCGCCCTGCCCGCGCAGCGCCTTGACGATCTGCTCGGCCTCGGAGGCCGGCACCCGCGGATCGTTGCCGCCGGCGGCGACCATCAGCGGAATGCGGATTTTCCCGACGTTGCGCAGCGGCGATATCTCCGCCAGCCTGGCGCGCTGGGCCGGATCGCGTTCGTCGCCGTACTCCACCCGCCGCAGGTCGCGCCGGTAGGCCTGGGTGTTCTCCAGGAAGGTGACGAAATCGGAAATGGCGACGGCGCAGCTGGCCGAGCGCAGGCGGTCGCTGTAGTGCACCGCCGAGGCGTAGCACATGTAGCCGCCGTAGCTGAAACCGTAGACCGCGAACCGCGCCGCATCCAGCGCCGGGTCGGCCGCCAGCGCGTCGATGAACGCGCCCACGTCCCTGACCGAGTCCTCGCGCTTCCACGGCCCGTTGTCCAGGTCCAGGAAGCGGGTGCCGTAGCCCGAGGAGCCGCGCACGTTGGGCAGGAACAGGGCCACGCCCAGTTCGTTGACCAGGTAGTTGTCGGCGCCGAGGAAACCCGGCCGGCTCTGCCCTTCCGGGCCGCCGTGGATGTCCATGATCAGCGGCCGCCTGCCGGGGAAGCGGGCCGGATCGGGGCGGTACAGGAAGCCGGACACCTTCTCGCCGTCGAAACTGGCCACTTCCACGAGTTCCGGCTCGCGGTTGCGCTCCAGGTCCAGGCCGCCGGCCTCGCTCCAGGTCCAGCGCTTCACCGCCAGCGTCTTCGGGTCGATCGAATACACATCGCCCGGCACTTTCGCCGACGACAGGCTCAGGCCGATCTCGCCCCACGGCGCGATCTGCAGCAGCCGGCCGATGCTCCAGTCCAGCACGCCTTCCGGCAGGCCATCGACCTGGCGCATGTCCTCGCCCCGGCCGTCGCCCACGCGCAGCCGCGAGACGCCGGCATCATTGATCGCGTAGACCAGCACCTGTTCGTCGTCGGACACCGCGTAGTCGGTGACGTCCCAGCGCGGTTCGCGGCTGACCGCGGTGAACGCGCCGCTGCGCGGGTCCAGCTTGCCCAGCCGGACGAAATCCGAATCGCGGTTGGACAGCACCCAGATCCGGCCATCGCGGGCGTAGTGCGCATCGGCGTAGGACGCCTGCCCGCGCGCCGGGGTCAGCACCTTCATCCCGCCCTTGCGCAGGTCGATCTCGGCCAGCACCGCGTGGTTGATGGAAAGCCGGTTGATGGCCAGGGCGCGGCTGCCGTCGGGCGAGAAGTCGGAGATGTTCCAGCCACCGCCGCTGACCTGCGCGACCATGCGGTCGCTGCCGGGCCGGGACGGGTCCAGCACGTAGAGGTCCATGTCCGCGCCGTTGCGCCGCGAGGAGGCGTAACCGAGCAGGCGGCCATCGCGGCTCCAGCTGCCGAACCAGTTGCGCGACCTGCCGTCGGTCAGCAGTTCCAGGTGCCCCTCCTTCAGCAGGTACAACTGGAAGAACTCGTTGCCGCCCACGTCCTTCTGCACCACCAGGTGGCCGCTGTCGCCCGGCGCGTGGCTGGCGAAGGGGACCGGTTCGGCCTCGAAGCTGAGCTGGGTGCGCGCGGCGCCGGGCGAGCGCACGCTGTGCAGCTGGTCGGTGCCGCCGAAGCGGGTCTTCATCAGCACCGAGCGGGTCTGCGGGTCCCAGCCGAGGAAGGCGGCGCGGCGGAATTCCAGGTAGCGGGCGCTGGCCTCGGCCGTCGCCTCGGGAATGGCGGGAACGCCGTCGGCGTGGATCGCCGGCGGCACCGGGACCGCTGCCGCCGCAGTGCCGGCGACGGCCAATGCCGCGGCCAGCAGGGTACGGATTGCATGATGCATGTGTGCTCCTCGTCGGTTGGCGGCGGGGCCGCTCAGAACTTCACCCGCACGCCGGCGGTGTAGTAGGCGCCCATGACGTCGTAGTAGGGCGAGAACGTCGCGGCGATGGGCGCCTTCTTGTTGAAGACGTTGTTGGCGCTGGCGTACAGCTCCACCCTGCCCTCGCCGCCCAGCCGGTAGGCGCCGCCCACGTCGTAGTAGACGTAGCTGCCGATGCGGTTGTTGACGATGTTCTGGTTGCGGTCGTAGTCGCCGGCGGACAGGTAGCGGGCACGTGCGTTGACCGAGAACACGTCGCTGTCGAAGGCGATGCTGGACACTGCGCGCCACTTCGGCACGCCCAGGCCGAACGCATAGCCCTGCGAGCCCACGTACTCCATGCGCTTGACGCCATCGTCGGTGCTCAGGCTGTTGACCCAGGTGGCCAGGGTGCGCAGGCGCAGCCGCCCGGGCACGCCGAACAGGCGGGCGTCGCGGCGGTAGGAGGCTTCCAGGTCGACGCCGTCGGTCTTGTATTGCGACAGGTTGGTGTAGGTGGAGACGATGCGGGTGATGTTGCCGCCGGCGTCGCGCTCGACCCGGCTGCACAGCTCGGCGTTGCCGGCGGCGCAGCGGTTGAGGATGTCCTGCAGGCCGATCGTGGTGATCACGTCCTTGATGTCGATGTTGAAATAGTCCACCGAGAAATCCAGGCCTTCGACCGCGCGCGGCGACCAGCTCAGGCCGGCGGTCAGGGTGTCGGCGGTCTCCGGCCGCAGGCCCGGGTTGCCGCCGCCGTTGCTCAGCGCGTAGACGGTCTGGTTGTTGGTCGGATCGGTGACGTAGCTCCAGCCGGTGGTGGTGGTGGTGAACAGCTCGCCCAGGTTGGCCGAACGGATGTCGCGCGAACGGGCGAGGCGGCCGCGGAAACCGTCGAAGAACTCATTGGTGAAGCCGAGCTTCCACGACCAGATCGAGCCGGTGGTGTTGTAGTCGGAGATGCGCGCGGCCGCGCTCAGCGCCAGGTTGTTCAGGCCCGGCACGTCCTTGACCAGCGGCACCAGCACCTCGCCGAAGGCCTCCTTGACGTTGAACGAGCCTTTCATGGCGCTGAAGTTGAACGAACGGAAGGCCTTGGCCGCGTCGAGCTCGCCGACGCGCTGGTCGATCGCCTCGCGCCGCCCTTCCACGCCGAACGCTACCGAGACCGCGCCCGCCGGCAGTTCCCAGGGTTCGCCGCGCAGGCTGGCGCCGAACACGTCCAGCGTGGTTTTGGCGCGCTGCTGCGGAGTGCCGGTCACGTAGTCGATGGCCTCCTGCGACGGCGCCCCCTCGCCGAACACGTTGATCGGCACGCAGTGCACCGCCGGGTTGGCCAGGCTGACACGGCATACCGGCTTGCCGGTGGACGGGTCGATCACCGAATCGACCGCATTGGCCCACGCGTCGCGAAGGATGAACCCGGGGGTATCGAAGTTGGCCTCGGCCTCGCCGTGGCTGTAGTACGCGCTCCAGCGCCAGTCGCCAGCGTAGCCGTCCAGCGCGAGCGTGGCCTGGGTGGTCTCGCGCTCGAAATCGATGTGCGGGTAATTGATGTCGTTGTTGAAGCGGCCGATCCGCAACCTGGTTTCACCGGCCTGCTGCATTGCCTCGCGCACCTGCTGCGGCAGGAAGGCGTTGTCGATGCCGATGTCCAGGTTGTTGCGGTTGTGGTCGCCGAACCAGATGTAGTTGTTGTACATCCGCGAGTGGCGAACTTCGGCGGTCAGGCGCACGTCGTCGTTCAGGTCGTAGCGGCCGCTGGCCAGCACCGAATAGCGCTTCTGCGGCGCACTGAGCGGACTGTAGTCGTCGTTCGACGGCCCCTCGCCGCCGCTCATCAGCGCGCCGACGACATGGCCGTACTGGAAGTCGCGCAGCGAACCGTCCGGATTGAACGCCTTGCCCTTGAGCGCGCCGGACAGGATCAGGCCGCCATAGCCGGCATCGGAGAACCCGACACCGGGCATCAGCTGGTACTGGCCGTTGCCGATGGACAGCGTCGACCAGCGGCCGGCGCGGCTGCGCGAACTGCGCGGCACGATGCCGTCGTTGTCGAGGAACTCGCCGCCGACCAGGAAATGGCCGCGCCCATCGGCAAAGTCCGTGCCCCAGGCGGCCTCGAAACGTTTTTCCCTGCCGTCATCGTAGGTGGATTGCCCGGCCTGCGCGCCGGCCTTGAAGCCGACGAAGTCGTGATCCAGGCTGATGTTGACCACGCCGCCGACCGCGCCCGAACCCCACGCCGCGGAAGCGCCGCCGGTCACCACGTCGACGCTTTTGACGACGATCGATGGAATCGTATTGAGGTCGTTGTCGCTGGAAATGCGGCGGCCGTCCTGCAGCACCAGGGTGCGCGAAATGCCCAGGCCGCGCAGGTCGACCGGCGCGTTGCCGGCGCCGGTGTTGGAACCGGTGGTCTGCGGCGAGCTGGTCGCACGGAACTGCGGCAGGTCGTTGAGCGCGGCGCCGATGTTGGTGCGCGAGTCGAGCTTCAGCTCCTCGGCGGTGATCGGCAGGGTCGGCGTCGGCGCCACCAGGTCGGGGCGATCGATGCGCGAGGCGGACACGCTGACCGTGGCGAGATCGCTGACCTTGCGGTCGCTGCCTTCGTCCTTGGTCTGGGCATGGGCGCTGGCCGAAGCGGCCAGGGTGGCCAGGACGCACAACGTCAGGGGGTGAAGCGGAAGTGGCTTGCGCATGTGTTCGATACCCGGATTCGCAATGACTGGGGGCGCCCGGTGTGCGGGCGCGCCGACAGTGCCGGCTCGTGAACGAACAATGCGTAATGTCTATGAAAAGACAAACTTCATTACCGATGCAACGGGATTCGAGTACCGATGGTGGCGTCGAGGCGGTCGCATCGCATGTGCTGGAAAGTACTTGTTTCGCAGCGTGCGGCGCATCTTACCCGGATTCCATTTCAAAATCCGCGCTCTTTTTCGTTGGACCGATTCCGTCACAATCGACGAAACGGCGAGGAGCGCATTGTTTCTTCCGCAACTTCGCCTGTGAAGCTGGATATGGCTTCGAACTGCGCAGGTTTCCGCCCTCCCCTCGAGGACGGAAAGTCTGCCAAGCCACATCAGCGCCAGCTCTAGTTGAACGAAACGCCGACGATGCGCGGCTCGTCGTGGATGGCCGCCATGTAGTTCTCGATCACGCCCTTGAGGCTCCCCTCGCTGGTGATGCCGCGCGCCAATGCGGCCACTTCCCAGGCGTCATATCCACCTCTGCAACCGACCCTCAGCCCCGCCTTCGAAATCGCCGCTGGAGCAGAACTCGTCGGCACGCCATGGCACGAACCGGGGCCGGCCCTGCCGGTTCCAGTCAGTGGCGAAGAACACCGCGCGCGCGTCGCCCACCGGAATATCGTGGCGCGTCATGGCGCCGGCCTGCACCGGCGTGGAGCGCCGCAGAACGAGCGGACGGGCCGCGGCCTGCCGCGCTGGAGTGCATGGAGTTCGTCCTGAAGTCGGCGCGAAAGGCGCGCGATCGAAGCGCGCAGAGCATGGGCGGCCAGGATTGCAGCGCGGTTTCAGCGCCGCGGAGCGATGGCATCCGCGGCGCCGGTGATATCAGTCCTGCCGGGCCGGCGGCGCTGCGGTGTAGACCGGCTCGCCATCGACCCAGGTGGACAGCACCTTCAGTTCGTCCAGGCGGCCACCGTTCCCGTCCAGCGGATCGCGGTCGAAGATGACGAAGTCGGCGCGCATGCCGCTGCGCAGGCGGCCGACCTGCGCCTCGTCATGCCCGGCGTAGGCGGCATCGCTGGTGAATCCACGCAGCGCTTCGGCCGCGCTCAGGCGCTGGTCCGGCTGCCAGCCGCCGGGCGGGTGGCCGTCGCGGTCCTGACGCGTCACCGCCGCGTACAGGCCCAGCCGCGGATCGACCTGCTCGACCGGGAAGTCCGAACCCAGCGCCAGGCGCGCGCCGCTGTGCAGGTAGCGCTGCCATGCATAGGCGCCCTTGATCCGTTCCGGTCCGACGCGCTGTTCGGCCCAGCCCATGTCCGAGGTGGCGTGCGTGGGCTGCATCGAGGCGATCAGGCCGAGCTGGGCAAAGCGCGGGATATCCTGCAGCGTCACCACCTGCGCGTGTTCCACACGCCAGCGGTGGTCGTTGCCCTTGTGCGCGCCCAGCACCTTCTCGTAGGTGTCGAGCACGATGCGGTTGCCGCGATCGCCGATCGCGTGGGTGGCCACCTGCACCTTGCAGCCGTCGGCCTTGCGCACCGCCGCTTCGAAATCCTCCGGCGAGGTCATCAGCAGGCCGCGGTTGTGCGGATCGTCGCTGTAGTCGGCCAGCAGCGCCGCGCCGCGGCTGCCCAGCGCGCCGTCCATGAACAGCTTGACTCCATGCATCTGCAGGCGTCCGCCCGGATGGGTGTACAGGCCGTTGGCGCACAGATCGTCCAGGGCGCCCTGGTTGCCGTCCGCATAAGCATCGATGCGCAGCGGCAGCCTGCCCTGGTCGGCCAGCCGCTTCATCACCGCCAGGTCCGCGCGCGACACGCCCATGTCGTGCACGCCGGTGAGCCCGTTGCTGACCGCCAGCTGCACCGCGGCCTGCAGGCGCTTCTCGCGCACGGCCTCGTCGGGCGCCGGGATATGCGTCCTCACCAGCGACGAGGCGCCGTCCACCAGCACGCCGGTCGGCATGCCGGCAGCGTCGCGCAGGATGCGCCCGCCCTCCGGCTGCCAATCGCCGGACAGCGGTTTGCCCCCCTTCCCGGCGATGCGCAGCGCCGCGCCGTTCACCCAGCCGGCATGGCCGTCGATGCGCTCCAGGTACACCGGCCGCTCGGGGAAGGCCGCATCCAGATCGGCCGCCGTCGGGAACGCGGTGTCGTCCCAGCGGTTCTGGTCCCAGCCCGCGCCCAGCAGCCATTCGCCCGGCGCGAGGGTCTTCTCGAACGCCTTCAGGCGCTCCACCACTTCGGCGCGGCTGCGCGCGCCGGTCAGGTCGGCCTGCGCCAGCGTGTCGCCGAGGCCGACCAGGTGCGCATGCGCGTCGATCAGGCCCGGCACCACCGTGACCTTGCCGGCGTCGATGCGCGCGGCCTTCGGATAGCGCTGCAGCACCGCGGGGCGTTCGCCCACCGCGAGCAGGCGGCCGTTGTCCGTGTCCCACGCCAGCGCGCTGGCCGTGGGCTGCTGCGGATCGCCCGTATGGATGGTATCGGCGAGCAGCACCCGCACCTCGGCCGAAGCCGATGCCGGATGCAGGCAGGGAAGCAGGACGGCGAGACAGGCGGCGGTACGGCGCATGCGGGGACACTCCTGGCCAACGGGAACGGCGACTATGCCGCCATCGGCCAGAGGTGACAAACCGGACCGCGAAGCACGCCGGGGAATGACCTGTGCGGTCGGGTGGCCCGCAGCCATGACGGGCGGCGGACGGCGCACATCGCGCCGCGCGGGTCAGTCGGCGCTGACGTCCACGCGCACGCGGATGCGTTCGCCGGGATGGTAGTCGCGGCGGGTGTGGTACTCGCGGCCGGCGTATTCGTAGGTGACGTCGTACCCGTCCACACGCTCGCTTTCGTACCCATAGCCGTCGCGCACCGGCTCGCAGACGCGCACGTCGGCGCGGCGGTAGACCGGACGGTTGTTCGCGTCGTAGATCGCGCGACCCGCGGCGCCGCCGGCGACCGTGCCGATCGCGGTGCCGAGATAGCGCCCGTCGCCGCCGCCGATGCGGCTGCCGATGATGGCGCCGGCCAGGCCGCCGATCACCGTGGCGACCTGGCGCGCGCCTTCGCTACCCTGGCGGTAGCCGCCGCCGTAACGGTCGTCGCCGTAATCGCGGACGCCGCGGCGGTCCTGCCGGTAGCCGTCCGGTCCATACACGTAGTCGCCGTCGTTGCGCTCGTAGCACTGCCCCTGGCGGCCGCCATCGCCGACGATGATCGGATCCACCCGCACCACGCGGGCGTAGTCGTAGGCCGGACCGTTGTCGTCGTAGTAGCGACCGTCGTCCTGGCGCCAGTCGCCGGCGGCCGGTTGCGGGCGATAGCGGCCGTCGTCGTAGCGCTGCGCCGCGGCGGGCAACGCCAGCAGGCAACCGAGGACCAGGACACCTGCGAGAGGCAACGATCGGGACATGGCGGCCGTACCGGCGGGGTTGGGATGGACGGATGCTCCAGCCCGGCGCGTGAAACGCCCCTGAACCGTAACGCCGGACCGGCGCGGACACCGGTCCGGCCGATGGGTCAGCCTTCGAACTCGGTTTCCAGGCTGATCGGCACGGCGCTCAGCGCCTTGGACACCGGACAGTTCTGCTTGGCGTCGTCGGCCACCGCGCGGAACTTCACCTCGTCCATGCCCGGCACCACCGCCTTCACCTTCAACCGGATCTGCGACAGCTGCGGGCCGCCTTCCATCGACAGGTCGACGTCAGCGCGGGTGTCGAGCGAACGCGGCGGGAAGCCGGCTTCGGTCAGCTTGGCCGACAGCGCCATGGTGAAGCAGCCGGCGTGCGCGGCGGCGATCAGCTCTTCCGGGTTGGTGCCCTTCTCGTCGCCGAAGCGGCTGGAAAACGCGTAACGCGTGTTCTCCATCAATCCGCTCTGCGGCGTGCTCAGCCGCCCCTGCCCGCTCTTGAGGTCGCCTTCCCAGTGCGCGGTGGCGTGGCGTGAAATACCCATGTGCGTCTCCTGTGCGTGGATGGTCGCTGCAGCGTAGGACAGCTTCCGTTAGCGTCTTGTGCGCCGCGGCGGCGGGAACGGCGCTGGCCGCCGTCCGCCCGGAGAAACGCGCGCGGCCGGCGCATTTTTCCGCCCGGACGGTCCCGCGCCAGGGCGGGAAAGCGGGAGAATGCGATTTTTATGGGGTTTTTGTGCCTTTCCCTATTGGCGATGCCCCGCGCATGCCCTACATTTCGCTTGCCGACGGGGTCGGCACGACCAACAACCAACCGTTCACGGAACAGGAAATCATGGCAAAGACCGCTAAGAAGGCTGCCCCGAAGAAGGCAGCGAAGAAAGTCGCTACGAAGGCAGCCGCCAAGCCGGCCGCTCCCAAGCCGATCAAGGAAGCCCTGACCAAGTCGGGTCTGGTTGCGCACCTGGCCGAGGCGACCAGCGTCGCCGCCAAGGATGTCCGCTCCGTCCTGGCCGCGCTGGAAGGCGCCGTTGCCGCATCGGTCAACAAGAAGGGCGCTGGCAGCTTCACCCTGCCGGGCCTGCTGAAGATCACCACCGTGAACGTGCCGGCCAAGCCGAAGCGCAAGGGCATCAACCCGTTCACCAAGGAAGAGCAGTGGTTCGCCGCCAAGCCGGCCTCCACCAAGATCAAGGTGCGCCCGCTCAAGAAGCTCAAGGACGCCGCGGTCTGATCCGCGCGCCCTTCGGCGAAGAAACGGGACGGCCCTGCCGTCCCGTTTTTTTTTGCGCCGCCATCGGCGCTGCCGGTCGCCGGCGAAAAGAGAACCGCCGGACCGCCGCGGCTCTTCGCGTCCTTCGCTCCCCTGGCGCTGCTGCCGCGACGACGCACCGCGATCGCCCTGCGACCGGTTCGAGCTGCATCATGAAAGCGGCATGCAGCGTTGCATGTGGCGACGCCTCGCCCATCGGGCGCTGCGCGGCAGGGATCAGGCGGCGCGCATCGCACTGGAACACAGCGTCATGGGCCGGCGCCTCGCCCCTGCCGCATGGCCGGCCTATGGTGGTCGCCAGTTCCCCCGCCGCCCCCATGCCATGTCCAGCAGCAAGCACCGTTACCGCATCACCGTCACGCCGATCGAAGCCGATGGCCTGCAGTGCAGCGGCCGTTGCACCATCGAATTCGAACAGCGCAGCCCGCGCAACTGGATGCGCGAACTGGAAGGCGCGCAGCGGCAGCGGCGCCTGTCCTGCAACGACGATGCCGGCGTGGTGGTGGCTACCGGCCTGCTGGAGACGCTGGCCGCGGCGGCACGCGAGGACGGTCATCCGCTGGCGGCGCTGCAGCCGGAGCTCGACGGGCTGATCACGAAACTGCAGACGCTGCGCGACGCGCAGTGAGCGCGGCGGCGAGGCCGTCGCCGCTAACCGGCCATTCACCGTTTCCGGGTATCGTGCATCGCTTCCGTCGCACTCTTCCCAGGCCGATACGATGAACCTCCGCTCCCTGCTGCTGCCCGCCGTCGCCTGCGTGGTCATGGCCACCAGCGCCCACGCCTCGCCACAGGTCAGCGGCCGCAAGCTCATGGTCGACGCGGCCGACGTGCAGCAGTACCTGGACGGCAGCTTCCCGCGCTCGCAGAAGGCGCTGGGCGGACTGCTCGCGCTGACGGTCAGCCAGCCGCGGCTGACGCTGCCGGCCGGCAGCCGCCTGAACCTGCAGTTCGACCTGGCCATGGCCGCCGCTGGCGGCGCACCGATGCCGGTGGGCAACGTGCAGCTCAGCAGCAGCCTGCGCTACGACGCGGCCACGCGCGGCTTCCACCTGGAACAGCCGACCATCGACGCTTTCCGCCCGGCAATGGCCGGCGCCGAACTCGACTCCAGCACCCGCGGCCTGCTCAACAGCTGGCTGGCCGACTACGCACGCCGCGAGCCGATCTACCGCATCGACCCGGCCATCGCCAACGTGATGGGCGCGCTGCAGGTGAAATCGGTGGGCATCGAGAACGGCCGCATAGCGGTGGACTTCAACCAGGACCTCGGCAGGCTGGTGCCGCAGGGGCTGCTGGGAAATTGAGGCCAGGGCGGGAAGTGGGAAGTAGGGTCGCATCGAGCAGGAAGCCCGCAGAACACTCCCCTTCCCTCCTCCCCTTTCCCACTTCCCCGCTTCAGATCAGCGCTTGGGCTGCAGCATGGTGCCGGTGCACTTGGGCGAGCCGCAGCGGCACTCCCAGATCTTCTTCAGCCGCGGCGTATGGCGCTCGGCCAGGGTGATGCCGTAGTTGTAGGTCAATTCCTCGCCCGGCTTGATGGCGCGGACCGCCTCGATGAATACCTTGTCGGCGGTGCGGTCGTCGCCCTCGGCTTCCTCGATCAGCGCCTCGCAGTTCGGATCGCAGCTGTGGTTGATCCAGCGCGCGTCGTTGCCCTTGTGGTTCGCGTCAATGACGTAGTCGTCGTTCAGCGTGAACAGGAAGGTGTGTCCGCTCTCCACGTCGCCCGCATCGTCGGCGTCCACCTCGGCATGGGTCCGGCGCAGGCCCTTGTACTCGATGATGCGCTCGCCCTTGGCGATGGCCGCCAGCGCGAACACGCCATTGCCGTGGATGGTGGATTTGCGCGCCTGGATCTTCTTGGGCATGTACATGGCCGGGAAACGATGGGAAGGGGGATTCTCGCGCAGTCGCGCGGGCTTCCCAAGCCCGGGCGCCCGATGCCGGCCGCTTGACCTGCATCAACGCCCCGCCACGGGCCGGGTTTGAGGCGCCGCCCACAAAAGCGTACAATTTCGGTCCACATTGATTTCCCCGTCGCACCCCCATGCTCCGCGTCACCAAGCTCACCGACTACGCCAGCGTCGTCATGACCGTGCTCGCCACGCGGCCGGACGAAGTGCTGAGCGCGACCGAACTGGCCGAAGCCGCCGGGCTGGAGCCGCCGACCGTCAGCAAGCTGCTCAAGCCGCTGGCGCAGGTCGGGCTGGTAGAGGGCCTGCGCGGCGTGCGCGGCGGCTACCGCCTGACCCGCCCGGCCACCGAGATCAGCCTGATCGAGATCGTCGAGGCGATGGAGGGCCCGCTGGCGATCACCGAATGCAGCCAGGGCCAGAGCCAGTGCGGCATCGCCAGCCAGTGCGGCGTGCGCTCCAACTGGCGGCTGATCAACGACGTGGTCGCCGACGCCCTGCGCGGCGTGACCCTGGCGCAGATGCTGCATCCCCTTCCATTCGCTGACCGTCGCCGCATCGACGTCAGCATCGTTTCCTGAATTCCGTAGGCAGCCTCATGGCCACCGAAACCATCGAAAACGTCGGCAGCGCCGACACCCCCAACCGCGAGATCCACGAACAGCTCGGCCGCAAGTACGAGGCCGGCTTCGTCACCGACATCGAATCCGATTCGTTCCCGCCGGGCCTGGACGAGGACATCATCCGCGCGCTTTCGGCCAAGAAGGAAGAGCCGGAATGGATGACCCAGTGGCGCCTGGACGCCTACCGCCACTTCCTGACCATGCGCCAGCCGGACTGGGCCAAGCTGCAGATCGGCCCGATCGACCTGCAGGCGCTGAGCTACTACTCCGCGCCCAAGGGGCCCAAGTACAAGTCGCTGGACGAAGTGCCCAAGGAACTGCTGGACACCTACGACAAGCTCGGCGTGCCGCTGCACGAGCGCGCCAAGCTGGCTGGCGTGGCGGTCGACGCCGTGTTCGACTCGGTCTCGGTCGGCACCACCTTCCGCAAGGAACTGGCCGACAAGGGCGTGATCTTCTGCTCGATCTCCGAGGCCATCCGCGAATACCCCGACCTGGTCCGCCAGTACCTGGGCTCGGTGGTGCCGGTGGGCGACAACTACTTCGCCGCGCTCAACTCGGCGGTGTTCTCCGACGGCAGCTTCGTGTTCGTGCCCAAGGGCGTGCGCTGCCCGATGGAGCTGAGCACCTACTTCCGCATCAACGCCAACAACACCGGCCAGTTCGAGCGCACCCTGATCATCTGCGAGGACCGCGGCCACGTCTCCTACCTGGAAGGCTGCACCGCGCCGATGCGCGATGAGAACCAGCTGCACGCCGCGGTGGTCGAGCTGGTGGCGCTGGAAGATGCCGAGATCAAATACTCCACGGTGCAGAACTGGTACCCGGGCGACGAGAACGGCGTCGGCGGCATCTACAACTTCGTCACCAAGCGCGCCGAATGCCGCGGCGCGCGCTCCAAGGTGACCTGGACGCAGGTGGAAACCGGCTCGGCCATCACCTGGAAGTACCCGTCCTGCGTGCTGCTGGGCGACGATTCGGTCGGCGAGTTCCACTCGGTGGCGCTCACCCACCACCGCCAGCAGGCCGACACCGGCACCAAGATGATCCACGTCGGCAAGCGCACCAAGAGCAAGATCGTATCCAAGGGCATCAGCGCCGGCCGCGGCCAGAACACCTACCGCGGCCTGGTCAAGGTCGCCGCCGGCGCCGAGGGCGCGCGCAACTACACCCAGTGCGATTCGCTGCTGATCGGCAAGAAGTGCGGCGCCCACACCTTCCCCTACATCGAGGTGAAGAACCCCAGCGCCACCGTCGAACACGAGGCCACCACCTCCAAGATCTCCGACGACCAGATGTTCTATTGCCGCTCGCGCGGCATCGACCAGGAGAACGCGGTGTCGATGATCGTCGACGGCTTCTGCAAGCAGGTGTTCAAGGAACTGCCGATGGAATTCGCGGTGGAAGCCAAGAAACTGCTGGAAGTGTCGCTGGAAGGCTCGGTGGGATGAGCATGGACGCCGTCGCCCGCACACTGCGCTTCGCCACGCCGGAGGAGCAGAACGTCAAGACCCGTACTTATTGGCGCACCCGCCCTGCGGAGGAGCGGCTGGCCGAAACCCTGAAGTTGCACAGGGAAGGCAACGAACTGTTCAAGGGCGGCAACCCGGGCTTCGTCCACTACCTGGAACTGCGCCATGTCCGCGCTCAATGACGACTGGCGCGATTTCCTGGCCGCGCTGGACGCCAACCGGGTCGAGTACATGCTGGTCGGCGGCGTGGCGCTCGGCGTGCATGGGCACGTCCGCTACACCCGCGACCTCGACGTCTGGTTCCGCGGCACCGAACAGAACGCGGAACGGTTGATCGCGGCGCTTCGCGACTTCGGCTTCAAGGACCTGGAAGTGTCGCCGCTCGAGTTCTGCAAACCCCGCGCGATGCTGGTCCTTGGCGCAGAGCCCAACAAGATCGAGCTCATCAATTTCGCCGATGGCGTGAATTTCGACGAGTGCTTCCCAAACCGCATCGTCGTACCGCTGGCGGGGGTGGACGTCGCCGTCATCGGCCTCGACGACCTGCGCAAAAACAAGAAGGCGGTCGGACGCCTGCAGGACCTGGCCGACCTCGAACAGCTTGAAGACTAGAAGATACGAACAATGACCATGCTGAAGATCGAAAACCTCCACGCCAGCATCGCCGGCAAGGAAATCCTCAAGGGCCTGTCGCTGGACGTGAAGCCCGGCGAAGTCCACGCCATCATGGGCCCGAACGGCGCCGGCAAGTCCACCCTGGGCAACGTGCTGTCCGGCCGCGACGGCTATGAAGTCACCGACGGCAGCGTGCAGTTCGAAGGCGGCGACCTGCTGGAGCTGGAGCCGGAAGCGCGCGCCGCCGCCGGCCTGTTCCTGGCGTTCCAGTACCCGGTGGAAATCCCGGGCGTGAACAACACCTACTTCCTGCGCGCCGCGCTCAACGCGCAGCGCAAGGCACGCGGCGAGGAGGAACTGGATTCCATGCAGTTCCTCAAGTTGGTGCGGCAGAAGCTGGCCGTGCTGCACCTGAAGGACGAGCTGCTGCACCGCGGCGTCAACGAGGGTTTCTCCGGCGGCGAGAAGAAGCGCAACGAGATCTTCCAGCTGGCGGTGCTTGAGCCGAAGCTGGCGATCCTCGACGAAACCGATTCGGGCTTGGACATCGACGCGCTCAAGAGCGTGGCCGACGGCGTCAACGCGCTGCGCTCGCCGGAACGTTCGTTCCTGGTCATCACCCACTACCAGCGCCTGCTCGACTACATCAAGCCGGACGTGGTGCACGTGCTGGCCGATGGCCGCATCGTCAAGACCGGCGGCCCGGAGCTGGCGCTGGAACTGGAAGCGCACGGCTACGACTTCCTCAAGGACCGCGTGGTGCGCGAGGCAGCCAAGTAATGAGCCCGCTCCTGCAATCGCTGGCTGCCGCCTTCTGCGGCAGCGACGAGCGCCGCGAGACGCTCGATGCCGCGCTGCGCGCCGGCCTGCCCGCCGCGCGCAACGAAGCCTGGAAGTACACCTCGCTGCGCCAGCTCGAACGCCGCAGCTTCAGCGCCGCGCCGCTGCAGGCGCCGGCCATCGACGCCGCGCTGCTGGCCGACATCCCGGCCCCGCGCCTGGTATTCGTCAACGGCCGCCCCAGCCCGGCGCACAGCGACCTGTCCGGGCTGGACGCCGGCGTGCAGGTGCGCACGCTGTCGGCCGTACGCCGGGACGAGCCGGAAGCGGCGCGCTTCCTCGCCCGCCGCTTCGACCGCGCCGAGGAAGTCTTCGCACAGCTCAACGCCGCGCTCGCTGACGAGGGCGTGCTGGTGCAGGTGGCCGAAGGCGTCGCCAGCGCGACGCCGCTGCACCTGGTCTTCGTCAGCGCATCGGACGAGGCCGACCGCGCCTGGCACCACCGCCACCTGGTCGAACTGCGCCGCGGCGCTGCGCTGAACCTGGTCGAGCATCACCTGCAGGCCGGCGACAGCGCGCACCTGGACAACACCCTGGTGCACGTCCACCTGGCCCAGGACGCGCAGCTCTCGCATGCCCGCGTGCAGGCCGATGGCGCGCGCGCCACCTCGCTGCTGCGCACCGACGCGGTGCTGGCGCGCGATGCGCAGTACCGCCGCATCGACCTGGAACTGGGCGCGGCGCTGAGCCGCCACGAGCTCAATGTGCGCCTGGAAGGCGACAACGCCAGGCTGGTCGCCAATGGCGTGCTGCTGGGCACGGGCCGCCGCCACATCGACACCCGCCTGGGCATCGAGCACATCGCCCGCGACACCAGCGCCGAACTGCTGTGGCGCGGCGTGGCCGCCAACCGCAGCCGCGTGGTGTTCCATGGCGGCATCCACATCCGCGAAGGCGCCGACGGCACCGACGCCAACCTGTCCAACAAGAACCTGCTGCTGTCCGCCGATGCCGAGATCGATACCCAGCCGACGCTGGTGATCGATGCCGACGAGGTCAAGGCCGCGCACGGCGCCACCGTCGGCCAGCTCGATGCCAACGCGCTGTTCTACCTGCGCTCGCGCGGCGTGCCGGCCGAGCAGGCGCGCGCCATGCTCAGCGCCGCGTTCTGCCACGAGCCGCTGGCAGCCGTGGAAGGCATCCTCACCGAAAAGCTGGTCCGCCACCTGGACCAGGCGCTGCAACAGGCGGGCATGGCATGAACCTTTCCTCCCCGCGTCCGATTCCCGCCGCCGGCAGCGCCCCCGACTGGGAGCGCGTGCGCGCCGATTTCCCGCTACTGATGCGCGAGGTCAACGGCAAGCCGCTGGTGTACTTCGACAACGCCAACACCGCGCAGAAACCGCTGCCGGTGATCGGCGCGGTGGACGAGTTCTACCGCCGCTACAACGCCAACATCAGCCGCGCGGTGCATGCGCTGGGCACCGAAGCGACCGACGCCTACGAAGGCGCGCGCACCAAGCTGGCGCGCTTCCTCAACGTGCGCGCCAACGAACTGGTGCTGTGCAGCGGCACCACCTTCGCCATCAACCTGGTGGCCTACTCGTGGGCGCTGCCGCGGCTGAAGGCCGGCGACGTGATCCTGGTCTCGCGCATGGAGCACCATGCCAACATCGTGCCCTGGCAACTGGTGGCCCAGCGCACCGGCGCGACCATCCGCGTGGCCGAGATCGCGCCCGACGGCAGCCTGGACATGGACGCGCTGCACGCGGCGATGACGCCGGAGGTGAAGCTGCTGGCGCTGGCGCATGTTTCCAACGTGCTGGGCACGGTCAACCCGGTGCGCGAGATCTGCCGCGAAGCGCGCAGGCGCGGCATCGTCACCGTCATCGACGGCTCGCAGGCCGCGCCGCACCTGGAACTGGACGTGGCCGCCATCGGCTGCGATTTCTATGCCATCACCGGCCACAAGATGTGCGGCCCCACCGGCACCGGCGCGCTGTGGTCGCGCCGCGAGCTGCTGCAGGACATGCCGCCGTTCCTCGGTGGCGGCGAGATGATCAAGGAAGTCAGCTTCGACGGCACCGTGTTCAACGATGCCCCGCACAAATTCGAGGCCGGCACGCCCAACATCGCCGGCTTCGTCGGCCTGGGCGTGGCCGTGGACTACCTGGACGGCCTCGGCCGCAATCATGTCGCCGCCCGCGAGCAGGAACTGCTGGCGCACTTCACCGAGGAACTGCAGCGGGTCGACGGCGTGCGCATCTTCGGCACCGCCCCGCACAAGGCCGCGGTGGTGTCCTTCCTGGTCGAAGGCGCGCACGCGCACGACCTGGCCACCCTGCTCGACCTGCAGGGCGTGGCGGTACGTTCCGGCCAGCACTGCGCGCACCCGCTGCTGCAGTACTACGGCGTGGCCGCGACCTGCCGCGCCTCGCTGGCGTTCTACAACACGCACCAGGAAATCGAAGCGTTCATGGCCGCGCTGAAGAAGGTGCGCACGCTGCTGGGCTGAACGTAGATGCGGGGCCTGCCCCGCATGCGGTTCTACCGGCACGGCTTGATGCGGGGCAAAGCCCCCGCATCTACAAGGAAATCCGGCATCGCTACAATGCGGCGATGGATACCCTCACCTTCCGCAGCGCCACCCCGGACGACGTTCCGGCCCTGATCGAACTGGTCACCTCCGCCTACCGCGGCGACGTCTCGCGCGTAGGCTGGACCACCGAGGCCGACATCCTCGACGGGCAGCGGGTGGATGCCGAGGGCATCCTCGCCGACATCAACCGCCCGCGCAGCGTGATCCTGCTGGCCGAGCAGGCGGGCCGGCTGCTGGCCTGCTGCCACATCGCCGACGAAGACGGCCATGGCTATTTCGGTATGTTCGCGGTCAGTCCCACGGCGCAGGGCGGCGGCGTCGGCAAGCAGGTCATGCGGCAGGCCGAACGCCACGTTGCCGTGCAGTGGGGGCTGCCGGCCATGCAGATGACGGTGATCGACTGCCGCGACGAACTGATCGCCTTCTACGAGCGTCGCGGCTACGCCCGTACCGGCATCAAAAAGCCGTTCCCCTATGGCGACGAACGTTTCGGCATCCCGAAGCGCGACGACCTGCGTTTCGAAGTCCTGGAAAAGCGGCTGGAGCCGGCCGCATGAGCGCGACCTGGACCTACGTCTGCGCCAGCGACGAACTGCTGCCGGGAGAAATGAAGACCGCCTTCGACGAGGTCACCGGCGCGCCCATCGTCGTGTTCAACCTGGACGGCGAGCTGTATGCGCTGGAAGACCAGTGCACGCACGAGGAGTTCGAGCTGTCCTCGGGCAACCTCGATCCGGCCGAGGGCAGCGTCGAATGCATCCTGCACGGCGCCCGTTTCGACATCCGGGACGGCCGCGCCCTGTGCGCCCCGGCCTACACGCCGGTGCCCAAGTTCCAGGTCAAGCGGGAAGACGGCGGGATCTGGGCCCGCGACGACCGCGATTGAGCGGGGGCGGCTCTTCACGCCGCCCGCTGTGTTTCGCATGGCGGTGGACATGCGAATCATTATTGTTTAACTTATCGTTATGCATCCCGCCTGCGCCCACCCGCGGGGATCCTGGGAAGGATCTCCCGACAGCCTGCCGACTGCTCCGGTCCGGCGGGCCTGGCGTTCGTGGCTGCTTGCGGCGTTCTTCCTGACCTTCGGCCTGATGGCCTCGGTGCTGGTCACCGCGTCCGCCCATGCCGATATCGGTTCCCCTGATGGCGCTTCCCTGGCCGCCGTGGCCGGGCATCCGATGGCCCCGGGCGGCGAACCGGTGCACCTGCTGGCGATGGCCGAATCCGACGGCGAAACCGTGCGGGCCACGCGGGCCACGGATGCTTCGCCCATGAGCTGGCCGGCACGGCACGCCGCCCGCCTGGCAGCGCCGCGCCTGCCGGCCATCTTTCCTGCGGGTACCACCGCACGGGCGTACCGGTCGCCACCGGCCCATGCCCCACCGGCGGCCCGCCAGGGCTGAGTTTTCAGCGGGCGCCCGCGCCTGCCCGGCGTCGCCCGCCGGCTTCCCCGTTCTCCAGCACGCATCCCTGGGCGCCCGGCTGCCGGCGTCCCCGGTATCGCCTTCGCCTTCCCTTCTCCCCGGACCTCCTCCTCCATGATCCATATCAAGACCCGCAAGTACGCGCCGCGCGCCACCATGCTGGCCACGGCCACCCTGGCCGCCGGCTTCTCCCCCCTGACGGCGCAGGCGGCCGATGCCGATGGCGCCGGCGGCGGCGCGCAGGCCACCGATCTGGACAAGGTGCAGGTCCGCGGCAGCTGGTTCGCCCCGTCCTCGCCCAAGTTCACCGCCGAACTGCTGGACACCCCCAAGTCGGTGGCCGTCGTCAGCGAGAAGACCATCCAGGAGATCGGCGCCACCAGCCTGGTGGACGCGCTGCGCATGGTGCCGGGCATCACCTTCGGCGCCGGCGAGGGCGGCAACTCCACTGGCGACCGCCCGTTCCTGCGCGGCTTCGACGGCCAGAGCAACATGTTCGTCGACGGCCTGCGCGACGTCGGCACGCAGACCCGCGAAGTGTTCAACCTGGAACAGCTTGAAGTGGTCAAGGGCCCGAGCTCGGCCTACGGCGGCCGCGATTCCGGCGGCGGCAGCATCAACCTCGTCAGCAAGACCCCGAAGCTGAGGAACGAGACCAGCGTCAGCATGGGTGCCGGCACCGACAGCTACGCGCGCGGCACCGTCGACGGCAACTACGTGCTGGGCGACGGCATCGCCGCCCGCGTGAACCTGCTCAAGCACGAATCGGACATCGCCGGCCGCGACGCGGCCAATGTCAGCCGCTGGGGCATCGCGCCATCGATCGCCTTCGGCCTGAACGGCCCGCTGCAGCTGATCGCCAGCCATTACCACCTGGAAACCGACGACCTGCCCGACGCCGGCGGCTTCCCGTACGCCGATCCGGCGACCGGCACCACCACCGGCAAGCCGCTGGTGCCGGACCGCAACAACTACTACGGCCTGAAGGACCGCGACTTCCAGCGCACCCGCGCCGACATCAGCACCATCGACGCCAGCTACGACCTCGGCGGCCACAAGCTGCGCAACATCGCGCGCCTGGGCAACACCAGCAACGACTACCTGTGGACCCAGCCGGACGACAGCAAGAACAACCCGCTGACCAACGGCACGCTGTGGCGCCGCACCAACAACCGCGCCATCGACACCAGGACGTTCGCCGACCAGCTCAGCCTGACCGGCGCCTTCCAGACCGGCGGCCTGAAGCACAGCTACAGCGCCGGAGTGGAGTACAGCGAAGAAAAGAGCAGCAAGGGCAGCTACATCATCGGCGGCGCAGGCACCAACAACCCGCTGACCGGCAACCAGACCTGCCGCACCACCGGCGCGGCGACCGGCTACAACTGCACCGACTTCTACAACCCGGATCCGAACGATCCGTGGGCGGCGACTCACCCGGTCACCCGCAGCGGCAAGGCGCTGGACGCCACCCAGAAGACCACGACCACCTCGATCTATGCGTTCGACACCATCGAGCTGAGCGCGAAGTGGCTGGTCAACCTCGGCCTGCGCTGGGACGACTACTCGACCGAAGCGTTCACGCCGTCCTCGGGCCTGCGCCTGCGCAACGACAACGACTTCCTCAACTACCAGGCCGGCGTGGTGTTCAAGCCCGCGCAGAACGGCAGCATCTATCTCTCCTATGGCACCTCGTCCACGCCGCCGGGCATGGACAGCGGCGAAGGCAACGATTCGATCAGCGCCGCCGTCCAGAACCTGGAGCCGCAGGAGACGAAGAACTACGAACTGGGCACCAAGTGGGACCTGTTCGACCAGCGCCTGAACCTGACCGCCGCCATCTTCCACACGGTGATGAACAACGCCCGCGCCACCACCGACGCGGGCACCACCGAGAACATCGGCGAGAAGGAGATCGACGGCCTGGAGATCGGCATCACCGGCCGCATCACCGACCGCTGGAGCGTTTCCGGCGGCTACACCTACCTGGATTCGGAGCTGAAGAAGAACGGCTACGTCTGCGCCGTCAGCGTACCGCGCGGCCAGCCCTGCCCGGCCGGCGCCTACATCCCGTCGCCGAACGACGGCAACCTGTTCCCGAACACACCCAGGCAGGCGGCCACGCTGTGGACCACCTACGTGTTCCCGTTCGGGCTGACCATCGGCGGCGGCGCCAGCTACGTCGACAGGCAGTACGGCGATGCGGCCAACACCAAGTGGGTCCCGGGCTATACGCGCTGGGACGCGATGGCCAGCTATGCGATCCAGGACAACATCAGCCTGCAGCTGAACCTGCAGAACCTGACCGACAAGATCTACTTCACCAAGGCCTATGCCTCGCATTACGCGAGCATCGCGCCGGGACGCTCGGCCACGCTGACGCTGAACGTGAAGTTCTAACCGGAACGCGGCACGCACGGCGGCAGGTTTCCTGCCGCCGTTCCCTTTTCCCCCGCGGCCCGCGCCCGCACGCCTTCGCGCCGGAGTTGATCGAACAGGCCACCGATGTCCGAACCCACCGCCCCGCTCCCTGACGCCGATACGCTGGCCGCACGGCTGCAATCCGACCCGCAGGCCGCTTTCGCCGGCGTGCGCGCGGCGGCGCTGGCCGGACAGGTCGCCGCGCAGCTGCTGCTGGCGCAGATGTACATGGAAGGCAAGGGCGTCGCGCAGGACGCCGACGCGGCGCTGCTGTGGTACGAAACCGCCGCCAACAACGGCGACGCGATGGCGATGAACATGCTCGGGCGCTGCCACGAACTGGGCGTCGGCACCATTGCCGATCCCGCGCTGGCCGCCGTCTGGTACCGCCGCGCGGCGGAAACCGGGCTGGACTGGGGCATGTACAACCATGCCAACCTGCTCGCCACCGGGCGCGGCGTGGCGCAGGACCGCCGCCAGGCGCTCGATCTCTATACCCGCGCCGCCCACCTGGGCCACGCCAAGTCGATGAACCTGCTGGCGCGCCACCTGGAGGATGGGCTGGAAACCGCGCGCGACCCGCAGGCCGCGCTGGACTGGTACCGGCGCTCGGCCGAGGCCGGCGACTTCCGCGGCCAGGCCAATTACGCTTCCATCCTGCTGCAGGAAGGCCGGCTCGACGAAGCGCTGCCGTGGCTGCGGCTCGCGCTCGCGCACGGCAGTCCCGCGTTCATGGCCCATATCGTCCCGGAACTGGCCGCGTCGCCGCACCCGCAGGTGCGGGAACTGGTCGCCCACCTCGCAGGCTGAGGATCCCATGCTGCTGCACATCCCCAACGTACTGACTCCCGAACAGGTTGCCGGATTCCGCGCCAGGCTCGATGCCGCGCAGTGGACCGACGGGCGCGAGACGGTCGGCCACCTCGGCGCGCAGGCCAAGCGCAACGAGCAGCTGCCGGAGGACTCGCCGCTGCGGCGCGAACTGGGCCAGACCATTCTCGTCGCGCTGGCCAGGAATCCGCTGTTCTTCAGCGCCGCGCTGCCGTTGAAGTACCTGCCGCCACGCTTCAACCGCTACACCGGCGGCGGCACCTACGGCTTCCACGTCGACGGCGCGGTGATGAACCTCTCCCAGGGCGAGCAGCTGCGTTCGGACGTGTCGTGCACGTTGTTCCTCAACGACCCGGGCGAATACGACGGCGGCGAACTGGTGGTCAGCGACACCTACGGCGAGCACGAGGTGAAGCTGCCGGCCGGCGACCTGATCCTGTATCCCTCCAGCAGCCTGCACCAGGTCACACCGGTCACGCGCGGCGCGCGGCTGGCCTCGTTCTTCTGGGTGCAGAGCATGGTGCGCGACGACGCGCGGCGGCGCATGCTGTTCGAGATGGACACGTCCATCGAGACCCTGCGCCGCGGCGACGCCGACGCCGGCGCGGTCCTGCAGTTGACCGGCGTGTACCACAACCTGCTGCGGCAATGGGCCGAGGTCTGAGCGCGGCGTCCCGCGTGCGGCCTGACCTGCGTCAAGCCACCCTTAAATGAAATAAATTCTTATTTGCATAAGATAACGAATCCCAACTACAATTGAGCGACAACGCCGGCCACCTGGCCGATGCTTGCGCCAACGGGGATTCGAGTGCGCCACCTGCTCCAGCCATGCCGCCAGCCAGCCTTCGCGCATCTGCGCGCCGGCCTGCGTGCACCGATGCTGGTACTGCTGGCCCTGTTCTCGATGCTGTTGCCCGGCTCGCCGGGCGGCGCACTGCTGACCGCAACGGCCGGACTGGCCGCCCATGCGCCCGCCAGCGGCGAAGAAAGCCCGGCCGGCGAATCCGCCGAACGGGAAAACCCCGCCAAACTCCGCCGCGCAGCCTCGCTGCCAGCGCCCCGCATGGCTGGGAACCGCCCCGCCCCGCCGCATCCGGCGGCATGCGCGGACGATAAGGCGGTCGCCGTGCGCTCCACCCTCTCGGCCGCCGCGCCGGCCCCCCCGGACGCCACGCCCGTGCGCTGGCGGCTGCAACGCAGCCAGGCGCCTCCGCTGACCTGACCGACCGCCGCGGCACCGCGGCGCGCATCCATCTCCCTCCATTACCTGCCGTGGCGCCCGCGTGCGCCACCGGCCGGCCACGCCTTTCCCTTTCGTTCCCCGAGGTCACCCATGGCTCTGCGCCATCGTTTCCGCGCGCCCGCCGCGCGCACTTCCCTTGCCATCGCCCTGCTGGCCGCCATGTCGTTCCAGGCGCAGGCGTCCGGCGTACCGGCCGGCCAGCCTGCCACGCTGGACACCGTGGTGGTCACCGCCTCGGGCTTCGAGCAGAAGATCACCGACGCGCCGGCCAGCATTTCGGTCATCACCCGCGAGGAGCTGGCAAGGCGCCCCTACATGACCCTGCTGGACGCGGTGCGCGACCTGGAGGGCGTGGACGTGGGCGAAACCCGCGACAAGACCGGCCAGGGCACCATTTCCATGCGCGGCATGGGCTCGGACTACACCCTGATCCTGGTCAACGGCCGGCGCCAGAACAACCACGGCGACATCTATCCGAACAACTTCGGCGGCAACCAGTTCAACCACATCCCGCCGCTGGACGCGATCGAGCGCATCGAGGTGATCCGCGGCCCGATGTCCACGCTGTACGGCGCCGACGCCATGGGCGGGGTGATCAACATCATCACCAGGCGCACCCTCGATGGCTGGCACGGCTCGGCCAGCATCGCCCGCACCGCCGAAACCAGCGACGAGTTCGGCGACGACAGCACCGTGGATTTCTTCCTCACCGGCCCGCTGCTGCCCGGCGTGCTCAACCTCAGCGCCCGCGGCAGCTGGTACGAGCGCAAGGCGTCCAACCCGACCTATGCGCCGGTCACCGATCCCGCCGGCGGCCTGCACACCCGCCCGCTGGGCTTCGGCAGCGGCGGCAAGACCGTGGACAACACCAACAAGGCCGGCGGCATCACCCTGACCTGGATGCCGGCCGACAACCAGACCGTATCGCTGGACTACGACACCTCGCGGCAGGAATACGACAACAGGATCAAGATCAACGACAGCGGCGTGGAGGAGTACCCCGTCGGCACCGTGGACAACATCAACAGCGTCTGGCGCGCCTCCAGCTTCTGCCGCGACGCGGCGGGCGCCAATGCCAATGCCTGCCGCGCGAACGGCGGCACCTGGGCGCGTCGCGCCGATCCGCGCGTCGGCTACAGTCCATCGCAGGAATTCACCCGCGACGCCTGGGCGCTGACCCATGAAGGCCAGTGGGATTTCGGCAACAGCTTCGTCTCGCTGGCGCAGGTGGCCACCAACAACGACGGCCGCACCCTGCCGTTCACCGTGGCCGAGCGCGAACAGCTGCTGGCGATGATCGACGGCACCGGCCCGTACGCCGGCATGGGCCTGGCCGAGCGCCGCGCGCTGGCCGAATCCACCTTCCTGCCGCGCCCCAGGCGCACGCTGGAGAGCGCGCAGTACACCCTGGACGCCAAGCTCGACATCCCGTTCCAGGCCGCCGGCGAGCACACCCTGGTGGCCGGCACCCAGGTCATCCGCGGCGAACTGACCGACGGCGTGTTCGGCACCGAGAAGGGCACGCCGGGTCTGAAGCAGGAACACGACATGTACTCGCTGTTCGTCGAGGACAACTGGAAGGTGAGCGCGCCGCTGACCCTCACCGCCGGCCTGCGCTACGACGATCACGAAGTGTTCGGCAACCACCTGAGTCCGCGCCTGTACGGCGTCTACACCCTCGGCGGGCAGTGGACGGTCAAGGGCGGCATCAGCACCGGTTTCAAGACGCCCAGGACCACCGACCTGTACGACGGTGTCACCGGTTTCGGCGGCCAGGGCACCTCGCCGTTCTTCGGCAATCCGGACCTCAAGCCGGAAACCAGCACCAGCACCGAACTGGCGGTCTACTGGCAGCACCCGCGGGGCCACAACTTCAACGCCACGCTGTTCCACAACCGGTTCGACGACAAGATCGACAGCCAGCCCTGCGGCGCCGGCCTGGCGCTGAGCTGCACCAGCAGCGGCGAATACGCCGAGCTGGGTTATTCGAGCAGCAACCGTACGGTAAACATCGACGAAGTCGTGATCCAGGGCGCCGAACTGGCCGGGCGCTGGACGATCAGCGAGGCCTTCGGCTTCCGCGCCAACTACACCTTCACCGACAGCGAGCAGAAGAGCGGCGCGGAGAAGGGCCTGCCGCTGGGCAACAGCGCGCGGCACATGGCCAACGCCACCCTGGACTGGCAGGCCAGCGACCGCTTCAACGTGTTCCTCACCGCCGAGGCGCGTTCCAGGCGCTACCGCGGCGTGAGCGCGGTCACCGGCCAGGAGCTGTACTACAAGGACTACACGGTGCTGCACCTGGGCGCGTCGTTCGAGGCGACCCGGTGGCTGACGGTCAACGCACGCATCAACAACCTGCTCGACCGCGATTTCACGACCTACCAGACCTCGTTCAACGACCTCAACGGCAACGGCATCTACGGCGACGTGAGCAACGAAGTGCTGTTCGAGGACGACTACAACAACAAGGACAAGGCACGCAGCGTCTGGATGAGCGTGAACATGCGCTTCTGATCCGCGGGCCGCGGCCGGGAGTGCCCGCCCTCCTCTCCGGGGGCGGGTCTCCTCCGGCCGCGGCGGCAGGGATACAGAGCGATACAAATTGCGAATCATTCTCATCAATGTTCTAATTCCATCTCTTTCATCCGCACCACGCACGTGTCCGCCGAACGCCCCCCCGTCGATCTCGTCCAGCAGCAGGCCAGCCGCGGTTTCTGGCTGCGCACGCTGCACCAGTGGCACTGGATAAGCTCGGCGGTGTGCCTGATCGGCATGCTGCTGTTCGCCGCCACCGGGATCACCCTCAACCACGCCGCGAAGATCGAGGCCAAGCCGCAGGTGACCACCCGGCAGCTGGAACTGCCGGCGCCGCTGCTGCGGGCGCTGGCGGCGCCGCACGAGGACGGCAACGCGCCGCTGCCCACCCGGGTCGCCGACTGGCTGTCGCGCGAACTGGACGTGGCCATCGGCCGGCGCGCGGCCGAGTGGTCGCCGGAAGAGGTCTACCTGTCCATGCCCGGCCCCGGCAGCGATGCCTGGCTGAGCATCGACCGCGAAACCGGCGCGGTGGAGTTCGAACGCACCCGCCGCGGCTGGATCTCGTACCTCAACGATCTGCACAAGGGCCGCAACGCCGGCCCGGGCTGGGGCTGGTTCATCGACCTGTTCGCCGTGGCCTGCCTGGTGTTCTGCATCACCGGTCTGTTCCTGCTGCACCTGCATGCGCGGCAGCGGCGCATGACCTGGCCGCTGGTCGGCCTGGGCCTGCTGATCCCGCTGCTGATCGCCCTGCTCCTCATCCACTGAACACGCTTCCCCCTACGGAGTCGCACCATGCGCGTCACCCTGACCATCGCCCTGAGCGGGCTGCTCGCCGCCTCGCCGGCGGCCTACGCCGCGAGCCTGGACATCAACGTCGAGATCCCCAAGCTCAACGTGGCCGAGTACCACCGCCCCTACGTGGCGGTGTGGATCGAGGACGCCGGGCAGAAGTCCGCGGCCAACCTGTCGGTGTGGTACCAGCAGACGTCCAACGCCGAAGGCCACGGCACCAAGTGGCTGCCGGACCTGCGCCAGTGGTGGCGCAAGAGCGGCCGCACCCTGCAGGTGCCGGTGGACGGGGTGACCGGCCCGACCCGCCCGGCCGGCAAGCATGCGCTGCGCTTCAGCGACAGCCAGCCGCAGCTGCGCAGCCTGCCCGCCGGCCAGTACACGCTGGTGGTGGAGGCCGTGCGCGAGGTCGGCGGCCGCGAGCTGCTGAAGATTCCCTTCGAGTGGAAGGGCAAGGCCGGCAACGGCACCGCCCAGGGCCAGAGCGAACTCGGCCTGGTCACCCTCGCCATCAAGCCCTGACGTTCAGAACAAGGAGAGACACGCCATGAAACGCACCACCCTGCTCGCCGCGCTGATCGCCGCCGCGCTTCCGTTCTCCGCCCTGGCCCACAAGCAGTGGCTGCTGCCCTCGTCCACCGTGGTCGCCGGCAACGACGTGTGGGTCACGGTCGACGCGGCGGTATCCAACCAGCTGTACTACCCCGACCACGTCGCGATGCGCCTGGACAACGTCGCCATCGCCACCCCGGACGGCAACGTCCTGCGGCCGCAGAACCCGGCCACCGGCAAGTACCGCAGCGTGTTCGACGTGCAGCTGGCGCAGGAAGGCACGTACCGCATCGCCAACCTCAACAGCGGTCTGTCCGCGCGCTGGGACACCCCCGAAAGCCTGGCCGCGGCCAAGGACAAGCCGGCGGCCGCCGGCACGGGCGGCCCGCGCGGCGGCTTCCTGCGCAACGCCACGCCCGAAGACTTGGCCACCAAGATCCCGAAGGACGCGCAGAACCTGGTGGTCACCGAAGGCATCGGCCGGGTGGAGACCTTCGTCACCAAGGGCAAGCCGAGCAGCATCGTGGCCGTCGGCAAGGGCCTGGAGCTGGTGCCGGTCACCCATCCCAACGACCTGTTCGCTGGCGAGGAAGCCACCTTCAAGCTGGTGGTCGACGGCAAGCCCGCCAGCGGCCTGGAAGTGGAGATCGTGCGCGGCGCCACCCGCTACCGCAACGCGCAGGACGAGATCAAGGTGACCACCGGCGACGACGGCAGCTTCAAGGTGACGTGGCCGGAAGCGGGCATGTACTGGCTGGAGGCCTCGACCACCGACGACAGGACCAGCGCCACGCAGGCCAAGCAGCGCCGCCTGAGCTACGTCGCCACGCTGGAAGTGCTGCCGCAGTGAAGCAGGAACAGGGGGAGAGGAACGAGTAAAAGCCACGGCGGCGCTGGCTCGCTTCCTCTCTCTCCGTCGCAAAGGCCGTTCTTCACCATCATCTCCGGCAAGAGCAGGAGCGAGCTCCGCTTTTGCCTTCTCTCGTTCCTCGTTCCTCTCCACTCGTTCCTAGCCCCACCGTCCATGCTCCCCACCGAAATCGCCGCCCTCGGCGGCCACACCATGGGCACCACCTGGAGCGTGAAGCTGGTGGCGGCGCGCGACCGCGACCTGCATGCGCTGCATGCCGGCATCCAGGCGCAGCTGGACCGCGTGGTCGCGCAGATGAGCACGTGGGAGCCAGCCTCGGACATCAGCCGCTACAACCGCGCCGCCGCCGGCAGCTGGCAGGTGCTGCCGGACGATTTCTGGCGCGTGCTGCGGGCCGCGCAGACGGTGGCCGAACGCAGCGAGGGCGCCTTCGACCCCACCGTCGGCCCGCTGGTGGCGCTGTGGGGTTTCGGCGCCGCTGCCGCGCGCCAGCGCAGGCCCGACGCAACGCAGCTCGCCGAGGTCGCCGCGCGTTGCGGCTGGCAGCGGCTGCAGATGGACGCACGGGCGCAGGCCGTACTGCAGCCTGGCGGCCTGCAGCTGGACCTGTCGGCGATCGCCAAGGGCCATGGCGTGGACCTGGTCAGCGACTGGCTGCGCGGCCAGGGCATCGATGCCGCGCTGGTCGAGGTCGGTGGCGAACTGCATGGTCGCGGCCGCAAGCCGGATGGGCAGCCCTGGCGCGTGCTGGTCGAATCGGCGCCGGAGGAAGACGCCGGCGCCGACCATCCGCCGCGCGTGCTGGCGCTCGACGATCTGGCTGTGGCCACTTCCGGCGACCGCTGGCACCGCTACGAACACGACGGCGTGAGCTACAGCCATACCCTGGACCCGCGCCGGCATGCGCCGGTGACGGCCGCGGCCGCCGCGGTCACGGTGATCCACCGCGAGGCGATGCTGGCCGACGCCTGGGCCACCGCGTTGACGGTGATGGGCGCGGACGAAGGACTGGCCTTCGCCGACCGGCACGGACTGGCCGCGCGTTTCGTCCAGCGCGGCGACGGCGGCCCGGTGGAAACCCTGTCGCAGGGCTTCCGGCAGCATCTGCAGGCCGGCAACGCATGAACGGCGCCCGTTCCGCGCGCGCCCTCGCCGGCAACCTGGCGGTCGTTTTCCTGCTGCTGGCGAGCGCCGGCCTGCTGCTGCGCCTGCACCTGGGCGAGGACTGGTGGCTGGCTGCGCCGCTGCCGCCGCGGAGGTGGTTCGCGCTGGCCGCCCTGCTCGCCTACGCCGCGTGGTGCGCCGCGCTGTGGTGGCGCGCGCGTCCACGCCAGGACGACGCCGGCGACACCGGCGCGCCGCCGCTGCTGGTGGCCTGGGCCAGCCAGACCGGTTTCGCCCGGCAGCTGGCCGAACGCACCGCGCAGGGCCTGCGCGACGGCGGCCGCAGGGTGCGCGTGCGCGCCCTCGACCAGGTCGACGCGGCGCTGCTGGCCGGTACGCGCGAGGCCTTGTTCATCGCCAGCACCACTGGCGAAGGCGACCCGCCGGACCATGCGCTGGCCTTCCTCGGCCAGGTGATGCGGCAGCCGCTGGCGCTGCCGGAACTGCGCTACGCGGTGCTGGCGCTGGGCGACCGCAGCTACGACCACTACTGCGCATTCGGCCGCCAGCTTGACGACTGGCTGCGCCGGCACGGCGCACGGCCGGTGTTCGATACCGTGGAAGTGGACAACGCCGATCCCGCCGCCCTGCGCCACTGGCAGCAGCTGCTCGGCCAGTTCGGCGACGGCAGCGTGCAGGCCGACTGGAGCGCGCCCGACTATCAGCCGTGGCTGCTGCGCAGGCGCAGGCAGCTCAATCCGGGCAGCGTCGGCGGTCCGGTGTTCCACCTGCGCCTGCAACCGGCCGATGGCGACCTGCCCGCCTGGCAGGCCGGCGACATCGCCGAGATCGGCCCCCGCCACGCGGCCGCCACGGTCGAACACTGGATGCTGCGCCACGGACTCGACCGGCAGGCGACGCTGGCCGATGGCCGCGCGCTGTGCGACGTGCTGGCCGCCTCGACGCTGCCCGACGCCCCCACTTCCACCGACGCGGACGCCTTGGCCGCGACGCTGCAAGCCTTGTCGCACCGCGAATACTCCATCGCCTCGCTGCCGTCCGAAGGCAGCCTGCAGCTGCTGCTGCGCCGGCAGGCGCATCCGGACGGAACCCCGGGCCTGGCCAGCGGCTGGCTGTGCGAGCACGCCGCCATCGGCGAACGCATCGACCTGCGCCTGCGCGCGAACGCCAACTTCCATCCGCCAGCGGAGGACGCGCCGCTGGTGCTGGTCGGCAACGGCACCGGCATCGCCGGCCTGCGCGCGCACCTGCGCGCGCGCATCAACGCCGGCGCGCGGCGCAACTGGCTGCTGTTCGGCGAACGCAACCAGGCCCATGACTTCCACTTCGGCGAGGAACTGGAGCAGTGGCGGCGCGAAGGCTGGATCGAGCATCTGGATACGGTGTTCAGCCGCGACGGCGGAACCCACCGCTACGTGCAGGACGTGCTGGCCGCGCACGCCGACCGGCTGCGGCAGTGGGTGGACGAGGGCGCCACCGTGCTGGTCTGCGGCAGCCTGCAGGGCATGGCGCCGGCGGTGGACGCGGTGATCGCGCAGGCGCTGGGCGACGACCGCAGGGACCAGTTGGTCATGCAGCGGCGCTACCGGCGCGATGTTTACTGACAGATACGAATGACGCAGGGAACGGCGGGGCTGCACGCCGGGATGTGAGGGGTAAAGGCCCACGCGGAGCGAGCCCCGCCTCTTCGATCCGCATCAGCGCAGGAGCGTAGTGCCGGGCTTGCCCGGCACAGGGCTTTACGGGCGATGTTCCATCGGGGCGCTGCCGCCTCTACGGCAGCAGCGCGATCCACTGCCTGACCAGCGCCACCACTGCGGCCTGCCTGGCTTCCAGTTCGGCGGCATCGCGGAATTCCAGCAGGGCGCGGTCCGGTGCGAGCCACGTGAGCAGGCCATCCGGATCGGCGATGGCGCACGCCGGCAGGCTGCGCTTCTTCGTTCCCAGGTGCAGGACCAGGCGCACCACGTCGGGCCTGCGCAGCTGCATCGTGGCGAAGTGCCCGGAGGTGTGGAAGCTGGGCGCGTTCCACTTCACCGCTTCGCCGATCGACGGATCGACCGCCAGCAGCAGGGCGCGCAGCGCGCGTATCGCCGGCGCCAGCGGATGATCCAGCGCCTCGATGAACGCAGCGACATCCGTCGTCGTGGCCTTGCCCATCGCTGCTCCCCGCACGCCTGGTCGGCGCCATCATCGGCCGCGCCGCGCGCGCCTGTCCACGTGTCCGCACTGCGTCAGCCGCCGGCCGGCCTGACCCGTATCGCGAGCAGTTCCCCGCCCCCGTGCAGCGCATGCCGGCGGCGCTCGCCGGCGCCCAGCCAGGCCGTGTCGCCGGCCTGCAAGGGCGGCAGCGCCGGATCCTCGAAGGCGGCCTGCCCGGCCAGCAGGTGGATCGCCCACGCGACCTGCGGCTCGGTGAAGAACAACATGCTGCCGACCAGCGGCCGGTGCAGCAGTTCGGCATGCAGGTCCGCGCGCCGCCACATAAGGTTGAAATCGCGGGTGGCGCCATCGACCAGTTCGCCGGTCAGCGCTTCCTCGCCGGCGAAGCGCAGCCGCTGGTGCGGCGGCAACAGGGTTTCGCAGCGGCCGTCGGCGAAACGCAGGCGCAGGCCCTCGCCCTCCAGCAGCACCAGTTCGCGTTCGATGCCGGGAAACGCGGAGAACGCCGCGTCCTGTTCGATCTCGGCGATGGACAGGCGCAGCTGCCAGTCGCCCTGCCCGGGCAGGCGCAGGATTTCGCGGGTCCAGCCCAGGCCGTTGCGCCACCGCTCGCGGTGATAGGTAGCGGCCGGGATGACGCGGGAGGGAGTGGTCAGGATGTCCATCGCGGCATGATGCCAGCGTTGCGCGCAGGAGCGCACTGGGTGGGGCGGCGGAACTCGCCCTTGTAGCGATGCCAGCGCCGCGCGCGCAGGAGCGCAATTGTAGGAGCGCACTTCAGTGCGCGATGAGGCTTTACCGGGAGAGCCACATCGCGCACTGAAGTGCGCTCCTACAGATGTGTGCTCATTCGGGGATGGCGAGATCGGCGGCACTCAACGGCTTGCCCGCGCGCGGCGTGGTTTCGATCACCGCGTCCGCCGGCAGCGGGGTGCCCTTGTCCAGGCGCGCCTGCACGCGGTCCAGCGCGGCATACACGTAGGGCAGCAGCGGCAGGTAGCGCGCGCCGTAATCGGGCAGGCCGAGGAAGCCGTCGAAGTGCTGCACGTGGCGCACCTGCCAGTAGTTCACCTCGCGCCCGGCCGCCTTGGCCGCGGCCACGTACGGCGCGCTGCTGAACGCCGGCGGGATCAGGCCATCGTCGGTGCCGTGCACCACCATCACCGGCAGGCCCTTGCGCGGCAGGCCGGCGCGGGTGGCCTGGATGCCGGCCTGCACGCGGCGCGCATCCTCGCCCTGCCCGTCCCACAGGCCACGCAGGCACTTCAGGCCGGCGTAGGTCAGGTCCGGCAGCTGCACCTTGCGGTCGAGCAGGCCAACGCCGGCGCCCGGCGGAATGCCGCCGCCGTCGGCGATCCAGGCCGCGCGCTCGGCGGCGGTGGCCGCGCGCGGCGAGAAATCCGGGTTCTGCGCGGCGAAAGCAAAGCCGCAGGGATGCTCGCCCACGCCGTAGCGGCCATAGGCCGAGGCATAGGTGGCGGCGACCGCGCGCCACAGGTCGAAGCCGGTGGACAACGCGCCGGCGCGCAGCGCGGCGTCGGTCCAGCCCCTGCTCAACATCAGTTCGTAGGCGGCCTTGGCCTGCGCCGCCGGCGTGGCGCCGGCAATGACGCCCTCGGCCGCCAGCGTGGCGCAGCGCACGGTGGCGCCGGCCTGCAACGCGGCGGTGAGCGGCGGCTGCGGCAGGTTGGCCATGTGCAGCTGTGCGCACGGCATCAGCAGCGCCGCCTCGGTGGCGTAGTCGTACAGCGCGCGCGCGCCGGGACCGTCGGACAGCACGCTCGGTTCGCCGGCGACCACCGCGTCCAGCCAGTCGCCTTCCAGCTCGGCCGCGCGCAGCACCGCGCCGCCGCCGTTGGAGATGCCCACCGCGATGACCCGGGTGTTGGCGAAGGTGAAGGGCGCGGCCTGCGGAAACGCCAGGTCCAGCGAAAGAAGCGCGAACTCGGCCGCCTGCTTCACGTGGCGACCCCAATCGGCCTCCGGGTTGTCCTGGGAGTGGGCGTGCTTGAACGCCACGCCGGAGGCGTTGACCGGCGCATCCGGCACGAACGCCAGGTCGGCGGCTTCGCCCAGCGCGCCGACCATGCCGTTGGCGCGCACGCCCATCTGCGCGTCCAGGTCGAAATAGTCGCTGCCCGCGCCCTTGTCGGTGTAGACCACCGCGCAGCCCCTGGGCAGGCCCCAGGCCGCCGCCACCGACACCGCGCCGTAGATGCCGCGCGAACCGGAAGCCGGCGCCACCAGCACGCAGCGCCTGCCGACGTCGAAATTGTCCGGCACCTGCGCCAGCACGCGGTGCGGCTGCTTCGCGCCGGGCAGGCGCGCATAGGCCGAATATTCGCGCCCAGGCACCGGCGCCAGGCTGCCGAACAGTTCGCCATAACCGCCGCCCGGCGCGAGGTCGGCGATGCCGCGCCAGCTGCCCCACAGCGCGCGCCGGCGCAGTTCGTCCACGGTGGGCGCATTGGCGTCGGCAAAGGCCGGCGGCGCCATGCTGCGCAGTCCGGCCAGGCCGAGGCCGGCGGTCAACAGGTCGTCGTCGCCGCGGTGTTCGCTGCGCAGTTCGTTGCTGAACATGGAAGACTCCACGGACTTGGACGCGGGAGCGCTGGCGCACGACGCCAGGCCGAGTCCGACGATGAGGCCGCAGGCGGCGCGCAGGACGGAGATAGTCATGCCGCAACACTAGCAGAGCGTCCTGCCCGTCCCATCGTACTTTCGTACCACGCGGCGCTTACGTTCCGGCTGCTACGTTCTGCAGCCTTCCCCACCTCGTTTTCCGGAGTTTCCATGGACCGTTTCCTGCAGGGCCGCACCGCGCTGGTGACCGGCAGCACCTCGGGGATTGGACTTGCCATCGCCCAGTCGCTGGCCGCGGCCGGCGCCCGCGTGGCGATCAACGGCCTGGGCACGCCCGAGCAGATCGACGCCGCGCTCGCCAGCGTCGCCGCGGCAGGCGGGCAGGCGCGCCACTTCGGCGCCGACCTGCGCAACCCGGCCGAGATCGAGGCGATGATGGCCGCGGTGCAGGACTGGGGCGCGCTCGACGTGCTGGTCAACTGCGCCGGCATCCAGCACGCCGCGCCGCTGGCCGAGCAGCCCGCGCAGAAGTGGGACGACATCATCGCCATCAACCTCAGCGCCGCCTTCCACACCATGCAGCAGGCGCTGCCGGGCATGGCCGCGCGCGGCTACGGCCGGGTGGTCAACATCGCCTCGGTGCACGGGCTGGTGGCGTCGAAGAACAAGGCGCCCTACGTGGCCAGCAAGTTCGGCATCGTCGGCCTGAGCAAGGTCGCGGCGCTGGAGTACGCGGCGGCCGGCAGCCGCGACAGCGGCGGCGTCACCGTCAACTGCGTGTGCCCGGGCTGGGTGGAAACGCCGCTGATCGAGCCGCAGATCCAGGCGCACCGCAACGGCGGCAGCCGCGACGACGGCGTGCGCGCCCTGCTGGAGGAAAAGCAGCCCAGCCTGCGCATGTCGCTGCCGGAAGACATCGCCGCGATGGTGGTGTGGCTGTGCCGCCGCGAGGCGCACAACCTTACCGGCGCGGCGATGCCTATGGATGGTGGGTGGACTGCGCAGTGAAGCAGGAGTGAGTGAAGAGGAGTGAGGAGTGAGAAAAAGCGGCACTCCCGCGGTCTCCAACGCCCGCTGTTGCTTTTGCCCCTGCCCTTGCCTTTACTCACTCCTCACTCCTCTTCACTCACTCCTCGCCCATGCCCAGCCTGCTGATCGCCGACGACCACCCGCTGTTCCGCGCCGCGCTGCGCCAGGCCGCGGGCGAGGCGGTGGCCGACCTGCAGGTACGCGAGGCCGAATCGCTGGAAGGCGTGCTGGCCGCGCTGGATGCCGCGCCGGAGACCGACCTGATCCTGCTCGACCTGCACATGCCCGGCAACCACGGGCTGGCCGGGCTGGCGGCGATCCGCGCCCAGCACCCGGGCGTGGCGGTGATCGTGGTGTCGGCCAACGACGACCCGCGCGTGGTGCGGCGCGCGCTCGACCACGGCGCCGCCGGCTACCTGCCCAAGAGTTCGGGGCTGAACGAGCTGCGCGAGGCGATCCGCAGCGTGATGGCCTGCGAGCAATGGCTGCCGGCCTCGCTGCGCGCGGCGGTGGCACGCGCGCAGTCCTCCAGCCACGACAGCGAACTGGCCGCGCGCCTGGCCAGCCTGTCACCGCAGCAGTTCCGCGTGCTGGCGCTGGTCGCCGAGGGCCTGCTCAACAAGCAGATCGCCGACCGCCTGGACGTGCAGGAACGCACGGTCAAGGCGCACCTGTCGGCGATCTTCGAGCGCCTGGGCGTGCGCAACCGCACCCAGGCCAGCGTGGTGCTGCGCGAGCTGGAACTGAGCGACCCGGCAAAACAGGCCGTCTAGGAACGGCGGATCAGTGCCCGCGCAGCAGGCGGTGCAGCGCCATGCCCGCCAGCATCGCCGGCACGAACCACAGCGCTTCGGGCGACAGCACGCCCAGGCCCACCAGCGCCGGCCCCGGGCAATAGCCCGCCAGCCCCCAGCCGATGCCGAACACGCCCGCACCGACCAGCAGGCGGGCGTCGACGCTGCGCAACTGCGATACCTGGAACCGTTCGGCCAGCACGGGCGCCGGACGTCGCAGCACGAAGCGGAACAGCAGCATCGTGGTACCCACCGCGCCGCCGAGCACGAACAGCAGCGTCGGATCGAACGCGCCAGCCACGTCCAGGAAGCCGAGGATGCGCAGCGGGTCGGTCATGCCCGACACCGCCAGCCCCAGGCCGAACAGCGCACCGGCCAGCAACGCCGCCAGCAGGGTCCGGATGCCGCTCATGCCACGTGCCTCACGATGTAAGTGGTGGCGATCGCGGTCGCCATGAAGGCCAGCACCGCCGCCAGCGAGCGCGGCGACAGCCGCCCCAGCCCGCAGACGCCATGGCCGCTGGTGCAGCCATTGCCCATGCGCGTGCCGAAACCGACCAGCAGCCCGGCGACCACCAGCAGCGCCGGCGGAAATCCCTGCCGCGGCGCATACGCGCCCGGCACCCACCACAGCCATGCCGCGCCGGCCCCGACCAGGCCCAGCAGGAAGGCCAGCCGCCACGCCACTTCGCCGCGCTGCGGCAGCAGCACGCCGCCGACGATGCCGCTGATGCCGACGATGCGTCCGTTCAACCACAGCAGCAGCGTCGCCGCCAGGCCGATCAGCACGCCGCCGGCCAGGGCAGCAGGCCAGGCGCTCATCGCGCGACGCCCATCTGGTCCAGCGGCAGGCGGAAGTAGCGGATGCCGTTGGCGTCCGGCTCCGGCAGGCGCCCGCCGCGGATGTTGACCTGCAGCGCAGGCAGGATCAGCCGCGGCACCGGCAGGGTCGCGTCGCGCTGCTGGCGCTTGTGCACGAACGCCGCCTCGTCGACGCCGTCCCCCAGGTGCGGGTTGTTTTCCCTCTGTTCGTCGATGCGGGTCTGCGGCAACGCGTCGCGGCGGTCGCCGGGATAGTCGTGGCACAGGAACAGGCGCGTGTCCTCCGGCAACGCGAGGATCTTCTGGATCGACGCGTACAGCCGGTGCGCGTCGCCGCCGGGGAAGTCGGTGCGCGCGGTGCCGGTATCGGTGGCGAACAGGGTGTCGCCGATGAAGGCGGCATCGCCGATCACATAGGTCAGGCTGTCATCGGTATGGCCGGGCGTGGCGATCACCCGCGCGTCCAGCGTGCCGATGCGGAAGCTGTCGCCATCGGCGAACAGCCGGTCGAACTGGCGGCCGTCGGCGATGAATTCGTCGCCCAGCCCGAACAGCGCCTTGAAGCGCTCCTGCACCTGGACGATGCCGCGCCCGATCGCCACCGGCGCATGCAGGATGTCGGCCAGGTAGCCGGCGGCGCTGAGATGGTCAGCGTGCGCGTGGGTTTCCAGTATCCACTCCACCTTCAGCTGCCGTTCGCGCACGAAGGCCAGCAGCGCGTCGGCCGAGGCGGTGCCGATGCGCGCGCCGGCCGGCTCGTAGTCCAGCACCGGGTCGATGATCGCCGCCGAACCAGCCAGTTCGTCGTACACGACATAGCTGAAGGTGCCGGTGTCCTTGTCGAAGAAGGCTTCGACCTTTGGGGAAGGCTGTGGAATCGGGTGCATGGGAATCGCCGCTTTGTAATTTAGGTTTTTCTAAATTAAACTCTCCCCACCCGAACCACAAGCCCCAACCCGACGCACGCATGAACACGCCCGACCTGGACATCGCGCAGATGCAGGCCCATGCCGAACAGGCCGCGCAGCTGCTCAAGGCCATCGCCCACCCGGCGCGGCTGCGCGTGCTCTGCCGGCTGGTGGAAGGCGAGGCGTCGGTGGGCGAACTGCAGGCCGGCGTCGGCCTGTCGATGTCGGCGCTGTCGCAGCACCTGGCGGTGATGCGCGAAACCGGGCTGGTGATCACGCGGCGCGAGGCGCAGACCATCTTCTACGCGCTCGCCGACAGCCCCGCGCTGGGCGTGATGCAGGCGCTGCACGAAGCCTATTGCGGCAGGCAGAAGCGCAGGCGCCCGGCGTAGGCGGGGAAACCGCCGTTACGGCGACGGCGCCTGCGCCACGGCACGCGCGGCCAGCAGCCGGTCCATGATCGATTTCAGCGCCAGCGGCCGCACCGGCTTGTGCAGCAGGGTCAGGCCCTGCTCCAGCACCTCGCGGCGCGTGGCCAGGCTGTCGTCGGCACTGAGGATCAGGGTCGGCCGCGCGCCGAAACGCGCGCCCAGCCGCGCCTGCAGCGCGGTGCCGGTATCGCCGTCGTCCAGGTTGTAGTCGAACAGCCAAAGCGCGGCCGGCGCGGCCTGCATCGCCGCCACCGCGCCGGCTTCGGCCGAGGCCTCGGCCACGTCATAGCCCCAGCCGCGCAGCAGCGCCGCCAGCCCGGCCAGCGCCGCCGGGTCGTTGTCCACCACCAGCACGCGGATCGGCTCGCGCACCTCCACGGTTCCGTCCTGCGCCGGCACGGCGGCGGCGTTGGCACGCGACGTCGGCGTCGGCACCATGCCCACCGCCACCGAGAACACGGTGCCTTGGCCCAGCTCGCTGCGCAGCCGCAAGGGCGCATCCAGCAGGCCGGCGATGCGGTCGGCGATCGCCAGGCCCAGGCCCAGCCCCTGCCCGCCGCTGTCCTCGCCGCGCCGGAACTCCTCGAAGATGCGCCGCTGCTCGCCCTCGGCGATGCCCGGCCCGGTGTCGTGCACCTCGATGCGCAGCCGTCCACCGTCGCGGCGCACGCCCAGCAGCACGCCGCCGTGCGCGGTGTAGCGCACCGCGTTGGCCAGGAAGTTCTGCAGCACGCGCCGCAGCAGCTGCGGGTCGCTGTTCACCCAGGCGCGGGTCGGCACGTAGCGGAAGGCCAGCCCGCGCGCCGCGGCCAGCGCGCGGAACTCCGAAGCCAGCGGATCGAGCACCTCGGCCAGCGGCATGTCGCGCGGCTGCGGCACCAGCCCGCCGGCTTCCAGCCGCGACATGTCGAACAGCCCGGTCAGCAGCTGCGTGGTCGAATCCAGCGCGCCGCGGATCTGCACCACCGCCTGCCGCTGCGACGCTTCGTCCACCTGCTGCGCCAGCGTGTCGGTGAACAGGTGCGCGGCGTGCAGCGGCTGCAGCAGGTCGTGGCCGATGGCGGCCAGGAAGCGGCTCTTGGCGTCGTTGGCGCGCTCGGCCTCGCGCTTGGCCGATTCCAGCAGCGCGGTGCGCTCGCCCACGCGCTGCTCCAGCGTCTCGTTGCTGCGCATCAGTTCCTGCTCGGTGTGGCGGAACTCGGTGACGTCGGTGAAGGTGGCGACGAACCCGCCGCCGGGCATCGGATTGCCGCGGATCTCGACGATGCGGCCGTCCGGGAATACGCGCTCGGTGAGGTGCGCGGTGCCGGCGCGCATGAACGCCAGGCGCCGGTCCACCGCGCGCTCGTCGCTGCCGCGCTGCGGCATCGCCTGCAGCGCCCAGCGGGTCAGGTCCATGATCGGCCGGCCGACCTGCAGCAGCGCGTCGGGAAAACCGAACAGCTGCGCGTACGGACGGTTCCACGCCACCAGCCGCTGCTCGCGGTCGATCACGCTGATGCCCTGGCTCATGTTCTGCAGCGCCGCCTGCAGCACCTGCTGGTTGAAGCGCAGGTCCTGCGAGGCCTCGCTGACGATGGCCGCGACCGTGGCCAGTTCGCCGCTCTCGCGGCGCGCGGCATCCAGCAGCAGCCGCGCCGAGGCCGCGCCCAGCACCGCGGACAGCTCGCGTTCCACGCCGGCCTCGGTCGCGGCCGGGACCGGCCCCTGCCGCGGCGCATCGGCGAGCAGGCGCTGCACCTTCTCCCAGGGCAGGAAGCGGCGCCCGGCATCGCGCAGCGCGTCGGCGTCCAGGTTGCGGCGGGTACGGTCGGGCGTATCGCGTCGCCAGACCATCGCCAGCAGCGTCACCGCCGTACCGACGAACAGGCTCGCGCCGACCGCGCGCCCCAGCGGGCTCCAGCCGGTCAGGCCGAACAGCGCTTCCGGCGCCAGCCAGCGCCAGCCCAGCGGCCCCTGCGCCAGCCAGGCCGGCACGTGGCCGCCGCTTTCCAGCAGCGTCGGCAGCAGCAGTACCCAGGCCCAGGTGGCGAAACCGGCCAGCACGCCGGCGATGGCCGCGCGCGGCGGCGTCTGCGGCCGCCAGATCGCGAAACCCAGCACCGGCACCAGCGTGGCCATCGCCGAGAACGAGATCGCGCCGATGTCGGCCAGCACGTTGCCGCCGCCGATCGAGCGGCTGTAGGCCCAGGCCAGCAGCATGATCACGCAGATGCCGGCGCGGCGCAGCCACACCAGCTCACGGCGGTGGTCGCCGCCGGCGCGCGCCCAGGTGCTGCGCAGCAGGCCCGGCGCGAACCAGTGGTTGCCGATCATCAGGCTCAGGGTCAGCGTGCTGACCACCACCATGCCGGTGGCCGCGCTCAGGCCGCCGAGGAAGGCGAACAGCGCCACCCCGGTGTGCCCGGCCGAGAACGGCAGCGCCAGCGTGTACATGTCGCTGGGCACGCTGTTGCCCAGCAGCGCGCCGCCGGCCCGCGCCAGCGGCAGGATCGGCAGCGCGATCAGCAGCAGGTACAGCGGGAACAGCCAGCGCGAGGTGCGGATGTCGGCCGGGTCGCGGCACTCGACCACGCCGACGTGGAACTGGTGCGGCAGCAGGAACATCGCCAGCGCGCCGAGCAGCACCAGCGGCACGAAGCCGCCGGCCGGCGCATCCGCCGCGGGTGCCGGCGGCGGCACCGCCACCCCGTCCAGCCCGAACCAGACGAAGGCGCCCAGCGCCAGCATCGCGCCGAGCTTGAACAGCGATTCGGCGGCCATCGCCAGCACCAGCCCGCGGTTGTGCTCGGACACGTCGGCGCGGCGCGCGCCGAACAGCATCGCGAACAGGGCCATCGCCAACGCCACGTACAGCGCGCTGTCGCGCCACGGCGCGGCGTCCTGCACGGCGTCGGCCGAGCGCAGGGTGAGCATGCCGAAGCTCATCGCCACCGCCTTGAGCTGCAGCGCGATGTAGGGAATCAGGCCGAGCGCGGCGATCAGCGTCACCGTCGCCGCCAGCCACGCATCGCGCCCCAGCCGCGCGGCGATCAGGTCGGCCAACGAGGTGGCGTTGGTCTCGCGTGCCAGCCGCACCAGCCGCACCATCATGCCGATGGCCAGCGCGTAGAACAGGATCGCGCCGACGAAGGTCGGCGGCAGCGGCCAGCCATAGCGCGCGGCCTGGGTCACCGTGCCGTAGAACGTCCACGAGGTGCAGTGCACCGCCAGCGACAGCGCATAGACATGGCGCCAGTGCCGCGCGAACGCAGTCGGCCGGCGCTCGCCGTACAGCGCGACGCCGAACATCAGCACCAGCCACGCCACTCCGGCCAGCGCCACCGTCACCAGACTCAACATGCGTATGCGTTCCCCGTGTGCATGGCGGGCAGGATACGGCGCGCGGCCGGCGGGGAGGAACCGCACCGCGCGCCAGCCCCCGTAGGAGCGGCTTCAGCCGCGATAGGGCATTCCCGATGAACCACCACGAACGGCAAGGCGGCAAACGCAGAGGAGCCGCACAGCGCACCCGCTCCCGTAGGAGCGGCTTCAGCCGTGATGGCGCGTTCCCGGTGAACCACCGCGCACGCCAGCAACACTGTCTCCAGCAATTCCAGGAAAACCCCGTCGCGGCTGAAGCCGCTCCTACAGGGACCGTGCGAGGACTGCGGGAATGACGTCATTCATGGCAGAGCCGCGCGAGCGGCGGCGCACGCGGGTGGATGCCATGAAAAACCCTCCCTGCGGGCGCAGGGAGGGTTTCGATCCACGACCGCGGAACGTGCGCCTCAGAAGTTGTAGCGCAGCGACACGTACCAGTTGCGCGGCAGGCCGTAGTAGGCGGTCTGGATGTTGCCCACGCTGGCGAACTCCTGGCCTTCGGTCTTGTACTGCTTGTCGGTCAGGTTGCGCACGCCGGCGCGCACCTGCCAGGCCATCTGCGGCGAATCCCACACGCCGTAGACGCCGAGCAGGGTGTAGGCGTCCTGGCTCAACACGTCGCGGTTGTCCACGCTCAGCCAGGTCTTGCCCCGGTAGGAGACATCGCCGCCCAGGGTCAGCGCGCCGCTGTCGCCCAGCGCGAACACGTGCTGCAGCGCCACGCGCGCGGTCCAGTCCGGCGAGAACGGCACATGGTCGTGGTTCACGTTCGGGTCGAAGCCCGGGTAGGACGGATCGAGGCGGAAGTCCTCGAACTTGTCGTACTTGGCGTCCATCCAGCCGACCTGCGCGCTCAGCGTGGTGGCCTCGCCCAGCAGCGCGCTGCCTTCCAGTTCGATGCCCTTGATGTTGAGCTTGGCCGCGTTGAGCACCGGGAAGGTACCCACGTCCTGCGACACGCGCGCCTGGAAATCGCTGTAGTTGCTGTAGAACGCCGCCGCACTGCCGCGGAAGCGGTGGTCGGCCGAGCTGCCCTTCAGGCCCAGCTCGTAGGTCCACACGTATTCCGGATCGAACTTGGCGTGCTGGGTGTCGTAGACGGTATTGGCGCGGCCGTTGAAGCCGCCCGACTTGAAGCCGCGGTTGGCCGACACGTAGCCCATCAGGTTGTCGCCGAACGCCTTCTGCAGGCTGACCGACGGCGTCACCGCCGTCCACGAGGCATTGGCGGCGAAGGCGACGGTTTCGTTCAGCGCGGAGAACGGCGCGCCCCAGAAGGTGCTGGTGGAACGGTCGTAGTCCTTCTTGTCCCTGGTCCAGCGCACGCCGGCGGCCACCGTCCAGCTCGGCACGAACTCCCAGTTGACGTGGGCGAAGGCGGCGTTGGACGTGGTGGTCAGATCGTCGTCGATGGTGCGCAGGAACGGCACCTTCGCGCCCAGGAACGAGAACAGGTCGTCGGCATAGGCCTCCTGGTACGACGGCACGTTCTCCTTCATGTAGTACGCGCCGAAGGTGGCGTGCAGGTTGGAGCCGTTGTCGTAGTGCAGCTGGAATTCCTGGCTGGCCTGGTCCTGGTCCAGCGCGACCAGCACGTCGCCCAGCTCGTACTCGGAAGCGTCGATGTCGATGTACGACTCGGTCTTCAGCTTGCGGTAGGAGGTGATGCTCTTCAGCGTCCACTGCCCGTTGATGTCCCAGTCCATCGCCAGCGAGGCGCCGGAGTGCTTCAGGGACTGCCCCTGGCCATCGTCGAAGGACGTGCGCGCGCGGCGGTTCCATTCGCCGGTCTGCCCGGGCTGCAGCACGATCACCCCGGCCGGCGCCAGGCTGGTCTGGCGCAGGGCGGCCATCGGCCGGCCCATGGTCAGCGCGGCGTCCTGCTTGGTGGTGTCTACGCTCAGGGTGGCGCGGAAGGTGTCGGTCGGGTTCAGCGCCAGCTTGAACCGCAGCGCCTCGGTGTCGTCGTCGTTGTAGCGCCTGCCGGTGTCGGCGTCCTTCACGTAACCGTCGTTGGTGATCTTGGCGCCGGCGATGCTGGCCGCGACGGTGTCGCTGAGCTTGCCCGACACGTAGAAGCGGCCTTCCAGGCGGCCGTAGTCGCCGGCCGTGACTTCCACCGCGCCACCCTCGTTGTCGAACGGGTTCTTGGTGGTCAGCTTGATCGCGCCGCCGGTGGAGTTCTTGCCGTACAGCGTGCCCTGCGGGCCGCGCAGCACTTCCAGCTGCTGGATGTCGAACAGCGAGAACAGCGCGCCGTTGATGCGCGAGTAGTAGACATCGTCCACGTACATGCCCACGCCCGGGTCGAAGGTCTGCAGCGCGTCCGGCTGGCCGATGCCGCGGATGAACACGTTGACGCTGTTGGCCGAGCCGCGGCCCTGGGCGATGTTCATGTTCGGCACCGCGCCCTGCAGGCCCTCCACGGTGGAGGCCTGCAGGTCCTTGATCTGCTCCTCGCCGAAGGCCGACACCGCCACCGGCACGTCCTGGATGGATTCAGTGCGGCGGCGCGCGGTCACGGTGACTTCGTCCAGCTGGGTGGCCTGCGGCTGGCCGGCCGGCTGCTGTTCCTGGGCCTGCACGAACGCGGCCGGTGCCAGCAACGCACAGCCCACGGCCATGCTCAGATACTTGCGCTTCATTGGTCTCCCTCCTCCCGGGTATGACGCGGCGGCACACGGATGCCGCCCATGCTGCGCACGTTAGCCGGGCGCCCGGAGCCGGAGCATCGTCCGTTCGTACAGTGGGCCGGCCGGCCGTGGCTCCCGATACTCGCCGGCATCGTGTCTGGCCGGGGAGCCGTGGATGTCGTTTCTGATCGTACTGGCGGCGCTGTGCTTCCTGATGTTCGTGGCCTACCGCGGCTACAGCGTGATCCTGTTCGCGCCGGTGGCGGCGCTGGGCGCGGTGCTGCTGACCGACCCGACGCTGGTGCAGCCGATGTTCACCGGCCTGTTCATGGACAAGATGGTCGGCTTCCTGAAGCTGTATTTCCCGGTCTTCGTGCTGGGCGCGGTGTTCGGCAAGCTGATCGAAATCTCAGGCTTCTCCAAATCGATCGTCACCGCCACCATCCGCCTGGTCGGCGCGCAGCGCGCGATGCTGTCCATCGTGCTGGTCTGCGCCCTGCTCACCTACGGCGGCGTGTCGCTGTTCGTGGTGGTGTTCGCGGTCTACCCGTTCGCCGCCGAGCTGTTCCGCCAGAGCAACATCCCCAAGCGGCTGATCCCCGGCACCATCGCGCTGGGCGCCTTCACCTTCACCATGGACGCGCTGCCGGGCACGCCGCAGATCCAGAACATCATCCCGGCCTCGTTCTTCGGCACCACCGGCTGGGCCGCACCGTGGCTGGGCGTGATCGGCACCGTGGTGATCCTGGTCCTGGGCATGAGTTACCTGGAGTGGCGCCGCCGTGTCGCCATCGCCAGGGGCGAGGGCTATGCCGGCGCCCACGAGGAACTGCGCAACGAACCCGAACCCTTCCAGGGCGACCGCCTCGCGCATCCGCTGGTGGCGGTGCTGCCGCTGGTGCTGGTGGGCGTGGCCAATTTCCTGCTCACCCGCTGGATTCCGGGGTTCTACGGCGAAAGCCAGTCGTTCGTGCCGGCGGTGATCGGCAACCCCGCGCCGGTGGTGCAGGAAGTCTCCAAGGTCGCCGCCATCTGGGCAGTACAGGGCGCGCTGCTGCTGGGCATCCTCAGCGTCATCGCCTTCGCCTGGAAGCCGGTGGTGGCCGCGTTCGCCGAAGGCACCAAATCGGCGATCGGCGGCGCCATGCTGGCCTCGATGAACACCGCTTCCGAATACGGCTTCGGCGCGGTGATCGCCGCCCTGCCCGGCTTCCTGGTGGTAGCCAACGCACTCGGCTCGATCCCCAACCCGCTGGTCAACGAGGCCATTTCCGTCACCGCCATGGCCGGCATCACCGGCTCGGCCTCGGGCGGCATGAGCATCGCGCTGGCAGCAATGGCCGACAGCTTCATCGCCAACGCGCAGGCCGCCGGCATTCCGATGGAGGTGCTGCACCGCGTGGCGGCCATGGCCTCCGGCGGCATGGACACGCTGCCGCACAACGGCGCGGTCATCACCGTGCTGGCCGTCACCGGCCTGACCCACCGCCAGTCCTACAAGGACATCTTCGCCATCACCCTCATCAAGACCCTGGCCGTGTTCGCCATCATCGGCGTGTACTACGCCACCGGCGTGGTCTGAGACGGCAGGCCCGGTATCGGCGCGCGCCCGGGATTCCGGCGCGCGTGCCGCACCGGGCGCCCGATGCCAGCCGGCAACGCCGATACCGGAAGCGCCGCGCCGCCGGAGAACGGGCTGCCCCTCCGTATGCCACCGGTGTTGCGGGGCGAAGGGAATGGGACGAGGTGGCTGCAAGCCTGCGCTGCCAGGCCATTCCAGGAAACGGGGCGCACGGCGCCATCAGCGGCATCCGGCCGATCCGCTCCGCTTTGTTGGTCGAACGCGGCGCCAACGACGCCCAGCCCGGGCTGCGACAGCCGAGGACGGGCGCCCTACGGCATGCCTGCCAGCGCTACCCGGCGCGCGGTCTGGCGCTCGGTTCTCGGTAGTGAGGATTTGGCGCCGCGGCCACGGTTCCGGGCGAGCGCCAGCGGTCTTCATTGCACGGCCAAGATGCAAAAGATGGATAGACGCGATGCGGGTCGGTGCGCGGGGACACACCCGATACTTGGCCCCTGAGCCTAACGCCCGGCGCCCGCACCCGGCATTCCAGCAACGCGCCGAAAAAGAATCGCCCGGCTGCACGTCACTGTGCAACACCGGGCGATATTCACATCCCTGTAGGCGTCCTGCCTTCCCCAGCCTCCTGGCTGTCCGGGGTTCTCCGTGTGGCCGTCATCCGGACGACGCACTTGTCGCGATTCCCTTCCGCTCAGCGCCTCTCGACCGGCTTGGGCGTCGCCGCCTTGGCGTTCCTGGCAGCGGAGGCGGTTCCTGCGCCCACGCCGATCAGGTCACGATTCCGTTCGACCGTCTTCAACCCGATGCCCTTGACCAGCGCCAGTTCCTCGACGCTCTTGAAGGGACCGTTCGCCTGTCGGTATTCGACGATCGCCTGCGCCTTGGCGGCGCCGACATTCACCAATACCCGGTCCAGCTCCGCCGCGGTGGCGGTGTTGATGTCGACCTTGTCCGTGGCTTGCGCCGATGCGGTCAACAACAACGCCAGAACCAGTGACTTCAGCATCACGGTGAAAAGCTTCATCGCTGCAACTCCTTGTGGCTTGGACTGGAATGCCGGCATCCCCGCCGGCCAGACCAGTGTTCCGCGCCACATGAACACAGCCTATCCGCCGCGCCTCCAGCCCACAGCCGGCAAACCGCCCGATTCCTTGTAGGAAAATTCCTACAAGACGGACGGCGTAGAATGGGCGCATCTGAAACCTTGCAACCGGAGTTCCCGAATGGACAGCGCCAAGCTCGGCCAATTTCTCAGTGACAAATGGGACAACGACATCGTCCCGCAGCTGGTCGACTACATCCGCATCCCCAACAAGTCGCCGATGTTCGACGCGAACTGGGTTGCCAACGGATACATGGACCAGGCCGTGGCGCTGATGGAAAGCTGGGCCAAGGCGCAGAAGATTCCCGGCCTGCAGGTCGAGGTGGTGCGCCTGGAAGGCCGTACCCCGCTGATTTTCCTGGAAATCCCGGCTTCCGGCCCGGAAACCGGCGATGACACCGTGCTGCTCTACGGCCACCTGGACAAGCAGCCGGAGATGACCGGCTGGGACGCCGACCTGGGCCCGTGGAAGCCGGTGCTGCGCGGGGACAAGCTGTACGGCCGCGGCGGCGCCGACGACGGCTACGCCATCTTCGGCTCGCTGGCCGCCGTGCTCGCGCTGCAGGAGCAGGGCCTGCCGCACGCCCGCTGCGTGATCCTGATCGAAGCCTGCGAGGAATCCGGCTCCTACGACCTGCCGGCCTACGTCGACCACCTGGCCGACCGCATCGGCCAGCCGTCGCTGGTGGTGTGCCTGGACTCGGGCTGCGCCAACTACGACCAGCTGTGGTGCACCACCTCGCTGCGCGGCCTGACCGGCGGCAACTTCACCGTGAAGGTGCTCAACGAGGGCGTGCACTCCGGCGACGCCTCCGGCGTGGTGCCCTCGTCCTTCCGCCTGCTGCGCCAGCTGCTGTCGCGCATCGAGGACGAGAACACCGGCCGCATCCTGCTCGAAGGCCTGCACACCGAAATCCCGGCCGAGCGCCTGCAGCAGGCCAGGCGCGCCGCCGAAGTGGTCGATACCGCCATCTTCGACAAGTTCCCGCTGGTCGACGGCCTCAAGCCGATGAACGAGGACCTGACCGAGCTGGTGCTCAACCGCACCTGGCGCCCGGCGCTGTCGGTGACCGGCATCGGCGGCATGCCGCCGCTGGAATCGGCCGGCAACGTGCTGCGCCCGGAGACGTCGGTGAAGCTGTCGCTGCGCCTGCCGCCGACCGCCAACGGCAAGGCCAGCGGCGAACTGCTGAAGGAAGCGCTGCTGCGCGACCCGCCGAACGGCGCGCAGGTCACCCTGGACCTGGAAAAGGCCTCCACCGGCTGGAACGCGCCGGCCATGGCGCCGTGGCTGGAGCAGTCCATCGACGACGCCAGCCAGGCCTTCTTCGGCAAGCCGGCCATGTACATGGGCGAAGGCGGCTCGATCCCGTTCATGGGCATGCTGGGCGAGAAGTTCCCCGGCGCGCAGTTCATGATCACCGGCGTGCTCGGCCCGCACTCCAACGCGCACGGCCCGAACGAGTTCCTGCACATCCCGATGGGCAAGCGCGTCACCGCCTGCGTGTCCAAGGTGCTGTTCGACCACCACGCGGCCAGCCTGCGCGGCGAAACCAGCGGCTCGCCGGTGGCGGCCGACAGCGGCACCCGCCACGGCGGCCACGGCTGCTGCTGAGCGGCGCGATGACGACGCAGCCTGGCCTTGCTAGGCTGCGTTTTTCCTTGAGGCGGGCGTACATATGAGCGGACTGTTTGGCAGCGACAGCTGGCTGTACATCATCCTGGTCGGCTTCGTGGTCGGCCTGCTGGGGCGCTTCTTCATGCCCGGCAACAACCGCATGGGTTGCCTGCTGACCATCGTGCTGGGCATCGCCGGCGCGGTGTTCGCCGGCTGGTTCGGCCGCTACATGGGCTGGTACGCCACCGGGCAGCCGGCCGGCTTCATCGGCGCCATCGTCGGCGCGATCGCCCTGCTGGCGCTGCTGCGGCTGGTCAGCGGCAAGCGCTGAACGTTCCCTCCCTTCCCTTTCGAACACCGGAACGCCGCAGGGCCCTGCCGCCCTGCGCGCGGTCCATGGCACCTGCGAGCACGCTCCACCGATGACCCCGGACATTTCCCTCGAACCGCAGCGCGCGCGGCAGCGCCTGGAATGGGCACGCCACCAGTTGGGCGACGGCGCGGCCGACATCGAGCGCGCGTCGGTGGACGCCGGGTTCCGCAGCTACTGGCGCGTCACCGGTGGTGCCGGCAGCCACATCGTCATGGACGCCCCGCCCGGCCTGGAAGACCCGCGGCCGTGGCTGCGCATGCGCGAACTGCTGCTGGCGCACGGGCTGCGGGTGCCGGCCCTGCTCGCCCAGGACCTGGACGCCGGCTTCCTGCTGCTGGAAGACCTGGGCGCGCCGACCCTGGCGCGGCTGCTGGATGCCGACAATGCCGACACATGGTTCGACCGCGCCATGGAGCAGCTGGTGCGGCTGCAGTCGATCCCGGTGCCGGACGGCTTCGGCCATTTCGGCGAAGCGCTGCTGCAGCGCGATGCCGGCCTGTTCGACGAATGGTTCCTGCAGCGCCATCTCGGCCTGCAGCTGGACTGCGGCGAGATCGAAGGCCTGCAGCTGGCGCAGCGGCGGTTGATGGACAACGCGCTGGGCCAGGCGCAGCTGATGACGCACCGCGACTTCATGCCGCGCAACCTGATGCCGGTGGAAGACGGCCCGGCGGTGCTGGATTTCCAGGACCTGGTGCGCGGGCCCATCGCCTACGATCCGGTGAGCCTGTTCAAGGACGCTTTCCTGAGCTGGCCGCTGGAACGCGTGGACGGCTGGTTGGCGCGTTACCACGAGCGCGCGTGCGCGGCCGGCCTGCCGGTGCCCGACCGTGCCACCTTCCTGCGCGATGCCGACTGGATGGGCGTGCAGCGGCACCTGAAGATCCTCGGCATCTTCTCGCGCCTGCATTACCGCGACGGCAAGAGCCATTACCTGGAAGACGTGCCGCGCTTCATCGCCTACCTGGACGAGGTGCTGCCGCGCCATCCGCAGCTGTCCGCACTGCGCACGCTGCTGGAAGAGCGCATCAAGCCGGCGCTGGCCGGACAGGCCGCACGATGAAGGCGCTGGTTTTCGCCGCGGGGCTGGGCGAACGCATGCGCCCGCTCACCGAACACACGCCCAAGCCGCTGCTGCACGCCGGCGGCAGGCCGCTGATCGCATGGCACCTGGAAAAGCTGGCCGCGCTGGGCGTGCGCGACGTGGTGGTCAACACCTCGTGGCTGGCCGCGCAGTTCCCCGAGGCACTGGGCGACGGCAGCCGCTGGAACCTGCGCCTGCACTATGCCTACGAAGGCCCGGTGCCGCTGGAGACCGGCGGCGGCATGCTCAACGCGCTGCCGCTGCTGGGCCAGGCGCCGTTCCTGGTGGTCAACGGCGACATCTGGACCGATTTCGATTTCTCCCTGCTGCCGCGCGAACCGGCCGGCGAAGCGCACCTGGTGCTGGTGGACAACCCGCCGCAGCACCCGCAGGGCGACTACCGCCTCGACGCGCAGGGCGTGCTGCACCACGACCGCGATGCGCCCTGCCTGACCTATGCCGGCATCGGCATGTACCGTCCTTCGATCCTCGACGGCTGGCGCGCGGTGATCGGCGATGCGCCCGGCAGCGAGCGCACGCCGCCGCGCTTCAGCGTGGTGCCGCTGCAGAAACACTTCATGGCGCAGGGTCGCATCACCGGCCAGCATCACCGCGGCCAGTGGACCGACGTCGGCACGCCGCAACGGCTGCAGGCGCTGGAAGAAGCCCTCTCGTAGCAGCGCACCCTGGTGCGTGACGGGGCTTCCCCGGTGAAGCCTCGTGCGGGGCAAGCCCCGCACCTGCGGAAACCACTGCGCCAACGCTCTGTTCACCGCGGGCCGGGGCTACGCGCTCGGCACCGACATTCAGAGCGCCAAGGGCAACCTCGACCTACTCGGTTCGCGGGAGCAGGTTCCACCCGCGAGGGAACGAATCTGTCGTAGGTACGGGGCTTGCCCCGTACCTGCGCAAGCCGCCTGCCTCGCATGGAACGTTCCCGGTGCCCCCGGCAAAGGCGATAACCGCGTCGCTCAGGACGCGTCCAGCACCTTGCGCAGGAACGGCACGGTGATGCGCCGCTTGGCCGCGAGCGACTCGCGGTCGAGCCGGTCCAGCAGCACCACCAGCCCGCCCAGGTCGCGGCCGGTGCGGGTGAGCAGCCAGTCGATGGCCGCCTCGTCCAGCGCCAGCCCACGCCGGATCGCGCGCTCGCGCAGGACCGCGCCGCGCCCGTTGTCGTCCAGCGCGTCCAGCACGATGCGCCCGCACTGCGACAGCCGCGAGCGCAGGTCGGGCAGCACCAGGCCCAGCGCATCGGGCGCGGCCGTGGCGGTGTAGAGCAGGGTCACGCAGGCGGCGCGCGCGCGGTTGTGGAAGTCGAACAGCGCCACCTCGTCGTCGCGCTGGCCGGCGATGGCGTCCAGGCCGTCCAGGGCCACCACGTCGCGCCCTTCCAGCGCTTCCAGCGCATCGCGCAGCCGCCCGGCCGCGGCCTGCAACGGCAGGTAGGCCGAACCGCGCCCGGCCTGCTCGGCGGCGGCGCACAGGGCCAGCGCCAAGTGCGTCTTGCCGCTGCCGGCGGGACCGACCAGGTAGATCCAGTCGCGGCTGCCGCCGGTGGCGGCGGCGCGCAACTGCGCCAGCGCCCCGTCCGGGGCGCCGATGAAGCTTTCCAATCGCTGGTCCGGCGGATAACGCAGGGCCAGCGGCAACTGCGGCACGCTCACTTCGGTTCGGCGTCCTTCGGCACGATGCCCATGCCCGCGGCGGGCTCGCCGCTGGACTGCAGCACGATGGTCGGGCCGTGGCCGGCGTACAGCTCGCTCTGCCGGTAACGCTCGTGCGCGTAGCGCAGCAGCACGTTGATCACCGCCGCCGCCGGCAGCGCCAGCAGCATGCCGAGGAAGCCGAACAGCTGGCCGCCGGCCATCACCGCGAAGATCACCGCCACCGGGTGCAGGCCGATCTTGTCGCCGACGATGCGCGGGGTGAGCACGTAGCTCTCCAGCAGCTGGCCGACGACGAACACCACGCCGACCAGCGCCAGCAGCTTCAGGTCTACGCCCTGCGCCTGCACCAGCGCCGCCAGCACCGCCAGCACCACGCCGGTGGTGGCGCCCAGGTAGGGAATGAAGCTGATCAACCCGGCGACCAGGCCGATCAGCAGGCCCAGGTTGAGCCCGACCATCGACAGGCCGGCCGCGTAGACCACGCCCAGCGCCACCATCACCGCGATCTGCCCGCGGATGAACGCGCCCAGCACCTCGTCGGATTCGCGCGCCAGCCGCGACACGGTCTCGATGTGGTTGCGCGGGATCATCGACGCGACGCGCTCGACCAGGCGGTCCCAGTCGCGCAGGAAGTAGTAGGCCAGGATCGGCAGCAGCGCCAGGTTCACCACCCAGGTCACCATCGCGAAGCCCGAACGCGACACGTAGCCGAACAGGGTGGTCGCCGCGCCGCCGGCCTGCTGCCAGTGCGTGCGCACCCATTCGAACAGGCGCTCGGGCTCCAGCCAGCCGAGGATCTCCACGCCGGTGCGCTGCTCGATCCACGGCAGCGCCGTGCCCATCAGCCATTCCTGCGCCTGCGGCAGCGCCGCCACCAGGGTCACGATCTGGCGCTGGATCATCGGCACCAGGATCAGCAGCGCCAGCGCGATCAGCAGGATCATCAAGGCGAACACCAGGATCACCGCGGTGTTGCGCGAACGGCCGCGCGCCTCCAGCCGGTCCACCAGCGGGTCGCCCAGCCAGGCCAGCATCAGCGCGACCACGAACGGGGTCAGGATCGGCGCCAGCAGGCCCATCACCCACAGCGCGAAGGCGCCCAGCACCACCCATTTCAGGCGGCGCAGGAACAGCGCGATCTCGTTCTCGGCGGTGCCGCTCATCGGACGCGGTACTCGGCCGGGCCGGACGACGCGGGCTGGCCCTCGGCCGGCGGCGCCACCGGCTGCAGCGCGGCGTCGGCGCCGAGCATGCGGTTCAGCCCCTGCAGGCCGCTCATCAGCTCCAGGTCCAGTTCCAGGCGGTCGCCCGAGGCCTGCACCGGCACGATCGAACGCACCACCGCCACCGACTGCAGGGTCGCGGCCACGCGCAGGTAGTCGGCCGCGGTGCGCAGACCACTGATGCGGATCCGGTAGGTGCCGGCCGCGCCGGCCACCGGCGCCTTGGCGTAGCGCTTGACCAGCGCGTCGGCCGCGCCGTCGGCGCCGCCGGCCATCGCACGGCGGGCATCGCCGTCGCGGGTGGTCCATTTGGCCAGTTCGCGGCCGTCGTCGACGAACACCCAGTCGGCCATCCAGCCGCCGCCACTGGCGCGGTACAGCTTGCCGACCAGCTGCATCGGCGGGGCATAACGCGCCGAGGCGCGGGCGATGGCCGCGGTGTCCTGGCGCCAGATCGCGCCGACCAGCGCCTGTTCGGCCGCGCCGCCGCCGGGCAGGCCGAGGCGGAAACCACGCTCGATGGCGCGGTCCAGCAGCGGACGCGCCGCGTTCGCCTGCTGCACGCCCACCAGGCGCGGGCCGCTGCCGTCGTCGATCGCCATCCATACCACCGGCTTGGGCCGCGGCTGCGGCCATACCGGCAGCCCCAGCGCCGCCACCAGGCCATCCACGTCGTCCTGGTGGAAACGCGCCACCAACATGGTGCGGAAGCTCGGCGCGCCGGACGCCGAGACGCTCTGGTCCTGGCGGTAGTCGTAGCTTTCGACCATGTCCCTGGCGCTGCGCAGCGCCTGCGCCACGCCCGGCCGGGTCATCGCGCTGCGGTCGCCGGACAGCTTGCCCAGCACCGCGCCCAGCGCGCGCGCCAGCGCGCCGTTGCGGTCGGCATCGCCCTGGCTGTTGACCGGCACCTCGGCCTCGTAGGGGTTCTGCGCGCTGGCCACGTCGCCTTCGGTACGCATGCCGGACTGCGCAAGCGCCGCCGGGACGGACAGGCAGAGCGCCAGAAACAGGGAAAAGGCCAGGCTGCGACGCATTGAGGGTTCCATTGCTCGACGGTTCCGGTGGGAATTGTTGCCCGAATGCGGCCTTGGCGCCAACGTGGCCTGTTAAAATCGCCCGTTCACCCCGCCAGTGCAGCCGCCCGTGACCAGTTCCCCGACTTCCGCCAACTCTCCCCTGACCTACCGTGACGCCGGCGTGGACATCGACGCGGGCAACGAACTGGTCGAACGCATCAAGCCGCTGGTCAAGCGCAGCTTCCGTCCCGAGGTGATGGGCGGGCTGGGCGGCTTCGGCGCGCTGTTCGACCTGTCGGGCAAGTACCGCGAGCCGGTGCTGGTCTCGGGTACCGACGGCGTCGGCACCAAGCTCAAGCTGGCCCAGCAGCTCGGCCGCCACGACACCATCGGCATCGACCTGGTCGCCATGTGCGTGAACGACGTGCTGGTGCAGGGCGCCGAACCGCTGTTCTTCCTGGACTACTTCGCCACCGGCAAGCTGGACATCGGTACCGCCGCGGCGGTGGTCGGCGGCATCGCCAACGGCTGCACCGAGGCCGGCTGTGCGCTGATCGGCGGCGAGACCGCCGAGATGCCGGACATGTACGCGCCGGGCGAGTACGACCTGGCCGGCTTCACCGTGGCCGCGGTGGAGAAGAGTGAGCTGAAGGACGGCTCCAGCGTGCGCCAGGGCGACGTGCTGATCGGCATCGCCTCTTCCGGCCCGCACTCCAACGGTTACTCGCTGGTGCGCCGCATCTACGACCGCGCCGGCCAGCCGGCCGAGCTGGTGCTGGAGGACGGCGTGAAGCTGGTGGACGCGCTGATGGCGCCGACCCGCCTGTACGTCAAGCCGATCCTGTCACTGCTGAAGGAACACGGCGCCGCCATCCACGGCATGGCCCACATCACCGGCGGCGGCCTGACCGAGAACATCATCCGCGTCGTGCCCGACGGCCTGGGCCTGGACATCCACGCCGGCAGCTGGACCTTGCCGCCGGTATTCCAGTGGCTGCAGCGCGAAGGCAACGTCGCCGACAGCGAGATGTGGCGCACCTTCAACTGCGGCATCGGCTTCGTGCTGCTGGTGCCGGCCGACCAGGCCGCCGCCATCGGCGCCTCGCTCGACGCGCTGCAGCTGGCGCACTGGCGGATCGGCGAAGTCGTCGCGGCCGAGGGCGGCGAGCGCGTGCGCATCGGCTGATCCGCCGCCCATGTCCCCTGCCAAGAAGGCCGCGTTCGCCGGCGTGCTCGCCGTGTTCCTGCTCACGTGGATCAAACCGCTGTGGCCGCTGGAACAGGCGCTGCACAGTTCGCTGACCGTGGCCGGGCTGGCGGCGCTGTGGTGGGTGGACCGGCGCTGGCCGCTGGGCGGCGGCGCCTTCGCCGCGGTCTGCGGCTTCGTCGCCCTGCATTGCATCGGCGCGCGCTGGCTGTACTCCAACGTGCCGTACGAGGCGTGGCTGCAGGGGCTGGCCGGCTGGTCGCCCGGCGCGGCGTTCGGCTGGCAGCGCAACCATTTCGACCGGCTGATCCATTTCCTCTACGGCGCCTGCTTCACCCCGGCGCTGGCCCAGCTGGCGCGCCATGCCTGGCCGGCGCTGCGCGGCGGGCAGGCGTTCGTGCTGGCGGTGATGGCGGTCATGTGCTCCAGCCTGGTCTACGAATGGCTGGAATGGGGCATCGCCCTGGCGCTGTCGCCGGAAGCCGCCGAGGCCTACAACGGCCAGCAGGGCGACATCTGGGACGCGCACGCGGACATGCTGCTGGCCACCGTCGGCAGCCTGCTGGCGTGGCCGCTGGCGCGGCGGGCCTGGCGATGAACGCGCCGGCCCGCATCGCCGTGCTCGCCTCCGGGCGCGGCAGCAACCTGCAATGCCTGCTGGACGGCATCGCCGACGGGCAGTTGCATGCGCGCATCGCCGGCGTGTTCTCCGACAAGCCCGGCGCCGCGGCGCTGGACAAGGTCGCCCCCGCGCAGCGCTGGGCGCGCGCCCCACGAGACTTCGACAACCGCGACGCCTTCGACGCCGCGCTCGGCGACGCCGTGGCCGCCTGCGCGCCGGACTGGATCGTCTGCGCCGGCTACATGCGCATCCTCGGCGCCGGCTTCGTGCAGCGCTTCGCCGGCCGCCTGGTCAACATCCATCCGTCGCTGCTGCCGCTGCACAAGGGCCTGCATACCCATGCCCGCGCCCTCGAGGCCGGCGACGCGGAACATGGCGCGAGCGTGCACTTCGTGGTGCCGGAGCTGGACGCCGGCGCGGTGATCGCCCAAGCGCGGGTGCCGGTGCTGCCCGGCGACGACGCCCAGGCCCTGGCCGCGCGCGTGCTGGCGGTCGAACACCCGCTGCTGCGCGCCACCGTGCGCCTGCTCGTCGACGGGCGCGTAACTGAACGGGACGGCACGGTCCTGCTGGATGGTCAGTCCCTGTTTAATCCGCTGCGCCTAGATTCCGCCGGAACGCTGACCTCCTGATCCGCACATGCCGCTGATGCGCAGGCTGGCATGATCCACATCCCACCCGCCCCGATCCGAGCATGACGACCGCTTTCCTCAAACCGCTGCTGCTGGCGGGCCTGCTGACCGCGCTGCCGGTCGTGGCCCAGGACGCCCCGCAGGCCGGCGCCATGGCGCTGCCGCAGGCCGAATGGGATCCGCCGGCGCTGGAGCCGTTCGTCGCCACCTACCAGGCCTTCTACAAGGGCAAGGAAGCGGGCGATGCGACCATGCGCGTGGTCCACAACGAGGGCAGCCGCTGGCGCGTGGACATGGCGGTGCGCGGCCGTCGCGGCTTCGCCGGCGTGCTCGGCCTGAACCTGGAACAGAGCACGGTCTTCGACAACGAGGGCGCGGTATACGTGCCGCTGAGCCAGAGCACGGTGAAGAAGGCGCTGTTCCTCGGCAAGAAGGTCACCGGCACCTACGACTGGCAGGACGGCACCGCGCAGTGGCAGGGCGACCTGAAGAAGGAGCGCCAGCGCCCGATCCCGCTGCAGCGCGGCGACCAGAGCGCGCTGCTGCTCAACCTGTCGCTGATGCGCGACGCCCGCCCCGGCCAGCCCCTGCGCTACCGCTACGTGGACGTGGGCCGGGTGCGCCAGTACGAATACCAGGCCGCCGCCGGCACCGAGACCGTGCAGGTCGGCGACCTCAGCTACGACGCGCTGCGCGTCTACCGCACCAACGGCGGCAACGACGAAACCATCCTGTGGATCGCCAACGGCGTGCCGACCCCGGTGCGCATCCTGCAACGGGAAGACGGCGAGGATGCCATCGACCTGCGCCTGACCGAGTACCAAGGAGCCTGAACATGAAACCCTTCCTGCGCCCCCTTCCGCTGGCCGTCGCCGCCCTCGCCGCCCTGGCCAGCCTGCCCGCGTTCGCCACGCAGCCCTTCACCGCCAACTACCAGGCCAGCTACATGGGCCTGCAGGCCAACGGCGTGATGACCCTGGCCGCGGAAAGCGGCGGCAAGTGGCGCTACACGCTGCAGGTGAAGAACCAGCTGGCCGAACTCAGCCAGAGCACCCTGTTCGACGAGCAGAACGGCCGCCTGCGCCCACTCAGCAGCCACGATGCCTCGGTGATCCCGTTCAAGCGCCGCGCGGTCGACGCGCGCTACGACTGGGGCAGCAACCAGGCCACCTGGAGCGGCGACGTGAAGCCCGACCGGCGCGGCCCGGTGCGGCTGCAGAACGGCGACATGGACGGCCTGCTGATCAATCTGGCGATCGCCCGCGACGTCGCCGCCGGCAAGCCGCTCAACTACCGCATGGTGGATGGCGGCCGGGTCAAGACGCTGTCCTACCGCGTCGTCGGCAAGGAAACCATGACCGTCGACGGCAAGACCGTGGAAGCGACCAAGGTTTCGCGCGTGGACGGCGACAAGGAGCAGATCGCCTGGATCGCGCCGGGCATGCCGGTGCCGGTGCGCCTGCTGCAGCGCGAAGGCGGCAAGGACGCGCTGGACCTGACGATCAAGTCGCTGCACTGATCCGCGTAGATACGGGGCTTGCCCCGTATGACCCCTTCCCCGGCAGGCAATGCCCATGCGGGGCAAGCCCCGCATCTACGGGCGGAGGGCAAAAGAAAAGGCCGCCCGGAGGCGGCCTTTTCATTGCGCATCGCGGCAGGTCTTACTTGACCAGCTTGGCGATGGCGGCGCCCAGGTCGCCCGGCGAACGCACGGTGACGACGCCGGCGGCTTCCATCGCCGCGAACTTGCCTTCGGCCGTGCCCTTGCCGCCCGAGGCGATCGCGCCGGCGTGGCCCATGCGCTTGCCGGCCGGGGCCGAAGCGCCGGCGATGAAGCCGACGACCGGCTTTTTCACGTGCGCCTTGATGTACTCGGCGCCGGCTTCCTCGGCGTCGCCGCCGATCTCGCCGACCATGATGATGCCTTCGGTCTGCGGGTCTTCGTTGAACAGCTTCAGGCAGTCGACGAAGTTCAGGCCGTTGATCGGGTCGCCGCCGATACCGATGCAGGTGGAC
>Ga0206117_100265_pt1 | contig 72777 bp, 62 predicted proteins | sample 3A5Ametagenome_FD_177997 | JGI IMG/M metagenome (GOLD analysis project Ga0206117, IMG submission 177997) | Enriched microbial communities from leaf-cutter ant dump, University of Wisconsin, Madison, United States - 3A5A | ecosystem: Environmental > Terrestrial > Nest > Insects nest > Nest dump... | reverse complement strand
CGACGTCGAGGAAGTGGCCGAAGCCACCGTGATGTGCCTGAAGAGCACCGTGCCGGCGATCCTGCCGGGCGTGGTGTTCCTGTCCGGCGGCCAGAGCGACGAGCAGTCCACCGCGCACTTGAACGCCATGAACCAGCTCGACAAGCTGCCGTGGCCGCTGAGCTTCTCCTATGGCCGCGCCATGCAGCAGGCCGCGCTGAAGCTGTGGGCCAAGGACATGAAGGGCAATTACGACGCCGCACAGAAGACCGTGTACGAGCGCGCCAAGGAAAACGGACTGGCCGCGCTGGGCAAGTGGGAAGGCTGATCGCCGACCGCCCGCGATGAACGTGGAAACGCCGGCCTTGCGCCGGCGTTTTCATGGCGCACATCCATGTGCGCCACCCTTCGGGCAGCTTCACTGTGAAAAACGGCTGTCCTGCCGTTTTTTCATTTGCGGGCGGGCCGAAGGCGGGGCATGACCGGTTCGGTGATGCGGGCGATACCGGGGCTTTTGCGGCGATGCTCCAGCGGCGCAAAAGCCCACGTATCCGCGGGGCGTTGTAGCGCCAGGCAACGCCGGCGGGCCTTCGCAGGGAAGGCCCCATGCTGGGCAACCTTGTATCTACGACACGTGGTCGCAAGGTTCCGTAACGCCGGGCATTGCCCGCGGTGGCGTGCCGGAAAGGTTCAGCGGGGCGTTGCCTCGCTCTACAGGAAATGCACTGCAGCGGCGGGCGATGGCACGGGGGCGACCCCGCAGCCGGTCAGCGCGCGAACGACGGCAGCGGATCGTCCATGGACGGGAACGCCGGCCCTGCCTGCCCCGCCGCGGCCAGCGCCTGCTGGTAGGCCTTGAAGGTGGCGGTGTTGTAGGCCACCAGGACGATGCGCACCGGCCGCGCGTGGCTCTTCTGCCAGGTGACGGTTTCGGTGACGGCGATGGCGGCGGCCTGGTGCATCGGGTAGCCATAGACGCCGCAGCTGATGGCCGGGAAGGCGATCGATTCCAGCTGCATCTGTTCGGCCAGCCGCAGCGACTGCCAGTAGCAGTTGGCCAGCAGCGCGGCCTCGTCGCGCTGGCCGCCGTGCCAGACCGGGCCGACGGTGTGGAAGACATGGCGCGCCGGCAACGCATGGCCGCCGGTGGCGCGGACCTCGCCGGTGGGGCAGCGCACGCCCGGGCGCAGTTCCGGCAGGCGCCCGCATTCGGCCAGCAGGCCCGGCCCGGCCGCGCGGTGGATCGCCCCGTCCACGCCGCCGCCGCCGAGCAGGCTCTCGTTGGCCGCGTTGACGATGGCGTCCACGTCGAGGGTGGTGATGTCGCCCTGCCAGATGTCGATGTTCATGCCCGCGATCTTCCCTTGCCGTATATGAGCGAAACGTGACGGATGCACGGCTTGCGTCCGCTCGCGGCAAAGTCTGAAGAGGGGGCGTCTCGGCGGCTGCGACAGGCGCCCGGACAGCACGAAGGCCGCGCGGGGCGGCCTTCGTACCGGGGAAGGAGCAGGGGGATGCAGCGAAGAAGCAGGGCGGTAACGGCCGCGCGCCGCGGGGATGACCGGGGCGTCCCCCGGTCGCGGCGCGGGCGTCCGCGGCCCGGCTTACGGCAGGCCGGCCAGCCAGTCGTCGTCGCTGCCTTCGTTGATGTCGGCGAACAGCGGGGTGGAGAAGTAGCGCTCGCCGGTGTCGGGCAGCATCGCCAGGATCACCGAGCCGGCCGGGGCCTTGGCGGCCACCTCCAGCGCGGTGGCGGCGGTGGCGCCGGAGGAGATGCCGACGAAGATGCCTTCCTCGGCGGCCAGCCGGCGCGAGGTCTCGATCGCGCGCTCGTCCTGCACCGAATACAGCTCGTCGTAGGCGCTGCGGTTGAGCACTTCCGGCACGAAGTCCGGGGTCCAGCCCTGGATCTTGTGCGGCTTCCACTCGTCGCCCTTGAGCAGCGAGGCGCCGGCCGGTTCGGTGGCGATGATGCGGGTGTCCGGGCGCGCCAGCTTCAGCACTTCGCCGACGCCGGTCAGGGTGCCGCCGGTGCCCCAGCCGCTGACGAAGTAGTCCAGGCGTTTGCCGGCGAAGTCGCGCAGGATCTCGGCGGCGGTGGTGTTGCGGTGATAGGCCGGGTTGGCCGGGTTGGCGAACTGGCTGGCCAGGAACCAGCCGTGTCTGGCGGCCAGTTCCTTCGCCTTCTCCACCATGCCGGTGCCGCGCGCCGCGGCCGGGGTCAGGATCACCTTGGCGCCGTAGGCACGCATGGCCTTGCGGCGTTCGACCGAGAAGGTCTCGGTCATCACCGCGACGAACTTGTAGCCACGCGCGGCGGCGACCATGGCCAGCGCCACGCCGGTGTTGCCGGAGGTGGCCTCGACGATGGTGTCGCCGGGCTTGAGCACGCCGCGCTTCTCGGCGTCGAGCACGATCGCCAGCGCCAGGCGGTCCTTGACCGAGCCGCCGGGGTTGAACGATTCGACCTTGACGTAGACGTCCACGCCGGCCGGCGCCAGGCGGTTGAGCTTGACCACCGGGGTGTTGCCGACGGTCTCGAGGATGTTGCTGTAGAGGGCCATGGAGATCTCCTGGGAAGGGAATCAGGCGGCGTCGGCCAGTGTGGGCGGCGGCGTCTTTGCGGAAGGTGAGGAAGCGGGCGGCGCGGCCGGCAGCGGCGCGGCGCCGAACCAGTGCAGTTCGTCGGCCAGCGCGGCCACCTCGCCGAGGATCAGCAGCGCAGGCGACTGCACCGCGTGCCGGGCGGCGGCATCGGCCAGCTGCCGCAGCGTGCCGCTGACCACGCGCTGGTCGGCGCGCGAGCCGTTTTCCACCAGCGCGAACGGCGTGGCGGCGGGCAGGCCGGCATCGAGCAGGCGCGCCTGGATCTGCGCCAGCGCGGCCACGCCCATGTAGAACACCAGGGTCTGCCGCGGCGCGGCCAGCGCCGGCCAGTCCAGCGTGTCCAGCGAATCGCGGCAGTTCGCGGTGACCAGGCGCAGCTGCTGGGCATGATCGCGGTGGGTGAGCGGAATGCCGGCATGCGCGGCGCAGGCCAGCGCGGCGGTGATGCCGGGCACCACTTCATAGGCAATACCGTGCGCGCGCAGGAACTGCAGTTCCTCGCCGCCGCGGCCGAACACGAAGGCGTCGCCGCCCTTGAGCCGCACCACGCGGCGGCCGGCGCGGGCGTGTTCCAGCATCAGCGCGTGGATGTGTTCCTGGCGGGTGCTGTGGCCGCGGGCGGACTTGCCGACCTCGATGCGCTCGGCATCGCGGCGGGCCAGCTGCAGCACCTCGGCGCTGACCAGGCGGTCGTACAGGATCACGTCGGCCTGGTTGAGGGCGCGCAGCGCGGCCAGGGTGAGCAGGCCGGGATCGCCGGAGCCGGCGCCGACGAGCACCACCGAACCGGCGGCGGCTGGCGGTTCGTCGGCCATCGCCTGCTGCAGCGCGAGCTCGGCGTCGGCCTGGCGGTGGCGGCGCAGCAGGTCCAGCAGCGGGCCGTCGAGCAGGCGGTCGAAGAAACGGCGGCGCGCACCGGTATCGGGGAAACGCGCGCGGATGGCCGGGCGATGGCGGCCGGCCAGTTCGGTCAGCTGGCCCCAGGCGCCGTCGAACAGTTCTTCCAGGCGGCGGCGCACATGGCGCGCCACCATCGGCGCGGCGCCGCCGCTGGAGACGGCGATCTGCAAGGCGCCGCGTTCGACCACGGCCGGCACGTGGAAGCGCGAGAGCTGCGCGTCGTCGACCACGTTCACGAACAGCCGCTGCGCCTCGGCGGCGGCGGCGACCGCGCGGTTGACCACCGGCTCGTCGGTGGCGGCGATCACCAGCCACACGTCCTCGGCCAGCCAGCGCGTGTCGAACAGGCCGGGCAGCCAGTCGATGCGGCCGGCCCCGGCCAGTTCCCGCAGCGCGGGCGACAGCTGCGGCGCGCCGACCCGCGGTCTTGCGCCGGCATGCAGCAGCGCCTCGACCTTGCGCCCGGCCACCGCGCCACCGCCGACCACCAGCACGGCACGGCCGTTCAGATCGGCGAACAGCGGGAACAGGGGAGCGTCCAAGGCGGGAAGGGCGGCGGTGGCGGAAGGGATGCTGACCGTAGCCCCGGCCCCGAAGGCCCGGAAATGACTTGCGCCGCCTATCACATTACTTTCGGTTATAAGTAGATCGGGCAATCTGACCTACAGTCATCCGTCCTGCCGCGCCGTCCCCACGACCTTCGATGACCCTGACCCAACTGCGCTATCTGGTGGCCATTGCCGACGCCGAGCTCAACATCACGCTGGCGGCCACGCGCGTGCATGCCACCCAGCCGGGCCTGTCCAAGCAGCTCAAGCAGCTGGAGGACGAACTGGGCTTCCTGCTGTTCGTGCGCAAGGGGCGCAGCCTGGAGTCGGTGACGCCGGCCGGCGAGGAGGTGATTTCGCGTGCCCGCCTGGTGCTGGCCGAGGCCAACAACATCCGCACCTACGCGGCCAACCAGCGCCGGGAGAGCCACGGCCAGCTGATCCTGACCACCACCCACACCCAGGCGCGCTTCGTGCTGCCGCCGGCGGTGGCGCGGATCAAGCTGGCCTATCCGCAGGTCAGCGTGCACCTGCAGCAGGCGGCCGAAAGCGACGCGCTGGACCTGCTCAGCCAGGGCGACGCCGACATCGCCATCGTCAGCACCGCCGGCGGCGCACCCAGCACCGGCATCGCGGTGCCGCTGTACCGCTGGCGGCGGCTGGTGCTGGTGCCCAAGGGCCACGCGCTGGACCGCGCCGGCAAGGTGCCGGACATGGCCGCGCTGGCCGCGCACCCGCTGATCAGCTACGAATCCTCCACCCGGCCCAGCTCCTCGCTGCGCCGCGCCTTCGCCACCCAGGGACTGGAGCCGGACCTGGCGCTGACCGCGCTCGACGCCGACCTGATCAAGACCTACGTGCGCACCGGCCTGGGCGTGGGCCTGCTGGCGGAAATGGCGGTCAGCGCCGGCGACAGCGACCTGCGCGCCTGGCCGGCGCCGGCGGCGGTCGCCGAGTGCACCGCCTGGGCGGTGCTGCCGCGCGACCGGGTGCTGCGCGACTACGCACTGGAACTGGTGCACGTGCTCGCCCCGCAGATCGACAAGCGCGACCTGCGCCGCGTGCTCGACGGCAACCAGGAAGCCGCCTGGCCGACGCCGCCGAGCTGGGAAGAACTGACCCAGACCATTACCAGCTGATACGCAGGTACGCATGTCGTAGGAGCGCACTTCAGTGCGCGATGGGGCTTTCCCGGTAGAGCCCATCGCGCACTGAAGTGCGCTCCTGCGTTGCGCCCATGCCGGTGTCCTCTTCCTCCCCTGCGGCACTCCGTCGCACCTGAAAGGCGATGGTCGCGTTCTAAAATCGCGGGGTGAACCGATCCTCGCCCCTGCACCGCCGGATGCTGCTGCTCGCGCTGGCAGCCACGCTGCTGATGGCGCTGGCGCCGGTGGTCAGCCGCTGGATGCAGGCCGGGCAGGGCACGCACGCGACGATGGCGCATGCGATGCCCGCGATGGCGATGCCGGACGCCATGCCGGCCGGTCACCACGCGATGGACGCGCACGCCGGGCATGGGACCGCCCACGACACTGCCGACAAGGCGCCCCCGGCCGATCCGCACGCCGCCCATGGCGAGGCCTGCGACTACTGCACCATGGCGTCGCGGCTGCTGCCGTGGCTGGCGGTGCTGCTGGTGCTGGCGCCGCTGCCGTACCGCATCGCGCCGCAGCCGCCGCGCGCCGCCGTCTTCACCGCCGGCCTGCGCTGGCCGGCGCACCCGGCGCGCGGGCCGCCGCTGTTCTCCTGACGACATTCCCTCTTCTTCCCGCCGCCTGTTGCCCTCCGGCAGTGCGCGGCATGTCGTACCGGAGAACCTCATGTATTCCGTTTCCCGTATGCCGGGCGTCCCGGCGTGCCTGGCCGCCTGTGTCTGCCTGGCGCTGTTTCCCCACCTCGCGCACGCCGACGAGGCCGATTCGATCAAGACGCTGGACACCCTGGTCGTCACCAGCGCCGCACCGTCCTCGCCGCTGAACTGGGTCACCGATCCGCGCCTGCCGCGGCAGCCGGTGCCGGCCAGCGATGGCGCCGACTACCTCAAGACCGTCCCCGGCTTTTCCGCCATCCGCAACGGCGGCACCAACGGCGACCCGGTGCTGCGCGGCCTGTCCGGTTCGCGGCTGAACATCCTCAGCAACGATGGCAGCCTGATCGGCGCCTGCCCGTCGCGCATGGACAACCCGCTGTCCTACATCGCGCCGGAAACCTACGACCGGCTCACCGTCATCAAGGGCCCGCAGAGCGTGCGCTGGGGCGCCGGCGCCTCGGCCGGCACGGTGCGCTTCGAGCGCGACATGCCGCGCTTCGACGCGCCGGGCATGGAACTGCAGGCCAGCGCGCTGGGCGGCTCCAACAACCGCAACGACCAGATGCTCGATGCCAGTTTCGGCAGCAGCCCGGGCTACGTGCGGGTGAACGGCAACCGCTCCGAGTCCGGCGACTACCGCGACGGCAACGGCGACGTGGTGCCCTCGCGCTGGCGCAAGTGGAACGCAGACGCCGCCATCGGCTGGACTCCCGACGCCGATACCGTGCTCGAACTCAACGCCGGCACCGGCGATGCGCTGGCCCGCTATGCCGGCCGCGGCATGGACGGCGCCGCGTTCCGGCGCAGCAGCTACGGCCTGCGTTTCGAGCGCGGCAACCTGCCCGGCGCCTGGGACAAGCTGCAGGCCAACCTGTACTACAACGAAGCCGACCACGTGATGGACAACTACACGCTGCGCACGCCCAACCCGCACGGCAGCATGCCGATGCCGATGGCGTCGAACGTGGAGCGCCGCACCAGCGGCGGCCGCCTCGCCTCGGAATGGCGCTGGAAGGACTTGGCCATCGTCGCCGGCATCGACGCGCAGGACAGCCGCCACCGCAAGCGCAACGGCATGGGCCGCGGCACCTTCCGGCAGATGCCGTGGACCCGCGACGCCGAGCTGCGCAACCAGGGCGCGTTCGCCGAGCTGACCTTCGGCGAGGACACGCCGCGGCGCTGGGTGAGCGGCCTGCGCGTGGACAGGGCGCAGGCGAAGGACCTGCGCCGCACCACCGGGATGATGGGCATGCCCAATCCCACCGCCGGGCAGACCCGCGAGGAAACGCTGGGCAGCGGTTTCCTGCGCTACGAGCGCGACCACGGCCAGGCCTGGACCTGGTACGCCGGGCTCGGCCACAGCGAGCGCATGCCCGACTACTGGGAGCTGTTCTCGGCCGACGCCGGCCCGGCCGGCAGCGCCAACGCCTTCGCCGGGGTGAAGCCGGAAAAGACCACCCAGCTCGACCTCGGCCTGCAGTTCCACGGACGCACGCTGGACGCCTGGGTGTCGGCCTACGCCGGGCGCCTGCAGGACTACATCCTGTTCGCCTACCGCAGCGGCGGCATGATGGGCAGCAGCACGCGCGCGGGCAACGTGGACGCGCGCATCGCCGGCGCCGAGGCCGGGCTGGAATGGCGCCCGGTGCAGGGCTGGAAGCTGGGCAGCACGCTGGCCCATGCCTGGGGCGAAAACCGCGACGAGCAGCGGCCGTTGCCGCAGATCCCGCCACTGGAAGGGCGTTTCACGGCGTCCTGGGAGCACGCGCGCTGGTCCACCGGCGCGCTGCTGCGGGTGGTCGGCCGGCAGAACCGGGTGGCGCAGGACGAGGGCAACGTGGTCGCGCGCGACCTCGGCCCGAGCGCCGGCTTCGCCACGCTCTCGCTCAACGCCGCCTACCGCATCAATGACGGGCTGCGCGCCAGCGCCGGCGTGGATAACCTGTTCGACCGCGCCTATGCCGAGCACCTGAACCTGGCCGGCAGCGCCGATTTCGGCTTCCCGGCCGATCCGGTGCGCATCAACGAACCCGGCCGCACGTTCTGGCTGAAGCTGGACTACCGTTACTGACGCGGCTTCTCCCGCTGCCGGAGCTCCCGGCGGCGGGGCGCCTGTGTCATGCTCGCGCGCCCAGGGAAGGAACAGAGAAGCGATGACGCAGCACGCCGTGGCCTACATCAGCACCGCCGTGGCCGGCCTCACGCCGGCCGACCTGGACCACCTGCTGGTCGACGCGCGCGCCCACAACCGCCTGGAAGGCGTCACCGGCGTGCTGCTCCACGATGGCCACCGTTTCTTCCAGTATTTCGAAGGGCCGGAAGCCGGCGTGGCGCGCATCTACGACCGCATCCGCGCCTCGCGCATGCACGTGGCGCTTGAGGAACTGCAGCATGGTCCGGTGGAGCGGTTGTACTTCAGCCAGTGGCACATGGGCTGCAGCCGTGCCGAGGGCAGCGTGCTGCAGGCATTGAGCAGCCGGCAGTGGCGGCAGGAGGCCCGGCATCTGCGCGAGGACGTGGCGCTCGCCGGCCATCCGCCGGGCCTGCGCGAACTGCTCGCGTTCTGGGAGCGGCAGCAGGAAACGGTTGCCCGCTGATCGCGTCGCGCCGCGCAGAGCTGAGCCTGCTCCGCTGGCTTTGCCGGGAAAGCCTTTGCCGGGCGAGCCCGGCAACTACGGGGTGCGACGGGTTGTCCACGGTGCACGTAGAGCGGCGTTGCGCCGGGGCTTCACCGCGAAGGCGTCCGCCACGCAAGCCCGGCGCAATGCGAGGCGATGGAGTCTCCACGGCGCGCGTGGAGCGGAACCTGCTCCGCCGGGGCTTGGCCGCGAAGGCGCCCGCCGGGCACGCCCGTCGCTACGGCCGTCCTAGATTTCCTCGTGCAGCCCGCACTCGCGCTTGAGGCCGAAGAAGCGGGTGTCCTCCTCGCGCATGCCCGGTTCCCAGCGACGGGTGGTGTGGTAATCGCCGATGGAGACATAGCCCTGTTCCCACAGCGGGTGGTAGGGCAGGTCGTGCTGCTTGAGGTAGCGCCACACGTCGCGGTCGCTCCAGTCGGCGATCGGGTTGACCTTCCAGCGCGCGTCGCGGTGCTGCAGGATCGGCGTGCCGGCGCGGCTGGCCGACTGGCTGCGGCGCAGGCCGGTGAACCAGGTGCCGGCCTGCAGCTCGTCCAGGGCGCGCTTCATCGGCTCGACCTTGCGCAGGTTGTTGTACTGCTCGATGCCGACCAGCCCCTGTTCCCACAGGCGGCCGTGGCGGGCTTCCATCCAGGCGCGGCTGACCAGCGGCCGGTACACCTTCAGGTTCAGGCCCAGGCGTTCGGTCAGTTCGTCGGCGAAGCGGTAGGTCTCGGGGAACAGGTAGCCGGTGTCGATCAGGATCACCGGGATGTCCGGCTGCTCGCGGCTGAGCAGGTGCAGGGTCACCGCCGACTGCGCGCCGAAGCTGGACGACAGCACGTGCGTGCCCGGCGTGTGCTGCAGCGCCCAGCGCACGCGCGCGGCCGCGTCCATCGCCTCGAGCCGCGCGTCGAGCGTGGCGACATCCTCGGTCGGGGCGATGCTTTCGTCGTTGAGGGAAGACAGGGACAGGGCGCTCATGCGTGCAGTTCCACGGCAATCTGGCGGTGGGTCGGGTAGGGCGGCAGCTCGATCAGGCCGCTGCGGTGCAGGAAGTCGCCGAAGCGTTCGTCCGCGCCGCGTTCGGCGGCGTAGCGGGCCAGCAGCGGTTCCAGCGCTTCGAGGATCTGCGCTTCGGTGATGTTGTCGCGGTACAGCGTGTTCAGGCGCTGGCCGCGGTGGTCGCCGCCGAGGAACAGGTTGTAGCGGCCCGGCGCCTTGCCGACCAGGGCGATCTCGGCCAGGTAGGGACGCGAGCAGCCGTTGGGGCAGCCGGACACGCGCAGCAGGATCGGCGCCTCGCGCAGGCCGTGCCGGGCGAGCAGCGGTTCCAGCGCGGCGAGGAAGCCGGGCAGGTAGCGCTCGGCCTCGGCCATCGCCAGCGCGCAGGTGGGCAGCGCCACGCAGGCCACCGCGCTGCGCGCGATGGCGGTGGGCGCCCTGTTCTCCAGGTCCAGCCCGTGCTGCGCGACCAGCGCGTCGATGCGCGCGCGCTGCGCGGCCGGCGCGCCGGCCACGATCACGTTCTGGTTGGCGGTCATGCGGAACTCGCCCTGGTGGACCCTGGCGATCTCGCGCATGCCGGTCAGCAGCGGGCGCCCGGGCGTGTCGGCGATGCGCCCGCTGGGCAGGGACAGGGTGAGGTGCCACAGGCCGTTTTCGCCCTCGACCCAGCCGAAGCGGTCGCCGTTGTGCTCGAACAGGAACGGCCGCGCAGGCTGCAGCCTGAAGCCGGCGCGCTCCTCCATCATCGCCACGATCCGCTCCGAGCCGTGGTCGTCGATGGTGTACTTGAAGCGCGCGTGCTTGCGGTCCTCGCGGTCGCCCAGGTCACGCTGCACGGTGATGGCGGCCTCGGCGATGGCGAACACCTGCTCGGGCGCGACGAAGCCGATCACGTTGCCCACGCGCGGGTAATGCGCGGCGATGCCGTGGCTGGCGCCCATGCTGCCGCCGATGGCGACGTTGAAGCCGGCGAGCGTGCCGGCTTCGTCGACGATGGCGATCAGGCCCAGGTCGTTGGCGAACACGTCCACGTCGTTGTACGGCGGTACCGCCACGGCGATCTTGAACTTGCGCGGCAGGTAGGCGTCGCCATAGACGGGCTCGTGCTCGACGCCGCTTTCGGCCACCTTCTCCTCGTCCAGCCAGATCTCGTAGTAGGCGCGGGTGGCCGGCCTGAAGCGCAGCGACAGCCGCTGCGCCCAGTCGTGCACCTGCGCGTGCAGCGCCGACTGCAGCGGGTTGCTGGCGCCGAGCACGTTGCGGTTGACGTCGCCGCAGGCCGAGACGGTGTCCATCGCGGCGGCGTTGATGGCCTGCATCGTCGCCTTCAGTTCGCGCTTGATCACGCCGTGGAACTGGAAGGTCTGGCGCGTGGTCACGCGCAGCGAGTGGTTTGCGTACGTGGTGGCGATTTCGTCGAGCTTGAGCCACTGCTGCGGGGTGAACACGCCGCCCGGCGCGCGGATGCGGATCATGAACTGGTGCGCGGGCTCCAGCTTCTGCCGGCGGCGCTCGTCGCGCAGGTCGCGGTCGTCCTGCTGGTAGCTGCCGTGGAACTTGATGGTGCGCTGGTCCTCGAAGTTCAGCGAGCCGGTGGTGGGGTCCTGCAGGCCCTCGCTGAGGGTGCCGCGCAGGCGCCGGCTTTCGAGTTTGATCTTTTCGACGGAGGGGTGGCTCATGGTCAATCCAATGGCTGTGTTGCGTAGGAGCGACTTCAGTCGCGACCCGGCTTTACCGGGAAAGCGTCATCGCGACTGAAGTCGCTCCTACGGGTCAATAGACGTCGCGGGCGTAGCGGCCTTCGCGCTGCAGCGTGGACAGATAATCGGCCGCGGCCTCGGCGTCGCCGCCGTTGTTTGCGGCGACGATGTCCAGCAGCGCGGCGTGCACGTCCTTGCCCATGCCGATGGCGCCGCACACGTACAGGTGCGCGCCGCCCTGCAGCCAGTCGTACAGGTCGCGGCTCTGTTCGCGCAGGCGGTCCTGTACGTAGATTCGTTGGCGCGAGTCCCTCGCAACAGCCCGCACATCCATGTGCGGGGATTTCAAATGGTCGCGGGAAAAGGCCAGGTCGAGGCGATGCAGTTCCTTCTTCTGCAGGGCTTCCTGCCACTCGACCTGGTAAAGGAAATCGCTGTTGAAGTGGCGGGCGCCGAAGAACAGCCAGTTGCGGCCGGCCGCGCCGGTCTCTGCGCGCTCCTGCACGAAGCCGCGGAACGGCGCCACGCCGGTGCCTGGGCCGATCATGATGATGTCGCGGCTGGCGTCGGCGGGGACGCGGAAACGCTCGTTCGGTTCGACGAACACCGGCACCTGCGCGCCTTCCTCCAGCGCGGCGAGGAAGGCGCTGGCGGCGCCGACATGGCCGCGGCCGTGCGCGTCGTAGGCCAGTTCGTCCACGGTCAGGTGCACCTCGTCGCCCACGCGCCTGCGGCTGGAAGCGATGGAGTACAGGCGGTGCGCGGCCGGGCGCAGCGCGGCGACCAGCGCGGTGGCGTCCCACCCGGCGGGCCAGCGGTGCAGCACGTCGACCAGCTGGTGGTCGGCGAACACCGCGGCCAGCTCGCCAGAGCGCGCCGGTTCCAGCAGGCCGGCCAGGTCGGCGTTGCCGCTGCGTTCGGCCACGGTCGCCAGCAGCGGGCGCGAGATGCGGGTCAGTTCGCGGTGCCCGCCCAGCCACTGCGCCAGCGGGCGGGTATGGCCGTCGTGGCTGACCGCGGCATCGCCGTCCAGGCCGGTGGCCGCGAGGATGGCGTCGACCAGCGGCGGCGGATTGCGGTGCACGATGCCCAGCGCGTCGCCCGGTTCGTAGTGCAGGCCGCTGCCTTCCAGCGACAGCTCGACATGGTGCACGCGCTTGTCGATGCGCCCGTAGTGGCCGTAGGCCGGGCCCTTGAAATCGCGGCCGCTGACCAGCTGCCGCGCCAGCAGTTCGGCATGGAACGGATGCTGGGCGCTGTGCGCCGCGCTCTGGCCGTGGCGCAGCGGGGTGACGTTGCTGGCCGGCGGCGCGGCGCTTTCGCCCAGCGCCTGGCGCGCATCGGCCAGGGCGCGGGTGCGCCACGGCGCTGCGACGGTGTCGATGTCCAGGTCGGCTTCGCCCAGCGGCTGCAGGCGGCGCGCGCCGAGTTCGGCCAGGCGCGCGTCCAGTTTGCGGCCGATGCCGCAGAAATCGGCGTAGCTGGAATCGCCCAGGCCGAGCACGGCGTACCGGAGTTCCGGCAGCTTGGGCGCGCGCTTGCCGGCGATGAACTCGACCAGGCCGATGGCGTCGTCCGGCGGATCGCCTTCGCCCTGGGTGCTGATGACGATGTACAGCAGGCGCTCGCCGGCCAGTTCGCGGGTGGGGTAGGCGTCGGCGCGGAGCAGCCGCACCGCCAGCCCGGCCGCTTCGGCCTCGCCGGCCAGCTGTTCGGCGGCGCGGCGCGCGTTGCCGGTCTGGCTGCCGTAGACGATGGTCAGCCGGCCCGCGGCCTGCGCGGCCGGCTGGCCGCCGGCGATCACCGCCAGCGACGGCGGCGGGTGGCCCTGGGCCAGGCCGGCGGCGAAGCCGGACAACCACCACAGGCTGTTGCCGTCCAGGCCGTCCACCAGGCGCGTCAGCAGGACCCTGCGGTCTTCGGGCAGGGGGCTGGGAGGCACGGTGGCAGCGGCGGCGGTCATGTCCTGTCCGGTCTGGAGGTGGGTGACCGATGCTAGGGAGGCGCCCGGCGCGGGGGAAAGGATGCGCGGTTATCGGTTCATGCCCTGCGTTTATTTCTGCGCGGGGCGGGCGGGCCGCACACTCGCTGCCCTGCCGGGGACTCCACCGGCCCGCGCTGTTACCCTTCCCCCCGTTCCTACACGTGCAGCCCCCGACTCCCCCGCAATGACCGTTACCGCCCCCCTGTCGCACCTCGACCGGCTGGAAGCCGAGAGCATCCACATCCTGCGCGAGGTCGCCGCCGGCTTCTCCAACCCGGTGCTGCTGTATTCGGTCGGCAAGGACAGCTCGGTGCTGCTGCACCTGCTGCTCAAGGCGTTCGCGCCCGGGGTGCCGCCGATCCCCTTGCTGCACGTGGACACGCGCTGGAAGTTCCGCGAGATGATCGCCTTCCGCGACCGCCGCGTCGCCGAAACCGGCGTGGACCTGCGCGTGCACATCAACCCCGACGGCATCGCCCGCGACATCGGCCCGGTGAGCCACGGCGCGTCGGTGCATACCGACGTGATGAAGACCCAGGGCCTGAAGCAGGCGCTGGACAAGTGGAAGTTCGACGCCGCCATCGGCGGCGCGCGCCGCGACGAGGAGAAGTCGCGGGCCAAGGAGCGCGTATTCTCGTTCCGCAACGACCGCCACCGCTGGGACCCCAAGAACCAGCGCCCGGAGCTGTGGAACCTGTACAACGCGCGCATCCACCAGGGCGAGAGCGTGCGCGTGTTCCCGCTGTCCAACTGGACCGAGCTGGACATCTGGCTCTACATCTACCGCGAGAAGATCCCGGTGGTGCCGCTGTACTTCGCCGCCGAGCGGCCGGTGGTGGAGCGCGACGGCAGCCTGATCATGGTCGACGACGAGCGCCTGCCGCTGCATCCGGGCGAAGTGCCGCAGCTGCGCAGGGTGCGTTTCCGCACGCTGGGCTGCTACCCGCTGACCGGCGCCATCGAATCGGAAGCGGACACGCTGGAAAAGATCATCGCCGAGATGCTGGTGTCCACCAGTTCCGAGCGGCAGGGCCGGCTGATCGACCACGACCAGTCCGCCTCGATGGAGAAGAAGAAGCTGGAGGGGTATTTCTGATGGGTATGGAGAAGGCGGGACCCGGGACCCGGGACCCGGGACCCGGAAAATCGGGCGATATCTCGGCTGTTGCGGTTGCTGTTCCCGGGTCCCCGGTCCCGGGTCCCCGGTCCCGCGATCCGGACATCGCCGCCTACCTGAAATCCCATGAAGACAAACCCCTGCTGCGCTTCATCACCTGCGGCAGCGTCGACGACGGCAAGAGCACGCTGATCGGGCGCCTGCTGTACGAGAGCAAGCGCCTGTTCGACGACCAGCTGGCCGCGCTGGAGGCCGACAGCCGCCGCCATGGCACCCAGGGCGAGCGCATCGACTACGCGCTGCTGCTGGACGGCCTGGCCGCCGAGCGCGAGCAGGGCATCACCATCGACGTGGCCTACCGCTACTTCGATACCGACCGCCGCAAGTACATCGTCGCCGACTGCCCGGGCCACGAGCAGTACACCCGCAACATGGCCACAGGCGCCTCCACCGCCGACCTGGCGGTGGTGCTGGTGGATGCGCGCAAGGGCCTGTTGCAGCAGACCCGCCGCCACAGCTACATCATTTCGCTGCTGGGCATCGGCCAGGTGGTGCTGGCGGTCAACAAGATGGACCTGGTCGATTACGACCCGGCCGTGTTCGAGCGCATCGCCGGCGAGTACCGCGCGCTGGCCGCGCAGCTGGGCATCGCCAACGTGCAGGCCATCCCGCTGTCGGCGCTGGAAGGGCAGAACCTGTCCGCGCGCTCGGCGCTGATGCCGTGGTATGCCGGCCCCAGCCTGCTCGAGCACCTGGACACGGTGGCGATCACCGGCCATGACGCCGACAGCGGCCTGCGCCTGCCGGTGCAGTGGGTCAACCGGCCCAACCAGGATTTCCGCGGCTTCGCCGGCACCATCGCCGCCGGCCGCGTGTCCGCCGGCGACGCGGTGGTGGTGCTGCCCTCGGCGCGCCGGTCCACGGTGCGGCAGGTTCTCGGCCCGGACGGCCCGCTGGATGCGGCCGCCGCCGGGCAGGCGGTGACCCTGACCCTGGCCGACGAGATCGACGTCAGCCGCGGCGACGTCATCGCCGCCGCCGGCGACCCGCCGGAAGTGGCCGACCAGTTCGCCGCGCACGTGCTGTGGATGGACGATGCCGCGCTGCTGCCCGGACGCCCGTACTGGCTGCAGATCGGCAGCCGCACCGTGGCCGCCAGCGTCAGCGAGATCAAGCACCGCATCGACGTGAATACGCAGGACAAGCTGGCGGCCAAGCGGCTGGAGCTGAACGAGGTCGGCTACTGCAACCTGTCGCTGGACGAACCCATCGCCTTCGAGCCCTACGTGCGCAACCGCGCGCTGGGCGGCTTCATCCTGATCGACCGTCAGAGCAACGCCACCGTCGCCGCCGGCACCCTGGACTTCGCCCTGCGCCGCGCCGGCAACGTGCACTGGCAGCACCTGGACGTGGACAAGGCCGCGCGCGCGCGCATCAAGGGGCAGACGCCCAAGGTGCTGTGGTTCACCGGCTTGTCCGGCGCCGGCAAGTCCACCATCGCCAACCAGGTGGAGAAGCGCCTGCACGCGCGCGGCTGCCACACCTTCCTGCTCGACGGCGACAACGTCCGCCACGGCCTGAACCGCGACCTGGGCTTCACCGACGAGGACCGCGTGGAGAACATCCGCCGCGTGGCCGAGGTGGCCCGGCTGATGGTCGATGCCGGCCTGATCGTGCTGGTCAGCTTCATCTCGCCGTTCCGCGCCGAGCGGCAGATGGCGCGCGAACGCTTCGCCGACGGCGAATTCATCGAGATCTTCGTGGACGTGCCGCTGGACGTGGCCGAATCCCGCGACGTGAAGGGCCTGTACCGCAAGGCGCGGGCCGGGCAGATCCCCAACTTCACCGGCATCGACTCGCCGTACGAGGCCCCGGAAGCGCCGGAACTGCACCTGTACGCGGACGGCGAGGCGCTGGACGCGATGGCCGACCAGGTGGTGCGGCTGGCGCTGCGCTGAAAGCGGTAGGAGCGCACTTCAGTGCGCGATGAGGCCTTCCCGGCAAAGCCTCATCGCGCACTGAAGTGCGCTCCTACAGGGATTTTCGCCCCCAGCCCCACCCAATGGCACATCCGGACTGTCATCGGCGCCGGCTAGACTGCCCGATCGTGTATCTGACGGGATTGCGTATGTTGGGGCGTTTTTCCGCCACCTTCGCTGGTGGCGCTGTCTTGATGCTGGCCCTGGCCGCCTGCGGGCGCGGGACGGGCGATGCGCCGCGCGCGCAGGGCGGCGCCGTGCCGGTCACCACCCAGGTGGTCGCGCATTCGGCCTGGAACGATACCCTGCAGGCCATCGGCACCGCCAAGGCGCGCGAGTCGGTGACCGTCACCGCCAAGGTCAGCGAGATCATCGACGCGGTGCATTTCCGCAGCGGCCAGGAAGTGGCCGCCGGCACGCCGCTGGTGACCCTGCGCATCGACGCGCAGCAGGCCGCGCTGGCCCAGGCCCAGGCTACTTTCGACGAGGCCGACCGCCTGTACCGTCGCCAGAGCGAGCTGGCCACCCAGCAGCTCGTCGCCAGCTCCACCCTCGATACCCAGAAGTCGATCCGCGACGCGGCCGAGGCGCGGGTGCGGCAGATGCGCGCGGACGTGTCCGACCGCCAGGTGCGGGCGCCGTTCGCCGGCGTGCTCGGCATCCGCCAGGTCAGCCCAGGCTCGCTGGTCACCCCGACCACGGTCATCGCCACGCTCGACGACATTTCGCGCATGCATGTCGATTTCCAGGTGCCGGAGGCCGAGCTGGCCTCGCTCAAGCCCGGCGACAAGGTCAGCGGCAGCAGCATCGCCTACCCGGGGCGCAGCTTCGACGGTGAGGTCAGCACGGTCGACGCGCGCGTCGATCCGGGCAGCCGCGCGGTCACCGTGCGCGCCGATTTCCCCAACCCCGACCACGCCCTGCGCCCGGGCATGCTGCTGGACGTGCGCGTGTTCCGCCCCGAGCGGCAGGCGCTGGTGATCCCGGAGATCGCGGTGGTGCAGGTGGGGCGCGATTCCTACGTGTTCCGGGTCAAGGACGACGCCACGGTCGAGCGCGTCGACGTGAAGACCGGCACCCGCCGTTCCGGCGTGGTCGAGATCGTCGACGGACTGGAGGCCGGCCAGCGCATCGTCGTCGACGGCACCGGCAAGCTGCGCCCGGGCCTGCGCATCGACGATGCCAAGGCCGCCCCGGCCGCCGCCGAGGCCACCGCCGAATGAAGCTGTCGGACCTCTCGATCAAGCGGCCGGTGCTGGCCGTGGTGATGAGCCTGCTGCTGGTGGTGCTGGGCGTGATGTCCTTCAACCGCCTCACGCTGCGCGAACTGCCCGCGATCGATCCGCCCATCGTCTCGGTGTCGGTCGATTACACCGGCGCCTCGGCGGCGGTGATCGAGAGCCGCATCACCCAGGTGCTGGAAGACGCGCTGGCGGGCATCGAGGGCATCGACACCATCAACGCGCGCAGCACCAACGGCCGCGCCTCGGTGAGCATCGAGTTCACCGCCAACCGCGACATCGAGGCCGCCGCCAACGACGTGCGCGACGCGGTCAGCCGCGTCGCCGACCGCATGCCCGAGGAGGCGCGCCCGCCGGAGATCGCCAAGGTCGAGAGCGACGCCGACCCGATCATCTGGTTCAACATGAGCTCCTCGGCGATGGACACGCTGGAGCTCAGCGATTACGCCGAACGCTACGTGGTCGACCGCTTCTCCAGCATCGACGGCGTGGCCCAGGTGCGCATCGGCGGCCGCCAGCGCTATGCCATGCGCATCTGGCTGGACCGCGACCAGCTGGCCGCGCGTGGCCTGACCGTGGGCGAGGTGGAAACCGCGCTGCGCAACGAGAACGTGGAGCTGCCGGCCGGGCGCATCGAATCGGCCGACCGCGACTTCACCCTGCGCGTGGAGCGCAGCTACGTGGCCCCGGCCGACTTCGCCAGCATCCCGCTGGGCAAGGGCGGTGACGGCTACGTGGTGCGGCTGGGCGACGTGGCCAAGGTCGAGCTGGCCTCGGCCGAGCGCCGCGCCTATTACCGCAGCAACGGCGAGCCCGGCATCGGCATGGGCATCGTCAAGACCTCCACCGCCAATGCGCTGGACGTGGCCCGCGCCACCCGCGCCGAGGCCGAGCGCATCGCCAGGACCCTGCCGGCGGGCACCCACATCTTCGTCGCCTTCGACAACACCACCTTCATCGAGGCGGCGGTGGAACGCGTCTACGCCACCCTGGTGGAAGCGATGATCCTGGTGCTGGTGGTGATCTGGCTGTTCCTGGGCAGCCTGCGCGCGGCGCTCATCCCGGCGGTGACGGTGCCGGTGTGCCTGGTGGCGGCGTTCATCGCGCTGTTCGCCTTCGGTTTCTCGATCAACCTGTTCACCCTGCTGGCGCTGGTGCTGTGCATCGGCCTGGTGGTGGACGACGCCATCGTGGTGGTGGAGAACGTGCAGCGCCGCATCGACCTGGGCGAGCCGCCGCTGGTCGCCGCGCGCCGCGGCACCACCCAGGTGGCGTTCGCGGTGATCGCCACCACCGCGGTGCTGGTGGCGGTGTTCCTGCCGGTCGGCTTCCTCGAGGGCAACACCGGCCGCCTGTTCCGCGAACTGGCGGTGGCGCTGGCCGCGGCGGTGGCGCTGTCGGCCTTCGTCGCACTGACCCTGACGCCGATGATGGCCTCCAAGCTGCTCAGGCCGCACAGCGAACGCCGGCCCAACCGTGTCAACCGCTTCATCGACCGCCAGCTGGCGCGCGTGGCGGCGGCCTACGGTCGCGTGCTGGACCGCCACGTGCAGCGCAGCTGGGTGTTCGGGCTGGTGATGCTGGCCGCGCTGGGCGCCAGCTGGGGCCTGTTCCGGCTGCTGCCCTCGGAACTGGCGCCGGCTGAAGACCGCGGTTCGTTCCAGATCATGATCGACGGCCCCGAGGGCGCCGGCTTCGACTACACCGTCGGCCAGGTGCAGCAGGTCGAACGCATCGTCGACCGCTTCGTCGGCCCGGAAGAGCCGATCGTGCGCGCCAACCCGCGCGTGCCCGGTGGCTGGGGCAACAGCGAGGAAATGCACACCGGCCGCATCAGCGTGTTCCTGCAGCCGTGGCGGCAGCGCCAGGAGGCCACCGCCGATGTCGCCAACGCGCTGCAGAAGGAGCTGGACGGCCTGAGCGGCGTGCGCGTGCGCACCCAGGTCGGCGGCGGCCTGGTGCGCAGCTTCGGCCAGCCGTTCCAGGTGGTGCTGGGCGGGCCGGAGTACGCCGAGATCGCGCAGTGGCGCGACCGCCTGCTGGCGCGCATGGCCGATTACCCGGGCCTGGTCGGCGCCGACTCGGACTACAAGGAAACCCGGCCGCAGATGCGGGTCAACATCGACCGCCAGCGCGCCGCCGACCTGGGCGTGAGCGTGACCGACATCGGCCGCGCGCTGGAAACCATGATGGGCTCGCGCCGCGTCACCACCTTCGTCGACAACGGCGAGGAATACGACGTGCTGGTGCAGGCCGGACGCGAAGGGCGCGCCTCGCCGGCCGACCTGGCCGCCATCCAGGTGCGCGCGCGTTCGGGCGAGCTGGTGCCGCTGTCCAACCTGGTCAGCCTCAGCGAGGTGGCCGAGGCCGGCACGCTGAACCGCTTCAACCGGCTGCGCTCGATCACCATCAGCGCCAGCGTCGCGCCCGGCCACACGCTGGGCGAAACCATCGCCTGGGTGCAGCAGGTGGCGCGCGAGGAACTGCCCGAGTACGCGCAGATCGACTGGAAGGGCGAGTCGCGCGAGTACCAGAGCGCCGGCAGCGCGGTGCTGCTGACCTTCGCCATGGCCCTGCTGGTGGTCTACCTGGTGCTGGCCGCGCAGTTCGAGAGCTTCATCCACCCGCTGGTGATCATGCTCACCGTGCCTCTGGGGGTGCTCGGCGCCTTCGTCGGGCTGTACATCAGCGGCGGCACGCTCAACCTGTTCAGCCAGATCGGCATCGTCATGCTGGTCGGCCTGGCGGCCAAGAACGGCATCCTGATCGTGGAGTTCGCCAACCAGCTGCGCGACGAGGGCCGCAACGTGCACCAGGCCATCGTCGAGGCGGCTACGGTGCGCCTGCGCCCGATCCTGATGACCTCCATCGCCACCGTGGTCGGCGCGGTGCCGCTGGTGCTGGCCGGCGGCCCGGGTTCGGCCAGCCGCGGCACCATCGGCATCGTGGTGATCTTCGGCGTCGCCGTGTCCACCTTCCTGTCGCTGTTCGTGGTGCCGGCGTTCTACGCGCTGCTGGCGCCGTACACGCAGTCGCCGGAAACGGTGGCCAACGAACTGGCGAAGCAGGAGCGCGAAACGCCGTCGGTGGGCGGGCATGCGTGAGCCGCCCGCCGCCGGCGCGGTGCGGTTGCGGCGCTGGCGGCCGGACGACCTGGAGTCGCTGCTGCGGCACGCCGACGATGCGGACGTCTCGCGTGGGCTGAGCACGCGCTTCCCGCATCCCTACACCCGCGCCGACGGCGAGACGTTCCTGTCCGGGCGGGTGCTGGACCTGTCCGGGCCGGTGTTCGCGCTGGAGAGCGACGGTGAGGCCTGCGGCGGCATCGGCGTGCAGCCGGGCAGCGGCGAGCGCGGCCACGGCGCCACGCTGGGCTACTGGCTGGGCCGGCGCCACTGGGGGCAGGGCATCATGACTGCGGTCGTGGCCGGCTTCGCGCCCTGGGTGATGGACGAACTGGGCCTGTACCGGCTGGCGGCGCAGGTCATGGCCGGTAACCCCGCCTCGGCGCGGGTGCTGCTCAAGACCGGTTTCACCGAGGAAGGCCTGGAACGCCAGGCCGTGCTCAAGGACGGCCTGCTGCACGACCTGCGCTGCTTCGCCCGCCTGCGGGCGTGGCCGGCGGGTGGATGAGGCGCCTGAGCGGATACCGCCCGCTTGCCCGCGACGCCGCAGGCCGGGGGCGCACTCGCGGCGTCGGCTGGTCGTGCCGGGGACGCCGCCCGGGCCCACAACCGGCGGCTATACCCCTTGACGTCTTTGTTGTCCCCGGCCTGGAAGGCGGGGGATACGCCATCTGCCTATCGCTGCGGAATCATGGAAGAATCGGCAGCTTGCCTGCTTTCCCTTCAGCTACCCGGGAGTCCGCGTGGAATCCATCGTCGAATTCGTAAATGGCATCATCTGGAGCAATGCGCTGATCTTCATGTGCCTGGGCGCGGGCCTGTGGTTCACCCTGCGCACGCGCTTCATGCAGATCCGCGGTTTCGCCGAGATGTGCCGGCTCACCGTGCGCGGGCAGAAGTCCGATGCGGGCGTCTCCTCGTTCCAGGCGCTGGCCATGTCGATGGCCGGGCGCATGGGCATCGGCAACATCGCCGGCGTCGCCACCGCCATCGCCTACGGCGGCCCGGGCGCGATCTTCTGGATGTGGGTGATGGGCTTCCTCGGCGCCTCCACCTCCTACGTCGAATCGACGCTGGCGCAGATCTACAAGACCAAGGATGCCGAAGGCCGCTACCGCGGCGGCCCGGCCTATTACATCGAGAAGGCGATGGGCCTGAAGTGGTACGCGGCGGTCTTCGCCGTGGCCACGGTCATCGCCGCCGGCTTCCTGTTGCCGGGCGTGCAGGCCAACGCCATCGCCGACAGCGCGGTCAACGTGCTGTGCACCGGCGCCGATGCCTGCGCATCGATGGGCGGCGCCGCCAGCATGAAGCTGTGGATCGGCATCGCGGTGGCGGTGCTGCTGGGCGTGATCATCTTCGGCGGCGTCAAACGCATCGCCAGCTTCGCTGAAGTGATCGTGCCGTTCATGGCGCTGGGCTTCATCCTGATGGCCATCGTGGTGATGATGCTCAACGCCAGCAAGGTGCCGACGATGTTCGCCGACATTTTCTCCAGCGCCTTCGGCGCGCACGCGGCGTTCGGCGGCATCATCGGCCAGGCCATCGCCTGGGGCGTGAAGCGCGGCATCTACGCCAACGAAGCCGGCCAGGGCACCGGCCCGCATGCCGCCGCCGCCGCCGAGGTCTCGCACCCGGCCAAGCAGGGCTACGTGCAGGCCTTCGCCATCTACTTCGACACCATGCTGGTGTGCACCTCCACCGCGTTCCTGCTGCTGTCCACCGGCATGTACAACGTGTTCCGCGAGGTCACCGAAGGCGGCGTGCAGAAGCTGGAGGCGATCGTCAGCGGCGTGCCGGGCGTACAGCCCTCCGAAGGCGCGCTGTTCACCCAGGCCGCGGTGGAATCGGTGCTGCCGGGCTGGGGCGCGGGCTTCGTGGCGCTGGCGCTGTTCTTCTTCGCCTTCACCACGATCATGGCCTACTACTACATGGCCGAAACCAACCTGACCTACCTGGCCGGCAGCAACCGCACCCATCCGGCGGCCACGCTGCTGCTGCGCCTGGGCATCATGGGCATGGTGGTGTTCGGCGCCTTCCACAACGCCAAGATGGCGTGGGCGCTGGGCGACATCGGCGTCGGCCTGATGGCCTGGCTCAACGTCATCGCCATCCTGATCCTGCAGAAGCCGGCGATGCAGGCGCTGACCGACTACGAGCGGCAGAAGAAACTGGGCCTGGACCCGGTCTTCGACCCGGATGCGCTGGGCATCCGCAATGCCGATTTCTGGCGTGGCAACAAGTAAGCGAGCGCGACCGCAGTGAACAGCCCCTGGAACAACCGCCGTCCTTCCGCACGCCCGCCGCGTGCCACGCCGCTGGCGCCCGCTGGCGGCCGTGGCGACGGCCAGGGCCCGGTGCGCGGCAACGACGAACTGCGCCTGTATGGCGTCAACGCGGTGCTGGCGATGCACGCGCGGCGCCCGCAGGCCCTGCGCAAGCTGTACCTGGCCGAGGCGCTGATCCCGCGGCTGCAGCCGCTGCTCAAGTGGTGCGTGGCCAACCGCGTCGGCTATCGCGTGGTGGGCGAGGGCGACCTCAACAAGCTCGCCGCCACCACCCACCACGAGGGCGTGGTGGCCGACGTGCTGCGCGCCGAACCGCAGCCGCTGGCCGCCTGGCTGGCCGCGCTCGGCGACGGGCCGGCGCTGGCGCTGTGGCTGGATGGCGTGGGCAACCCGCACAACTTCGGCGCGATCCTGCGCTCGGCCGCGCACTTCGGCGCGGCCGGCATCCTGCTGCCGGCCGAGTCACCGCTGAGCCTGTCCGGCGCCGCGGCCCGCGTCGCCGAAGGCGGCGCCGAGGCGGTGCCGCTGGTGCGCCTGCCGGCGCTGCCGCAGGCGCTGTCGCAGTTGCGCGACGCCGGCTTTGCGCTGGCCGCGACGCTGGTGGAAGGCGGCCAGGACCTGTTCGCCGCGACGCTGCCGTCGCGCATGGTCTACGTGATGGGCGCCGAAGGCGAGGGCATGGACCGCGCCTTCGCGCAGAACTGCGACCTGCGCCTGTCGATTCCCGGCACCGGCGCGGTGGAAAGCCTGAACGTGGCCGCCGCCACGGCGGTGTTCCTGTCGGGCTGGCGCGCAAAGAGGTAATGCCGGCTGTCGGCCGGCAGCTTCGCATCCATCCGTACCCGCGCCGTTGCCGGCCAGTGGCCGGCACAACCGGAATGACCGGTGTGCGGCTCTTTCAGCCGCGGTAACCGTTGCTGATCGGATACCGCCGCTCGCGGCCGAAGGCGCGGCGCGAGACCTTCGGCCCCGGCGCGGCCTGGTGCCGTTTCCATTCGCTGATGCGCACCAGCCGCAGCACGCGTTCCACCACTTCTGGCGCGTAACCGGCGGCGACGATGTCCTCGTGCGACTGTTCCTGGTCGATGTAGCGGTAGAGGATGCCGTCGAGCACGTCGTAGGCCGGCAGCGAGTCCTGGTCGGTCTGGTTCTCGCGCAGCTCGGCCGAGGGCGCGCGTGCGATCACCGCCGGCGGGATCACCGGCGCGCCGCCGACCGTATTGCGCCATTTGGACAGGCCGTAGACCTCGGTCTTGTACAGGTCCTTCAGCGGCGCATAGCCGCCGCACATGTCGCCGTAGATGGTGGCGTAACCGACTGCGTATTCGCTCTTGTTGCCGGTGGTCAGCAGCAGGCCGCCGAACTTGTTGGCCAGCGCCATCAGGATCACGCCGCGGCTGCGCGACTGCAGGTTCTCCTCGGTCACGTCGGCATCCTGGCCCTCGAACATCGCCGACAGCGACTGCATCAGCCCCTGGAAGGCCGGTTCGATCGGCACCGTCTCCAGCTTCACGCCCAGGGCGCGGCACTGTTCGGCGGCCAGGTCGTTGGACAGGCCTGCCGTGTAGCGCGAGGGCAGGGCCACCGCGGTGACGTTGTCCGCGCCCAGCGCGTCCACCGCCAGCGCCAGCACCAGCGCCGAATCGATGCCGCCGGACAGGCCCAGCCACACCTTGCCGAAGCCGTTCTTGCGGCAGTAGTCCTGGATGCCGCGGGTCACCGCGCGCCAGGCCAGCGCGTCCATGCTCTCGTCGCCGTCGTCGATCCAGCGCAGCGGCGTGAACGCGCGCGCATCGGCGTCGTACTCGGCCACCAGCATCTCCTCGGCGAAGGCCAGCGCCGCCGGGTGCACCGTGCCGTCGCCGTCCGCCACCACCGAGGCGCCGTCGAACACCAGCGCGTCCTGTCCGCCGACGAGGTTGACGTAGGCGATGGCGGCGCCGCTGTCGCGGCTGCGTTCGGCCATCAGCGCGTCGCGCTGGGCATGCTTGCCGCGTTCGTACGGCGAGGCGTTGGCGACCAGCACCAGCTCGGCGCCTTCGGCCACGGTGGCGGCCAGCGGCTCGGCGAACCACAGGTCCTCGCAGACCAGCAGCCCCAGCTTCACCCCGCCGACCTCGAACACGCAGTTGCCGCCGTCCGGGTCGATGTCGAAATAGCGCCGTTCGTCGAACACCGCGTAGTTGGGCAGCTCGCGCTTGCGGTAGGTGGCGGCGACCGCGCCGTCGCGCAGCACGCTGGCGGCGTTGTACACCACCGCGCCGGTGCTCTGCGGCCAGCCGACCACGGCGACGATGCCCTGCACCTGCGCGGCGATGCGCGCGACCGCCTGCTCGCAGTCGCGCAGGAAGGACGGGCGCAGCAGCAGGTCTTCCGGCGGGTAGCCGCTGATCGCCAGTTCCGGGAACAGCACCACGTCGGCGCCGTATTCGTCGCGGGCGACCTGCACCAGTTCGACGATGCGCGCGCTGTTGCCGGCCACGTCGCCGACCGGGAAGTCGTACTGCGCCAGGGCGATGCGGAGGGATCGGGACGTCATGAGGAGGGCTGCCATGCGGTGCGTTGGCGGCCATTATCCCAGACCCGGGTGAGCAGGAAGGAAAAGCGGCTTTCGTAGGAGCGGCTTCAGCCGCGAGGGGCTTTTACCGGGAAAGCCCCTTCGCGGCTGAAGCCGCTCCTACGGGGCGCGATCGTGTCGAGCAGCGGAAGCGCCTGGCGGCGCTTCCGCGTAGTGGAGCGTCTTCGTTGCGGTGGCCCTGCGCGCCGCTTATTCCTTCGGCGGCACCACGTCCTTGGCTTCGCTGCCGAAGCTGCCGTCGGATTCGGCCGCGAGGTAGGCGAACACCGTGTAGGCGGCCACGTTCTGCGCCAGCGCCTTCGGGTCGATCTTGTCCAGCGTGTCGTCGGCGGTGTGGTGCAGGTCGAAATAGTCGGTTCCGTCCTGCGCCAGCCACGCCCAGGCGCCGCCCTTGGCCGCCAGCGGACCCACGTCCGGGCCGGGGCCGCCTTCGTCCGGGCGGTACGCGATGCCCAGCGGCGCCAGCACCTGCGCGATCTGGGCGGTGGCCTCGCGCGAGCCGGCGGGATTGCCCGAGCCGGCGTTGAACGCATAGATGCGGCCGGCGCCGAAGTCGCTCTCGGCGGCGATGTGCTGCAGCGGGATTTCCCCGGCCTTGACGCGCGCGGCGGCGTAGGCGAATCCGCCGTGCAGGCCCTGTTCTTCGTTGGCGAAGGCGATCACGCGGATGGTGCGTTTGGGCGCCTGCCTGAGCTGGCCGATCAGGTGGCCGGCGGCCATGGTGATGCCCACGCCCGCACCGTCGTCGATGGCGCCGGTGCCCAGGTCCCAGGAATCGAGGTGGCCGCCGATCACCACCACTTCCTTCGGCAGGCTGCGGCCGGTGATCTCGCCGATGACATTCTGCGAGGTGTAGCTGCCGTCCCAGCCGCAGTCCAGCGCCATGCGGATGCGGGTCGGGCCGCGCGCGACCAGCCGCGCGAGCTGGTCGGCGTCGGGCACCGACAGCGCCGCCGACGGCACCGGGGTCAGGCCCTCGTCGAAGCGGGTGATGCCGGTGTGCGGCACGCGGTGCGAGTCGGTGCCGGCCGAACGCATGATGTAGCCCACCGCGCCCTTGCGGATCGCCTCGGACGGGCCGCGGCTGCGGACTGTGCCGCCGATGCCGTAGTCCTCGCCGCTGCGGCTGCGCGTCATCTGGTAGTCGATGAAGGCGATCTTGCCGGCCAGCGAGCCTTCCGGAGCGGCCTTCAGCGCTTCCAGGCTGTCAAAGCGCACCACCTCGCCCTCGGCGGTGCCCGCGGGACTGCCGCCCAGCGCGGTGATCGCCAGCGGCTGCGCGTGCGCGCCCAGCACCTGCGCGTGCTCGCTGCGGCGCTCCCACTTGGGAAAGGTGACCGGCTCGGTCCACACCTTGTCGAAGCCCAGCGCCTTGAACTTGGCCTTGGCCCATTCCACCGCGCGCGCGTCGGCCTCGCTGCCGGCCAGGCGCGGGCCGACCTCGGTGGTCAGCGATTCGACCACCTTCCAGCCGGTGTCGTCGGCCAGCGCCTGTTCGCGCAGTTCCGCGGCCTGGGCCAGCGCCTGCTCGGGAATGCGGGTAGGGGCGGCCTGCGCGCCGGCGCAGGCGAGCACGGCGGCGATGGCGAAGGCGAGACGGCGCATGGCGGGCTCCAGGAACGGGAAAGCCGCGAGCATACGCCAGCGGCTTTCAGTGGGACCGTGCTGGAGGTCACCGGCGTTGCCGTTCTGCCTTCTCCCTCAGGGAGACAGCCCGGCAGGATCGCCCGGCTGCGTCGCCAGGTTGCCGGATGCAGGTGGCGCGAAACCTTGCGCCGTCGAACAGGGCAAGGCTATGCCCAATCCTCGTTCCCCGCCCGGCCCACGCCAGCGGCGTGGGCGCTCAACCGCAGGCGCGCAGTGCGCCATCTCCCGAAGGGAGAGGGCCTGCATCACTTCTTCAGGTTGTCGCGGATCTCGCGCAGCAGCAGCACTTCCTCGCTCGGCTCGGCCGGCGCGGCGGGCGCTTCTTCCTTCTTGCGCGACAGGCGGTTGACCACCTTGACCAGCATGAAGATGGCGAAGGCGACGATGACGAACTGCACCACCGTGTTGATGAAATCGCCGTAGCCGATCACCACGGCCGGGATCTCGGTGCCGTCGGCGGCCACGCGGGCCGGCGCCAGCGTCCAGGCCAGCTTGGAGAAGTCGACGCTGCCGATCATCCAGCCGATCGGCGGCATGATCACCTTGTCCACCAGCGAGGTGACGATCTTGCCGAACGCGCCGCCGATCACGACACCGACCGCCAGGTCGATGACGTTGCCGCGCATCGCGAATTCCTTGAACTCACTGATCATTCCCATGTGTTTCTCCTGTATGCGTGAAGGGAAGGCCGGCACAGGGTACGCCGGCGTCCGTCATCCGGCGATCATGCCGTCGCAGCGGGCGATGCCGCCCAGGCGCGCGCTGAAACGGTCGCCGGGCTGCAGCGCGGCCACGCCGGCGGGCGTGCCCATGAACACCAGGTCGCCGGCGCGCAGCGCGTAGAGCCTGGACAGCTCGTGCAGGATTTCCGGCACGTTCCAGATCATGTTGTCCAGCGTGGAGCGCTGCCGCACCTGCCCGTTGATCTCCAGCGACAGTTCCAGCGGCGCCAGCTCGCCCACCTGCGTGGCGGGCACCAGTTCGCTGACCGGCGCGGAATGGTCGAAGCCCTTGGCGATATCCCACGGGCCGCCCTTGGCCTTGGCGGCGGCCTGCAGGTCGCGGCGGGTCAGGTCCAGGCCCACGCCGTAGGCCAGCACCAGCGACATTGCCTGCTCGACGGCCAGCACGCCGGCCGGCGCGTCCTGGCCGAGCGCGACCACCAGCTCGACTTCGTGGTGCAGGTCAGAGGTGGCGGGCGGATACGGAACGGGCGCGTCGCCGGTGACGATGGCGTCGGCCGGTTTCATGAAGAACATCGGCTGGCCGCGCTCGGCGGCGGAGGCCGGCGCGTTGGCGCCCATCTCGCGCGCGTGGTCGGCGAAGTTGCGGCCCACGCAGTAGATGCGGCGCACCGGGAAGGTGCCGCCGCCGGCCACCGGGATGCGCGGAACAGGCGGGGTGGGAATCAGGTCGGTCATGGGGCGTCCGGAAAACAGGGGCAGGCGTCATGATGCCGGACGCCGCCGCCGGGCCGGTAGTGTCGTGGCGCGAAAGCGGAGCAGGGCGCACGGTGGTCCGCAGGACCAACGCACGGGGGCTGCGCGAAAGCGGTGGGGCCACCGGCGGGTGCTTTCCCGCCAGCCAAATGCAGCGCGCCCGGCCGATGGCCGGGCGCTGCGCGGTAAATCGTTGCCGGGAAACCGGCGTCAGTGCGCGTGCGGCAGCGCCGGCTTGCGCACCACGCGGTACTCGCCGTCCATCACGTTGCCGGCGACCTTGCCCGCGGCACGCGCCTTGCGCGCGGCCAGCAGCTTCCAGGTCAGGCCGACCAGGATCATGGCCGCGCCGACGAACACGCCGGCGACGATCATCACCGCGAGGATCGCCAGGCCCAGCAGGCCCAGCGCGATCCGCAGCAACGGGTTGCGCGGCTTGCGCGGCGCGAACAGGTTGCGGAGGTTGGCGAACTGGAAATAACGGATCTGCATGTCGGTGGTATGACGTTTTGGCTGGCGGCAGTATCGGGGGCGATGCCGGCCGATGAGTGAATTTGTCGTTAAATGCGGACGCGCATTCATGCAGCACCGCGGCGGGGCGGGCAGTACGGGCGTGCGACAATCGCCTCTCCCGCCTTCATTACGCAGCCCCGCGATGTCCATGTCCGCGTCTTCCGCCGTCGAGCTGGCCCGGCTCGACGCCTTGCCCGACCAGGGTTTCCATTCGGTGGAGGCGGTGATCGAGGGCGATGCCGAACCGGTGATCCTCCATCGCGACGGTGCCCAGGTCCGCGCCTGGCTCAACGTCTGCCCGCATGCCGGCCGCAATCTCGACTGGGCGCCGGGGCAGTTCCTCAAGAGCCGCGAGGGCCATCTGGTCTGCGCGGTGCATGGCGCCGCGTTCGAGCTGCAGGGCGGCACCTGCGTGTCCGGTCCATGCAAGGGCGATGCGCTGCGTGGCGTGCCGGTGCGGGTCGAGGACGGCAGGGTGCTGCTTGGCTGAACGATTGCTGCCGGCTCCCCATGCTTGTAGGAGCGCACTTCAGTGCGCGAAGGGCTCTACCGGGAAAGCCCCATCGCGCACTGAAGTGCGCTCCTACAAGTGCGCTCCTGCGGTGGTGCCTCAGAACATGAGGTTGACCATCACCACCACGACCACGGTGTAGATCAGCGACAGCGGCCCGCCGACGCGCCACATCTCGCGCGGGGTGTACTTGGCCGGACCCATCACCATCGAGATCACCGGGTTGGAGGCAGTCATCAGGTTGTTGGACGCCGACAGCGCCACGATCAGCGCGAACGCGGTGGGATTGCCGCCGGCCGCCAGCGCCAGGTTGACCGCGATCGGCACGGTGACGATGGTCGCGCCGACATGGCTGATGACCAGCGAGAAGGCGGTGGTCAGCACCGCCAGCGCCAGCTCCAGCGTCCAGATCGGGATGCCGGCCGGCAGCTTGTCGATGGTGTGGCCGGCGACCCAGGCCGCCGCGCCGCTGGAATCCATCGCCCAGCCCAGCGGGATCAGCCCGGCCATCATGAAGATGGTCTTCCAGTTGATCGCCGCGTAGGCCTCGTCCATGCGCAGCACGCCGGTGAGCAGCATGCCGGCCACGCCGGTGAGCAGGGTCAGCGCCACCGGCAGGTGCGAGGTCAGCGCGATGATGATGGTGAGGGCGAAGATCGCCATGGCGATCTTGAACTTGTGCGGGCGCTGCTCGCCCTTCGGGTAGTCGGTGACCACCACGAAATCGCGGCTCTCGGCGGCGGCGGCCAGGTCCTGCCAGATGCTGTGGAACACCAGCATGTCGCCGGCGCGCAGCGCCACGTTGCGCACGTCCTCGCGGATCACCTGCTTGTCGCGGTTGATCGCCAGCAGGCTGATGCCGCGCTCCTTGCGCAGGCGCAGCTGGCCGGCGGTCTTGCCGATCAGCTTCGAGGTCGGCGGGATCACCGCCTCGGAAATGCCGGCGCGGCTGGGATTGAACAGGTCGCCAAGGTTGCGCAGGCGCGATGACATGCGCAGGAACTGGTTCTGCGCGAAATCGGCCACCTGCTGGCGCGGGCCCATCGCGCCGATCACGCTGCCGACCCAGATGCGCAGGTCCGCCGGCGGCGCCAGGCGGGTGTCGTTGCCGGTCTTCAGCGCCAGCAGCAGCGGCGCGTCGAACAGGCTTTCGACCTCGCTCACGGTCATGCCCACCAGCGGGCTCTCGGCGGTCACCGCCAGCTCGAACACCTCGCCCTCGATGCCGTAGGCCTTGGCGAAGTAGCTCTCGGTGCGCGCCGGGGTCTGGCCGTCGCCGTCGCCGCCGTCCCCGCGCGACAGCTTGCGGTCGCCGAAGAAGCGGAAATACAGCAGCGAGGCGGTCAGCAGCGCCAGGCCGATCGGCAGCGGCGCGAACATGCGCAGCGGTTCGATGGTGGCGGTGCCGGAAGGCAGGTTGTTGTTGGCCGAGATCAGCAGGTCGTTGAGCAGGATCAGCGGCGAGTTGCCGACCATGGTCAGGCCGCCGCCCATCACGATGGCGGCGGTGATCGGCAGCAGCAGCCGCTTGAGGGTGAGCCCGGTGTGCGAGGCCAGTCGCGAGGCGACCGGCAGGTACAGCGCCATCACCGACGGGTTCTGCATGAAGGAGGAATTGAAGCCGGCGGTGGCGCTGGTCAGCAGCAGCAGGCGCTGCTCCAGCCCGTGCGAGCGCCGCAGCAGCCAGCCGGCCAGGCGGTTCAGCGCGCCGGTGCGGTCCAGCCCGGCGCCGAGGATGGTGGTGGCGATGATGCTCATCACCGCGTTGCCGGAGAAGCCGCCGAAGATTTCCTCCGGCGCGATCAGGCCGGTGACGCCCAGCACCACCATCACCACCAGCGCCACCACGTCGGCGCGGATGCGCTCGAACAGGAACATCGCCATCGTGAAGCCGACCAGCCCGAGGACGAGCTTCATGTCGGTCGTCAGCGTGAGGGCGGTATCCATCAGCGCTGGGAGGCGGGAACGGGGAGGTGGGGAGCGCGCGTGGCGGGTTCGGTCGGCGAACCCCCGCTGCCGGTCCCCGGGGCGGGATGGAGGACGGCGCGTGCCATTCCGCGTCGGGCGGAGGCATGCCGGGGATTGCGGGAGGGAGCGGCCTTGCGCACCAGACGCCTGGCGCTGTCTCCGGATGCGCTTGTGCGTGAAGGCAACATTCCCTTACTCCCTGGCTCCCGTTCCCTGCCTGTCATACAGCAGATCCCAGACGCCGTGGCCGAGTTTCTGGCCGCGGGTCTCGAAGTGGGTCTGCGGGCGCCAGTCCGGGCGCGGGACGCTGCCACGGGGGCCGGCGCGGTTGCTCAGCCCGTCGATGGCGTCGAGCACGTCCCACATCTGCTCGGCGTAATTCTCCCAGTCGGTCGCGCAGTGCAGCAGCCCGCCCGGGCGCAGCTTGCGCACCAGCAGCGCCGCGAACGCCGGCTGCACCAGGCGGCGCTTGTTGTGGCGCTTCTTGTGCCACGGGTCCGGGAAGTAGATGCGCACTTCGTCCAGCGCGCCGTCGGCGATTTCCTTCTCCAGCACTTCCACCGCGTCGTGGTGGTAGAGCTTGACGTTGCCGGCATTGTCGTCGGCCAATGCATTGAGCAGGCGGCCGACGCCCGGTGCATGCACCTCGATGCCGATGTAATCCTTGGACGTGTCGAACTGGGCCGCGTAACGCAGCGCGGCGCCGTTGCCGAAGCCGATCTCCAGCACCTTGGGCGCACTGCGGCCGAAGGTGGCGTCCAGGTCGCGCGGTTCGCCGGTGAAGTCGATGCCGAAACGCGGCCAGCGTTCGTCGAACGCGCGCTGCTGGGCGGGGGTGAAGCGCCCCTGGCGCAGCACGAAGCTGCGTACCTCTCGGCGGCCTTCGGTGACGGTGAAGGGCTTGGGCGGCGCCTTGGCGCCGGCGCTGTCGAAGGGATTGGTCATCAGCCGATCAACCCGTCCACTGGCGAGGACGCGCTCGCGTAACGCTTGCGCGGAATGCGGCCGGCCAGGAAGGCCTCGCGCCCGGCCTCGACCGCCTTGCGCATGGCGCTGGCCATCAGCACCGGGTTGCGCGCGCCGGCGATGGCGGTGTTCATCAGCACGCCGTCGCAGCCCAGCTCCATCGCGATGGCGGCGTCCGACGCGGTGCCGACGCCGGCGTCGACGATGATCGGCACCTTGGCGTTCTCGATGATCTCCATCAGGTTGTACCTGTTCTGGATGCCCAGCCCCGAGCCGATCGGCGCGGCCAGCGGCATCACCGCCGCGCAGCCGATCTCCTCCAGGCGCTTGCACAGGATCGGGTCGTCGGAGGTGTAGACCATCACCTCGAAACCGTCCTTGACCAGCTGCTCGGCGGCCTTGAGGGTCTGCACCACGTCCGGGTACAGGGTTTTCTGGTCGCCCAGCACCTCGAGCTTGGTCAGGTTGTGTCCGTCGAGCAGTTCACGCGCCAGGCGGCAGGTACGCACCGCGTCCTCGGCGGTATAGCAGCCGGCGGTGTTGGGCAGGATGGCGTAGCGGTCCGGCGGCAGCACGTCGAGCAGGTTGGGCTCGCCCGGGTTCTGGCCGATGTTGGTGCGGCGGATGGCCACGGTGACGATCTGGGCGCCGGCGGCCTCGGTGGCCAAGCGGGTTTCTTCCAGATCCTTGAACTTGCCGGTCCCGGTCAGGAGCCGGGACGCATAGGTCTTGCCGGCGATGACCAGCGGATCGGTGGGGGCGTGTGCATTCATGGGGCGATTATCGCCGATCATGGCAAGCGGCGTTGCGTGACGTTGCCTCGTAGATGCGGCGCTTGCCCCGCATGAGGCTTTCCCGGTGGGGCCGTGTGGGGCAAGCCCCACACCTACGGCGGCAAGAGATCACCCGCCGCCCAGTGCGTGCACGATCTCGACCACGTCGCCCTCGTTCAACTGCCACTCGCCGTGCCGGCCGCGGGGAATGATCTCGCCGTTGACCTCCACCGCCACCCGGCGCTCGGCCAGGCCTTCGGCCGCCAGCAGGGCGGCCAGGGTCAGGGGTGTCGGGAACGGGCGCGGTTCGCCATTGAGCTGGATGTTCATGCAGCCATTTTCGCCAGCGCGGGTGGAAAATCCCAGCCCGATGCGGCGGTGCAGCGTGAGCCCGCCGTGGGGCAATGAAAAACTAACACCGTGCGGCGGCGTACGCTGTCGCTTTCCTCGTCCGTCAGGAGTTTCCCATGCGTGTTTCCACCCGCCCGCTGCGTTCGGCCCTTGCCCTGGCGCTGGCATGCGCCGCCGTCCCGGCCATGGCGCAGTCCCCGTTCTCGAAGACCGTGTTCTTCGGCGACAGCCTGACCGACACCGGCCATTTCCGCCCGGTGCTGATGCAGATCGATCCCAATGCCTCGCTGGTGGGCCGCTTCACCACCAACCCCGGCTGGGTCTGGTCCGATTACCTGGCCGATCACTACGGCACCGACGCCTCGCCCAACGGCAATGGCCAGAACGGCGACAACTACGCCGTCGGCGGCGCGCGCGTCGGCGTGGATACGGTGGGCGGGCTCGGCCCGACGCCGTCGCTCAAGACCCAGCTCGGCACCTACCTGGCCGCCAACGGCGGCAAGGCCGACGCCAATGCGCTGTACACCGTGTGGGGCGGCGCCAACGATCTGTTCGAAGTGCAGCGCACCCCGGCGCTCGCGTCGGCCATCATCGGCGGCGCGGTCGCCGACCAGGTCGGCATGGTGGGCATGCTGAAGGCCGCCGGCGCGCAGTACGTGATGGTTCCCAACCTGCCCGACATCGGCCTGACCCCGGCCGCGCGCGCCGGCGGCGCCCTCGGGATGGCGCAGGGCACGGCCCTGTCCAAGGCCTACAACGATGCGCTGTTCGGCGGGCTCAGGCAGGCAGGCCTCCAGGTGATTCCGGTCGATACGTTCACCATCCTGCGGGAGATCGTCGCCAACCCGGGCGCCTACGGTTTCGCCAACGTCAGCGGCGTGGCCTGCAAGACGCAGCCGGCGCCCAAGGGCGATTCCTCGCTGTTCTGCAACCCGCTCAGCTACACGACCCCCGGTGCGGCCGACACCTATGTCTTCGCCGATGGCGTGCACCCGACCACCGCCGCGCATGAAATCCTGGGCCAGTACGCGATCTCGGTGCTCGAAGCCCCGCGCCTGCAGCAGGTGCTGACCCACTCGGCGCAGACCACCGGCCGCGCGCGCGCCGCCCAGGTCGGAAGCCACCTGGCCGGCCGACCGGCCGACGGCATGAGCTGGTGGGGCAACGTGCGCGGCGACATGCAGCGCTACGACCATGGCAACGTGTACGACGGCATTGCCCCGGCCGGCCTGTTCGGTGTGGACTGGGCGCGCGACGGCATGGTGGTCGGCGGCTTCGCCGGCTATGGCCGCATGGAGGCCGATTTCGGCAACAACAAGGGCGATTTCACCCAGTCCGATACCACGCTGGGCCTGTTCGCCGGCTGGTACGGCGAGCGCGCCTGGGTCAACGGCCAGGTCGGCTACAGCTGGCTGGGCTACGACGTGACCCGCAAGGTGCAGCTGGGGCCGGCCACCCGCGAGCACACCGGTTCGCCGGACGGCAGCAACCTGACCGCCGCGCTCGACGCCGGTTACGAGTTCGGCCAGGAAGGCGGCTTCCGCCACGGCCCGGTGGCCGGCGTGGTCTGGCAGAAGGTCAAGCTCGACGGCTACGTCGAAAGCAACGCCAGCGCCACCGCGCTCGGCTATGGCGACCAGGACGTGGACTCCACCGTCGGCCGCGTCGGCTGGCAGGCGCGCTTCGATGGCGGCAGCGTCCGTCCCTATGTGCAGGTCACCTGGGACCACGAGTTCGAGGATGGGGTGCAGGCCAGCGCCTGGCTGCAGACCATGGCCGATGTCGGCACTTACAAGGTCCCGGGCCTGCAGTTCGACCGCAACTACGCCACCGCCGTGCTCGGCGCGCGCGTCAACGCGTGGGGCCTGCAGAGCAACATCGGCGTGAGCGCCACCACCGCGCAGCGGTCGGCCCGCGACGCCACGCTGTTCGCCACGTTCAGCGCCGGCTTCTGAGCCGGTGATGGCCACCGGCGGGACGGTGCCGTTCGCGGCGCCGTTCCTGCCGGAGCGGTGGGACGCGGTGCGATCCGCGGCCCGCGCCACCATTGCGCGGCAGCCCTCCGCCCGCATAGACTGCGCATCGCCGCGCGGGTGTAGCTCAATGGTAGAGCAGAAGCTTCCCAAGCTTACGACGAGGGTTCGATTCCCTTCACCCGCTCCATCTTCCAGGTGCCCCGCAGGCACTGAGGCGTCAGGCAAGGGCAGGGCGTGATGTGCCCGGCCTGTCCATCAGGCCCTGCGATGAAGCTCGCCATCCTTTCCCGCAACAGCAAGCTCTACTCGACCCGGCGTTTGGTCGAAGCCGCGCGCGCGCGCGGCCACACGGTGCGCATCCTCGACCCGCTGCGCTGCTACATGCGCATCACCGCGGGCGATTTCAGCATGCATTACAAGGGCCGGCCGCTGACCGGCATCGACGCGGTGATCCCGCGCATCGGCGCCTCCATCACCCGTTACGGCACCGCGGTGCTGCGCCAGTTCGAAATGATGGGCGCACGCACGCCCAATCCGTCCGACGCCATCCTGCGCGCGCGCGACAAGCTGCGCGCGCACCAGGTGCTCGCGGCCAAGGGCATCGACATGCCGGTGACGGTGTTCGGCGACAACCCGGACGACACCCACGACCTGCTGTCCATGCTGGGCCCGCCGCCGCATGTGGTGAAACTCAGCGAAGGCACGCAGGGCCGCGGGGTGATCCTCACCGAGAAGCTCAGCGCGTCCAAGGGCACGGTGGAGGCACTGCGCGGCCTGTACGCGAACTTCCTGGTGCAGGAGTTCATCGCCGAGGCGCAGGGCGCCGACCTGCGCTGCCTGGTCGTGGGCGACCAGGTGGTGGCGACCATGCGCCGCCAGGCCCAGGACGGCGATTTCCGCTCCAACCTGCATGCCGGCGGCAGCGCGGCGCCGGCGGTCTGCAGCAGGGCTGAACAGCAGGTGGCGGTGCGCTCGGCCAAGGCGCTGGGGCTGGGCATCGCCGGCGTGGACATGATCCGCTCCCGACGCGGGCCGCTGGTGCTGGAGGTGAATTCGACCCCCGGCCTGGAGGGCATCGAGAGCGTTTCCGGCGGCGACGTCGCCGGCCGGATGATCGACTACGTCGCCAACCTCAAGCGCTGAGGCCGGATTCCGAATTGCTTGCAAGGTTTTAACGGGCCTTTAATTCCGGGGGCCATAGGCTTGCTCCACTGCGACCAGCCCTCCTCAGCGGGTCCGGTGATCGGGAATCTTCAGGCCCTGGCGTCTCTGCGCCAGGGCCTTGTTTTTATGATTTGTTTGCTAGAGTGGAGGGCAGACAAGGAAGAGGCCGAACATGCTCCGGAAATCGTTCTTTTTGATGGTATGCCTGGCGCCAGCCGTTGCCTTCGCCAAGCAGCCTGAATTGCCATTGCAGGCGGCGCAACCTTTCCAGGCGCAGCAGCTGAAGGTCCGCTCGGATCTGCAGGGCGGAGAGGTGTACAGCGAAATATCGGCTTCGGACCGGGAGCGTGTGATCGCTGCCCTGGACCGCATGTCGCGGGCTGTGGGTGACGGCAACGTCGAGACACTGCCCCCGGAAAGAAGGGTCGAGGTGTTCAATGACCAGGAACTGGTCAACAGCGTGCTGACGAAAGCCCGCGCGGACAGTCGCTTGATCTGCAAGCGGGAGAAATCGGTCGGGTCGAATATGGCGACGACGCAGTGCTTCACCGTGGCCGAGCGCGAACGGATGAAGAGAGACTCGGACCGTTTCATGGGTTCCATGCAAGGCGGCAAGGATGCGAAGGTCGGCAACTGAGCGCTGATCATCGGTGTGATGGAGAGGTGCCGTGGGGTTGTGAGAATTTAATGATTGCTGTGCTGTAATTCTCCACACCAATGGCATTGCGTCATCCGGAAATCCCACGACTGAGGTACCTGCACACGTGCGCATTCTCGTGATCGAAGACAACAGCGACATCGCGGCCAATCTTGGGGACTACCTTGAAGACCGCGGGCATACGGTGGATTTCGCGGCCGATGGCGTGACTGGCCTGCACCTGGCGGTCGTGCACGATTTCGATGCGATCGTGCTCGACCTCAACCTGCCGGGCATGGACGGCATCGAGGTCTGCCGCAAGCTGCGCAACGACGCGCGCAAGCAGACCCCGGTGCTGATGCTCACCGCGCGCGACTCGCTGGACAACAAGCTCGCCGGGTTCGATTCGGGCGCCGACGACTACCTGATCAAGCCGTTCGCGCTGCAGGAAGTCGAGGTGCGGCTCAACGCGCTGTCGCGCCGCGGCAAGGGCGGCCACACCCGCGTGCTGGAAACCGGCGACCTGGAATACAACCTGGACACGCTGGAAGTGCGCCGCCAGGGCAAGCTGCTGCAGCTCAACCCGACTGCGCTGAAGATCCTGCAGGCGCTGATGGAAGCCTCCCCGGCGGTGGTCACCCGCCAGGAACTGGAAACCCGCGTCTGGGGCGAGGAGCTGCCCGATTCGGATTCCCTGCGCGTGCACATCCACGGCCTGCGCGCGGTGGTGGACAAGCCATTCAACGCGCCGATGATCCAGACCCGCCATGGCATCGGATACCGGATCGCCGCACCCGATGCCTGAAAGCGCGTCGCCGGCGGTCGTCCGCAGGCACGGGCGGTATCGCCGCCGCCTGCGCAGCCGCATCATCGTCTCGTTCGTGCTGCTGGGCTTCTGCCTGACGGCATTGTTCGCGTTCGCCACCAACTGGGCGCGCATGCGCGTTGAAAACCAGCTGGTCGAAGACGTGATGAACCGCAACGTGGACGAGTATGCACGCCGCTACTACGTCGATCCGACGCGTCCGCCGGAGGTGCCCTTCCAGCAGTTGAAGGCCTACTCCTATCCCAGGGAAAAGTTCGAGCGGGTGCGTGAAGAACGCCCCGAGTGGGCGGCTTTGCCCAACGGGAATCACAACGTCAGCGGCATTGACGAGGACGGAAGACCATTCTCCTACAAGCTGGCCGTGCGCAAGGCCGATGATGCATGGTTTTTCCTTGCGTACGACATGACCGAGAGTATGCGTGTGGAGCAGCAGCTCAAGCGCGCGCTGTTCCTGTCAGTGATCGTTTTCAGCCTGTTGTCCTGGGTGCTGGGCTGGTGGTCTGCGTCGCGCGTGATGCGCCCGGTTTCAGATCTGGCTGCGCGTCTACGCGCCTATCGGGGCGGCACTACGCATCCTGAGCCTCTTGCGCCGCGTTTCCCCGATGATGAAGTGGGGCAGTTGGCCGAGGCGCTGGATGACTATTCGGCGCGCCTGACCGAAGTGGTGCAGCGCGACCGCGAGTTCAACGCGGACGTAAGCCATGAGCTGCGTACGCCGCTGGCCGTGATCCGTGGCGCGACCGAGCTGCTGCTCGCACGGCCGGGCCTGGACGAGAAGATGCTGCTGCGCCTGCAGCGCATCCAGCGCGCCGAGCAGCAGTGCAGCGACCTGATCGGCTCGCTGCTGCTGCTGTCGCGCAACGAACGCGGGCAGGGCAGCAGCAATGTCGCCAAGGTCGCTGAACAACTGCTCGATGCGCATCGTGCCCAGCTTGGCGGCAAGCCCTTGGAGCTTGTGCTCGAAGGCGGGCGCGATCTGGTCATCGATGCCCCGGAAGCCGCGCTGTCGGTTGCGCTGGGCAACCTGATCGGCAACGCGGTGAAGTACACGCAGGAGGGACAGGTGCGGGTGCGGGTGCTGGACGATGCGGTCGAGGTGATCGACACCGGTCCGGGACTGAGTGAAAAGGATGCGGCCAGCCTGTTCCAGCGAGGTTACCGGGGTACCCATGCAGGCCATTCGCAGGGCGGCGGCATCGGCCTGTCCATCGTCAGCCGGCTGTGTGCGCTCTATGGTTGGCAGGTCGGCATCCGGCCGGGCGCGGAGCGCGGCGTCGTCGGCAGGTTGACGTTCGCGCCTGCGGCTTCGCCATAGGCGCGGCGCCCGCCTTCGGTCTGCACAATGAGGCCGGGCCTGGTCCCGGGTGCCCTCAGGGCGCGCGCGCTGCGGCTAGTTGCCGGTAGAGCCGATCCAGCGCCTCCACCTGCGGCTGCAGGTGCTCCGGCTGTCCATCATTGACGACCACGTCGTCGGCCAGCGCCAGCCGCTGCTCGCGGCTGGCCTGCGCCTGGATCATGCGCGTCGCCAGTGCCGCATCGATGTCGTCGCGCTGGACCAGGCGGGCGTGGCGCACGGCTTCGGACGCATCGATCACCACGATCTGGTCCAGCCAGGGATAGGCCGCGCGTCCGCCGGCTTCGGCCAGCAGCGGGATCGCGGCGATGGCGTAGGGGCTGGCGGCCGTTTCGCAGATGTCCCGCACCCGCGCGCGGATCGCCGGATGGGTGATGGCCTCCAGTGCCCTGCGTTCCTCGTCGTTGCCGAACACATGCGCGCGCAGCTGTGCCCGATCGAGCGAGCCGTCGGCCAGCAGCACCGCATCGCCGAAGCGCTCGCGTATCCGTTCCAGCGCGGGGCTGCCCGGCGCCACCACCTCCCGTGCCGCGACGTCCGCGTCGGCCACGGTGATGCCCAGCGCCTCGAAGCGGCGGGTGACCTCGCTCTTGCCCGAGGCGATGCCGCCGGTAAGGCCTACGATGAAGCGGCTCATGGGAAATGCTTCATGCCCTTGGAGCGTTCCAGGGGGTCGTTTTCACGCCAGGCCCGCCCATTGGTGGTAAGCGGCGATCATCGGATCGCCCCACATGAAGACCAGCCAGCCGGCGATGGCCAGGTAGGGGCCGAACGGGATGGGCGTGGCGCGATCGCGGCCGCGCGAGTACAGCCAGATCGAACCAACGATGGCGCCCACCAGCGAGGACAACAGGATGATCGGCAGGATGCCCTTCAGCCCGCACCAGGCGCCGAGCGCCGCCAGCAGCTTGAAATCGCCGTGGCCCATGCCTTCCTTGCCGGTGAGTTGCTTGAACAGCCACCACACCGTCCACAGCGACAGGTAGCCCACCGCCGCGCCTATCAACGCCGGCTTGGCGGGCATGTAGAGATTGTCCATGCTGCCGATCAGGCCCAGCCACATCAGGGGCAGGGTCAACTGGTCGGGCAGCAGCTGGGTGCGCAGGTCGATGCCCGACAGCGCGATCAGGAAACAGGTCAGCACGATCGCACCGAAGCCCTGCCAGCCGAAGCCGAACTGCCATACGCTGGCCAGTACCAGCACGGCGGTGAGCAGTTCCACCAGGGGGTACTGGATGGAAATGGGCGCCTGGCAATGGCGGCAGCGCCCGCGCTGGACCAGCCAGCTGAACAGCGGGATGTTCTCGTACCAGTTGAGCTTGTGCCTGCAGTGCGGGCAGTGCGAGGGCTCGACGACGATGCCGGGCGGTGGCGGCTCGTAGATGTCCGGCTCTTCCAGGATCTCGCGCGCATCCCGCTTCCATTGCCATTCCATGCGCCTGGGCAGGCGCAGGATCACCACGTTCAGGAAGCTGCCGATCAGCAACCCCAGTCCGGCGGCGGCGGGGTAGCCGATGCCGGGATGCTGGTCGAGAAATGCCATGCGTCAATTATCCAACTACGGAAGCGAGCTTGAAGATGGGCAGGTACATGCCGACGACCATGCTGCCGACTACCACGCCGATGAACACCATGATCAACGGTTCGATCAGGCTGCTCAAGGCATCGACGGCATTGTTCACTTCCTGCTCGAAGTATTCGGCCACCTTGAACAGCATGGTGTCCAGTGCGCCGGCTTCTTCGCCGATGGCGGTCATCTGCACCACCATGTGCGGGAACAGGTTCACCTGCTTCATGGCCATGTTCACCGGGTAGCCCACCGCCACGTCGTCACGCATGTGGAAGACCGCTTCCTCATAGGTCTTGTTGCCCGTGGCACCGGCGACGATGCCCAGCGCCTCGACCAGCGGGACGCCGGCCTTGAATGTCACCGCCGTGGTCCGGGCGAAACGGGCGATGGAGCTGTTGTGCATGATCTGGCCGATCACCGGTACCTTCAGGATCAGCCGGTCCATCGCATACTGCATCTTCGGCGTGCGCTTGTAGGCGAAGATGGAGCCGCCAATACCCACGACCGCCACCAGCAGGATCAGCCACCACCAACTGACCATGAAGCGCGACGCCGCCACGATCATCTGCGTGAACACGGGCAGGTCGGTGCCAAAGCTCTTGAAGATGTCCTCGAACTGGGGAACCACCCACATCAGCAGCACCGCGCTGACCAGGATCGCGACCACGATGACCATCGCCGGGTAGAACAGCGCCTTCTTGATCTTGCCCTTCAGCGTTTCCAGGTTTTCCTGGTAGTTGGCGATGGTCTCCAGCACCGTTTCCAGCACACCGGCACCTTCGCCGGCCCGCACCAGGTTGCGGTACAGCTCGTCGAACTGCACCGGGTGCTTGCTGATGGCTTCGTGCAGCGAGGAGCCGCCTTCCAGATCGGCGCGGACCTGCCCCACCAGCTTGGCCATGCGTGGATTCTTGTGGCCGCTGCCGATGATCTCCAGCGCGCTCACGATGGGTACGCCGGACTTCATCATCGTCGCCATCTGGCGGCTGAAGAAGGCGATGTCGCGGGGCTTGATGGGCTTGCCTGCGGCCCCGAACAACGGCTTGGGTTTGGGTTTGACCACCGTGGGCGTGATGCCCAGCTTGCGCAGCTCGGCACGCAGCAGGTTGGCGTTGCGGGCGTCCTGCTCGCCCTTCATCTTGGCTCCGCGCTTGTCGGTCCCCTCCCAGACAAACGGCTGCATCTGGCTGGTGTTGCGATCCACCGGCGGTTTGTTCACTGCGCTACGGGTAGCGGACATCGTTCTTCTCCCATCCGGCCACTCCCCGGGCCGGATAACTCCCGCATGGTAGCGGGTCCGCTGTCGGGCGGCATCCATGGCGATGACAAGCGTGGTTTCCATCACGTTCCAGCCCCGGTGGAGGGTTGGGGGCCTTGTTTTTGCCATGGGGCGCCTTGGTACGCAGGTAACGGATTGTCGTGATGTGACGTGGCGCGTCACCCTGTCGGGTGTATCGCAGAATCGCGACGCCGGACTTCCCTTCTCCATGAATGCTGCCATGATGCGCGCTGGGGATATGGCGGGAGGCGGGCCGTTGGCACGCAACCTGCTGTCTGACCCGTACGTGGGGGCGACGGCCCTCCCGGTGCTCACCAATCCAGACCTCTAGGGGATGTACCAATGAAGAAGCTGCAGAAGGGCTTTACCCTGATCGAACTGATGATCGTGGTTGCGATCATCGCCATCCTGGCCGCCATCGCGCTGCCGGCTTACAACAAGTATCGCGTCGAAGCAGCGAACAAGGCTTGTCTTGCCGAAGCCAAGGGCTACATGAACTCGGCCTTGGCCGCTTCGGTGTCCGGTATGCCGCTTCCGACGACCACGCCGAACAAGGCCTGCACCGGCGGCAACTTCGCCTCCCCGACCTTCGCGGTCAAGGCGCCGGGCAACAAGGCTACGGTTTGCGATGCACAGACGGCGAATTGCTCGCTCGCGCCCTGATCACTAAGGCTTTCGGATACCCGCACTGCCGGAGAGCCCCTCGCGAGAGGGGCTTTCTTTTCGAGCCCGGCGAGGCTGGCCCGGATCTTGCTTGAATTGGGTTCGCCGGGGAATTCACGAACTGGGGTATCAAGGCCATGCGCAGAAAGGATCGCGGCTTCACGCTGATCGAGTTGATGATCGTGGTGGCGATCATTGCCATCCTGGCGGCGATTGCGTTGCCGGCCTATACCAAGTACCGCATCCGTTCGGCGGAAACCGCCTGTCTGGCTGAAATGAAAAACTATGCCAAGTTTTCCCTGGCCGCCATCTACAACGATATGACGCCGGAGGCACCAGCGCTTGGTGCCTGTGTGACAGCCGACACCGCTACAAAAGACAGCGTCACCATCAGTGGTACGCCCCACCTTGCTGGCGCAAAGGGATCCACTTGCGACATGCAGACCGGTAGCTGTTCCCTTGCCCCTTGATCCTGACGGGGACTCGAGGGTCACGCGCCAACCTGCTTTCGTGACCAGGAACTTATCCCGACCGGATCAGCCATAATGGCTGCCGTTGCCCCACCGACCGGCCCATGCGCGCTCCCACTCTTCGGTTCCTGTCGCTCAGTCTGTTTGTTGCTCTGATTGCAGGGGCGTTGTTCACGACGGGCCTGCCGGGCGAATTCGTTTTCGACGACATCCCCAATATCGTCAACAATGACGCCATCCAGCTGAAACACCTGGATGCTTCGGGGCTGCTCAAGACCATTACCACGCCGCAACTCTCCGGAGACATGCGGGTTCTGCCCACGCTCAGCTTTGCGCTGGACTACTGGCGCGGCGGTGGTGCGGACCCTGCTACCTTCAGGATCACCAGCATCTTCATCCATGCCGTGACGGCCTGTGCATTGGCATGGCTGTTCCGCAGCCTGTTGCTGGCCGCGGGAGTGAAACACGAACGCGTGCAATGGGTGGCGCCGGCACTGGCATTGGGCTGGGCGTTGCACCCGCTGCAGGTGTCTTCAGTGCTGTACGTGGTGCAGCGCCTGCAGACGATGGGCACGTTGTTCCTGGTGCTGGCCCTGCTGGCCTACATGCAGGCCAGGCGAGCGCAGCTCGAAGGCAGATCGGCAAGAACAGCTTTCATGGCCAGCCTGCTGCTGTGGGTAATGGCCATGGGTTGCAAGGAAGACTCCGTCCTGCTGCCCGCCTATACGCTGGCCATTGAACTGACGGTGCTCGGCTTTGCGGCGGCAAGCCCGCGTACGGCAATTCTGCTGCGACGTGCCTATTTGGTCGCCACGGGAATCGGAGCTATCGGCTTCCTGTTCTGGGTACTTCCGCATTATTGGAGCTGGGATGCTTATCCGGCGCGTGATTTTTCCAGTCCGGAGCGCCTGCTGACCGAGGCGCGCGTGTTGTGCTTGTATCTATGGCAGATCGTGATGCCATTGCCACAAAACATGCCATTTTACTACGATTGGGTGCAGCCATCTCGCAGCTTGCTGCATCCTTGGACAACACTACCTGCCATTGCGCTGTTGGCCGCATTGTTGGTGCTGGCATGGCTGTTGCGCGTGCGCAAGCCATTGTTTGCGCTGGGCATCTTCCTGTTCTTCGGTGCGCACTTCATCACTGCCAATGTAGTGGGTTTGGAGCTGGCTTTCGAACATCGCAACCACTTCGCGCTCATCGGAATGGTATTGGCGGTTGGGACCATGTTGGCGGACGTCGCCAGTCGCATCAATCTGCGCCAGTCAGCGCGGGTTCTTGCTTGTGGCCTGCTCCTGATTTTGCTTGGAAGTGCTACCGCGGTGCGCGCCCGTGATTGGCGTAGCAACCTGACACTTGCTGCCGCAGGTACAGAAGCGGCACCGCATTCCGCACGGGCCTGGATTCAACTCTGTGCCAGTCAGTTCAAGGCCGGGGGGGGGGCTGTGTCCAACAATGGTCGGCTTGGCGAAGCGGCCGCCGCTTGCAGCAACGGGGCAAGCCTTGCGCCCTATGCGCTCAATAACGCCGCATTATTGATTGTGCTTAAGACGCTCCGTGGGGATGTGACCCCGGAGGACTGGCGCGACTATCGGCGTCGGATCGAAAGCGTGAATATGAGTTGGGACAACCAGCGAGCCACGACAATCCTGACTTATCACAGTCGACAAGGTATCAAGCTCGATAAGCAGGAGTTGCTGAAGACACTTGCTGCCTTGAGTCACAGGACAGCTCTCGATCCACTGACCAATGCTTCCTTTGGTTATTTCATCATGAATGACTTGGGCGAGCCGGATCTGGCGATGCCCTATTTCATCAGGGCGATCCAAGGCGTGAAGCCTGTTGACCCGTTCCCGCAGCAGTTGGCCTCAGAGTTGGTGATCAAGGGGAGGCCTGATCTGGCGGCAAAGATAGAGAAATTTGTGCTAGCCAGAGGCAATGTTAGCGATGAGCCTATTCAAGCATGGCAATAGCCATATGAAACATGCAAAACGTGCCCTGATTACAGGCATCACTGGCCAAGATGGCGCCTATCTAGCAGAGTTCCTGCTGGCCAAGGGCTATGAGGTCCATGGCATCAAGCGCCGCGCATCGTCGTTCAATACCGAACGCATCGATCATCTCTATCAGGATCCACACGAGCCTGACCGTCGCTTAGTCCTTCACTATGGTGATTTGACCGACGCCACCAACCTGATCCGCATCATGCAACAGGTGCAGCCGGACGAGGTCTACAATCTCGGTGCGCAGAGTCATGTGCAGGTCTCCTTCGAGACGCCCGAGTACACCGCCAACGCCGACGGCTTGGGTACGCTGCGTCTGCTGGAGGCGATCCGCATCCTTGGCCTGGAAAGCAGGACCCGCTTCTACCAAGCATCGACCTCGGAGCTCTATGGGCAGGTGGCGGAAACGCCACAGACCGAGCGCACGCCGTTCCACCCGCGCTCGCCCTACGGCGTGGCGAAGCTCTATGCCTACTGGATTGCGGTGAACTACCGCGAGGCCTACGGCATGTATGCCTGCAACGGCATTCTGTTCAACCACGAGTCGCCCATACGCGGTGAAACCTTCGTCACCCGCAAGATCACTCGCGCGCTGGCGCGCATCAACATTGGTCTGCAGGATTGTTTGTATCTAGGCAACCTGGACGCACGCCGCGACTGGGGCCACGCGCGCGACTACGTCGAAGCGCAATGGCTGATGCTGCAACAGCCATTGGCCGAGGATTTCGTGATCGCCACAGGTGTGCAGCATTCGGTACGTGAGTTCGTCGACTGCGCCGCACGTGAGATGGGGATGGTGCTGGAATGGATTGGCAGCGGCATCGATGAGTACGCCATCCTCGCCCAGGCACCCGCCGATTCCGCCGCCAAGGCCGGGCAGCGCATCGTCGCCATCGACCCGCGCTACCACCGTCCGGCCGAAGTCGATACGCTGCTGGGCAACCCGGCCAAGGCCCGCGAAAAGCTCGGCTGGACGGCCCGCACCTGCTTCGATGAACTGGTACGCGAAATGATGGCAGCAGACCTTTCCCATGCGCGCCGCGACGCCTTGATCGAACGCTCCGGCTTCCGGATCACGCAGCACCACGAATGAACCCGATGCAGACGTCCTCCAGAATCTATGTGGCCGGTCATCGCGGCATGGTTGGTTCGGCTATCGTCCGGCGGCTGCAGGCCGAAGGCTTCGACAACCTACTGCTGTGCACGCGGCAAGAACTGGACCTGACCGACCAGTACGCCGTGGAAACCTTCTTCGCCAGCGAGCGCCCCGAATACGTTTTTCTGGCCGCTGCCAAGGTCGGTGGCATCCACGCCAACGACACCTACCCGGCCGAGTTCCTGCGCGACAACCTTGCGATCCAGGCCAACGTGATCCACAACGCTTGGAAACACGGCACGAAGAAGCTGCTGTTCCTCGGCTCCTCCTGTATCTACCCGCGCGATTGCCCGCAACCAATCAAGGAGGAATACCTGCTGACCGGTCCGCTGGAGTCCACCAACGAGTGGTACGCTATTGCCAAGATCGCCGGTCTCAAGATGTGCCAGGCCTACCGTAAGCAATACGGTTTCGACGCCATCTGTGCGATGCCCACCAACCTCTATGGACCGGGCGACAACTATCACCCGGAAAATTCACATGTGGTGCCGGCGTTGATACGGCGGTTTCATGAGGCGACCGGCTCTGGCGCGAATACCGTGACCATCTGGGGTGACGGTACACCACGCCGCGAATTCCTACACGTGGATGACCTGGCTGAGGCGGTCGTGTTCCTGATGCACCGGTATGACGGCGAAGATCCCTTGAACATCGGGGGAGGGATGGATGTGAGCATTCTGGAGCTTGCCAAGTTGATTGCCCGGTTAAGTGGGTTCACAGGCACTATCCGGACCGACCCAAGCAAACCTGGCGGTACTCCCCGCAAACTTCTCGACTCATCAAGGATTCACGACTTGGGGTGGATCAGCAGTACTTCTCTAGAAGATGGCATCGCACGCACGATTCGCCATTTCGCCGTATCGGCGTCTGAGCGGGGCCGGCCGGAAGTGCCCTGATGCTGCTGTCCCCTCATGTACTCCATGCGTTCAAGTGGTCGATGTTGGCCGAAGCCGCGTCGAGATTGATTGCCCCTCTTAGTTTTTTCCTGCTTGCGCTGGTTTTAGCCCCCGAAGACTTCGGTGTTGTTGCAGCAGCTACCGTGGTGATCAGCCTAAGCCTGGCGATCGCCGAGGCGGGTCTCGGAAAAGCACTAATCCAACGTGAAGGCGAGATCGAGCACGCTGCTTCGACGGCATACTGGATCACAGTTTCGTTGGGTTTATCCGCCACATTTCTACTCTGGCTATCGGCCCCCTACATCGCATATTTCTTTCAGGACGCCAGAGTCACCAGCGTAATGCGTGTCTTGTCACTGCAATGCGTGCTGGCATCTCTTTGTACTGTGCCGGCGGCACTACTTCAACGAAAGCTCGCTTTCCGTAAGCTCTTCTGGGTGCGCCTGTCGACTACCGCGCTTCCCTGCTTGGCCTCGATATTACTTGCGCTTACCGGTATGGGCTACTGGGCGCTTGTCGTGGGCACCCTCGCGGGACAGGCTGCACAGGTGATCATGCTTTGGCGCGTCGGTCGCTGGGTGCCGCGCTTCCATGTAACCATCCAAATGGCCGGCTCCCTGCTGCGCTTTGGACGCTGGGCAGCACTCAGCACACTGCTGGCCTGGTTCTACACATGGATAGACACCTTGATCGTTGGGCACTATCTGGGTTCCCACGAGATGGGGTTATACCGCGTAGGGAACGCCCTGGTCGTAGCTGCGTTCGGCGTAACTCTTGCCCCGCTATTGCCCGTTCTGTTTCCAGTTTTCTCACGACATCAGCACGATCTGACCGAGATCCGCTCCGGCTTGGCAATGGTCGTTCGCACGATTGCAAGCATCTCTCTACCAGGTGGTGCCCTGCTGTTTTTGGGCTCTCCATTTGCCGAAGCTCTACTGGCATCCAAGGGCTGGGATGGAATCGGCACAGTGATCGCCTTACTTGGCGCCGCCCACGGTATCGCTTGGCTGGTCGGCGCCAACGGCGAAGCACTACGCGGCGCAGGTAAGCCGCATGCCGAAAGCTTGGCAATGGGCCTGGCTATCTTTGGTTATCTCGTCGCTTTTTTGATCGCAATCCGTTATGGGTTACAGGCTTTTCTGGTCGCTCGCCTGGGCACAGCTTGTATTGGGGTGCTAGTGCAAATATCCGTAGCGCGCTGGGCAATTCGCTTTTCTATCCGATCGATGCTTCACGCCATATGGCGGCCATTGCTGATTGCACTGGCTATTGCCGGGTTACACTTCGTACCAGTTAACCGCGACGATGCAACAGCTAGCTTGATGGTCCTGTCGATCGGAATTTTTCTGTACTGTGTATTTCTGTGGGTCAGTGAGCGCAAGCTGCTACGCATCGCACTTCGCGCCATATATTTACGAGGCAAGGTAGTCCCGGTGGAATGCCCATGAACGCACAAGCGCGGCAAGAAGAGGAATATGCCTTCCCCTATCATTATGTCAGTCGTTTCGAGAACGGCTTCGGACAAACATTCTACGACGCCTGGGGAATTCACTACGTTTCCACTATCGAGTACCTGCTGTCTCGATTGTGCAATTTGCAATGGCAGTCAGCCATTGACGTTGGCTGTGGGGACGGCCGCATGTCACGTGAGCTGGCACTACATTTCCCGAAAAATATAGTCACCGGTATTGATTACTCCGACAGGGCCATCGCGCTGGCTAGAGCAATGAATGCCGACCTGCCCGGCCTGCATTTCGAAAAGCGCGACATCGTGGTTAGCACCCGTCCATCGCAGTACGAAGTGGCTATCCTGATGGAGGTGCTTGAGCATATACCGCCTTCGGAAGCTCCTGAATTTCTTGTCGCGCTCCATCGTCAGCTAGTTCCTGGCGGCTACTTGCTACTGACTGTGCCGCATGTCAACAAGCCGGTGGAATACAAGCATTATCGACACTTCGATGACGCCAGTCTGCGGCTTGCATTAGAGCCAAATTTCGAGATTCTGGAGCTCGTTCCATTCGAGCGGCGCGGCCTGCGTCAGCGCATGTTGCGTTTCATGCTTGGTAATCGCTATTTCATTTTGAATCATCGTGGCATGCTGAACCGACTCTACGATTATTACCGTCGCCGGCTCTTCGCTTGTAGTCATGAGGGTGAATGTCAACGTCTGTATGTACTGGCAAGGGCGCGTTGACTGTGCGCATCTCGGTCATTTTGCCTACGCGTAACCGCGCTCCGCTGCTCGACGATTGCTTGGCGTCATTGGCAGCCCAGAGTCTCCCTGTTGATCTTTTCGAAGTGCTGGTGATCGATAACGCCTCTTCTGATGACACAGAAGGAGTTGCACTGCGCCATGCAAATCAACTGCCATTACGATACCTGTTCGAGCCAAAGGTGGGGCTGCATATGGCCCGGCATGCAGGAATGCGTGCCGCACGCACGGATATATTGGTGTTCGGCGATGATGACATCGTGGCCGATTCAGACTGGCTGTTCTCGATAGACAACGCTTTTCGCGACACAGGTGTTGCACTGGTTGGTGGTAATAGTCGCCCACTATTTGAAGCCCCGCCGCCCGCTTGGCTTTTACGCTGGTGGGAACACGCCGTCGGCAAGAGACATGCTTTGAGTCATCTGAGCATCCTTGACTTCGGCGAAGGTCAATTCGATATTGACCCGGGTTGGATCTGGGGATGCAATTTCTCGATACGGCGCTCAGCCCTTCTCCAGGCCGGTGGCTTTCACCCAGACGCTATGCCTGCCGAAAGCCTTCGCTTGCGCGGCGACGGTGAAACCTCGGTGAGTGATTCCATTCGAAGGGCTGGGCTGCGCGCGCGCTTTCACTCGGGAGCCAGCGTCGCCCATCGCGTCTCCGCCGCGCGCATGAGCGCGGATTACTTCGAGCAGCGCAGCTATGCTCAGGGTATCTCCGACTCATATACCGACCTGCGCCGCAAGGGGGGGCGTAGCTCCATCCTTGCCGTTTTTGCCCGCAGATTGAGGGCCTATGTGTCTACTGTACGCGCCATCGGCACTGCCGGAGGTGGCCCTGCAGGACGGACGCTACGCGCTGTGCGGCTCCGCTGCCTGGCGGGGTATATGGCTGGCTATGCCTATCACCAGAAGGAAGTGGCGCTCGACCCTGACTTGCGTGCTTGGGTTTTGAGAGAAAACTACTTCTGATCGTGGCTGCATAGCTGCTCACGACATCTGCTCTTCCACCATACGTCTCACAAACTTGACCAACCCCGGCTCTCAGTACTCATGATCGAACGCATAGTCCATGGCGAGCAGGAGCTTGCACTAATCGTCCGCCGCGACTTCCATCACGGAGGCATCGAGTTCTTCACGCCGGGTACCTACTCCCAGCAGCTCGGCTATATGAACCGTCCAATCGGTTACGTCATCCCACCTCACGTACACAACCCTGTGCGGCGCGAAGTCCAGTACACCAAAGAAGTTCTGCTGATCCGTAGTGGCCGGGTGCGCGTCGATTTCTACACCGAGTCGCAGGAGTACCTGCAAAGCACTGTGCTCGTGGCCGGTGACGTTATTCTGCTGGCTTTCGGCGGGCACGGCTTTGAAATGCTTGAGCCCACCGAGATCATCGAGGTCAAGCAAGGCCCCTACTGCGGTGACCAGGACAAGACGCGATTCGAGCCTGTTCCGGGCGATCGCATCGTGATAAAGGACAGCAACGCATGAGCACGTCCGGCATTCCCGTCAACACACCGCTGCTCGATGGCAATGAAAAGAAGTACCTGATCGAATGCATCGAGTCGGGCTGGATTTCCTCTGAAGGGCCGTATGTGCGGCGTTTCGAGGAAGCATTCGCCGAATGTGTCGGTCGCCGGCATGGCGTCGCCGTGAGCAACGGCACTGCAGCGATCGACGCGGCCGTCGATGCGCTCGGTATCGGCCCTGGCGACGAGGTGATCCTGCCTGCGTTCACCATCATCTCCTGTATCGGGCAAATCGTTCGCTCCGGTGCCACACCGGTGCTGGTGGACAGCGATCCGATAACCTGGAATATGGACGTGGGGCAGGTGGAGGCGAAGATCACGCCGCGCACGCGGGCCATCATGGCTGTGCACATCTATGGCTTGCCGGTGGACATGGATCCATTGTTGGACATCGCTGTCCGGCATGGCCTCGCGGTGATCGAAGACGCGGCGCAGATGCATGGGCAAGCCTATAAGGGCCGCCCCTGCGGCAGCTTCGGCGATATCAGTACCTTCAGCTTCTACCCGAACAAACACGTCACCACGGGTGAAGGCGGCATGGTGCTCGCCAACGACGACAAGCTGGCGGAGGATTGCCGCAGTCTGCGTAACCTGTGCTTCCAACCGAACAAGCGTTTCGTGCACGAGCGACTGGGTTGGAACCTGCGCATGACCAACTTGCAGGCCGCACTGGGCCTTGCGCAATTGGAGCGCTTGGACGAGTTCATAGCCCGCAAACGTCGCATGGGCGCGCGCTACGATGCGGCCTTCTCGTCGCTACCGGCCCTCCAACTTCCATTGGCCGAAACCGACTATGCGCGCAATGCCTACTGGGTGTACGGCCTCGTACTGGGCGAAGAGCACAGCATGGATGCCGAGGAGGCCATGCGCCAATTGGCCGCTCGCGGAATCGGTACGCGCCCGTTCTTCTGCCCGATGCACTTGCAGCCGGTACTGCAGCGCAAGGGCCTATTCGAGGGCGAGTCCTATCCCGTAGCCGAGCGCCTCTATACACGGGGCTTCTACATCCCGAGTGGCTTGGGCCTGGCCGACGCAGAGCAGGACAGGGTTTGCGAGGCCGTCGCGGAAGTCCTGGCATGAGCGCCTTCGCCGAACTCGCCCGCTTCTACGACGCCGTCTACGGGGACAAGGACTACGCCGCTGAGGCCGCCTACGTCGCACGCCTGCTCGATAGACACGGACACAATCCGCGCAGCGTGCTGGAGCTGGGTTCGGGCACCGGCCGCCTGGCCGTGGAGCTGGCACGCGGTGGTATGCGCGTACTGGGCATCGATGCCAGCAGCGACATGGTGGAACTCGCCAACGGCCGTCAGCGCCAACTCAGCCTGGAAGGCATTTCCTTCCTTGCCGCCGACGCCACCCGTTTCCGTGCGGAACAACGTTTCGATGTAGTCATCGCCTGCTTTCACGTGATCAATTACATGGCCTCGCCGCAAGCTTTGGCTGCCGCCTTCGCCACGGCGGCGGCACATCTCGAACCGGGTGGGCTGTTCCTGTTTGACAGTTGGCACGGCCCGGCTGTACGCGCGCAGGGTCCCGAAACGCGAGTACGTGACCTCGTGGTGGAAGGCGCACCGGTGGTGCGCATCGCCGAGCCGCACCACGACCCGGCGCAGCAGACCGTGGATGTGCGCTACCGGTTCTTCGTCCAGGCGCCGCCCGCGGAGACTTGGCAGCTGATCGAGGAAACCCACCACCTGCGCTACCTGTTTCGCGAGGACATTGCCACCGCCTGCCGTGATGCCGGCTTCGAATTGGTATGCGAGGAGGCTTGGCTGAGCGGGGCTTTGCTTGACGAGCAGACCTGGAGTGCCTGCTACCTGGCCAAGCGGGTCGAGGGCGATGATCGACCGTAATGCTCTAGATCCACTGGGGACGCAGCCTGACGTCCTGATCCTTTTCCCGGACGACTGGGCAATCTACTCGCCCACGCTGCTACGTCTGGTAGATATTTTGTCGGAATCCTTCGCCGTGCGCGCCCATGTGCTGGATACTGGCCGGGTCGACAACACAATGCTGGATCCGACGCGCTTCCGGCGCGTCTGCCTGTCCGGGAGCACTGCGAAACTACTCAGGAAAACTGGCATATATCGGCCCTTCCGTGCGATGGCACTGGCGCACTCCGCCCGCCACGATATCGGAGCCCATACACAGGTCGTCGCCGTGGATGCCGACGGCGCCATAGCAGCACGAATGCTTGGACGACCATTCCATTTTCTTTCACTGGAGGTGGGCTGGCATCCGCTGCTTCGCCTGCTCGCGGGCAGATACGCCCGCTCGGTCACCGTCCAGAGTCAGGAACGGTTGCGCTACCAGTTTGGAAACGCCATCGCTTCGAAGCTGCCGGTCTTCTATGTGCAGAATGCGCCGGAAGCGAAGCCCCCTTCTTCCATCCGCGTCGCCCGCCGCGAGCACCCCCGCCTCGTTTACATGGGCCACCTGATGCCCATGCATGGCTTGGAGGCCATGCTGAGCCTGGCTCGTGCATGGCCGCAGGCTACCTTGACCTTGCTCGGGCTGCACAATGCTGCCGGCATGGAGCTCGTCAGAACGCACAACCGGGATCTCATCGAGTCGGGCCGTGTGGTCTTACACGAGGGCTATGTGCCGGAAGCTGCATTGCCGAACTTTCTTGCCGACTTCGACATTGGCCTATGCTTGTACGAGCTTGGCCGTCGGCGCCGTGATTTCAACTATCTGAGCTCACCGGCAGGGAAGATGTTCAATTACTTCTCTGCGGGTCTCCCCGTTGTCGCTTCAAACTTGGCCGGGCTCAATCCGGTATCGCTGCACCACGCCGGCATCCAGGTGAATTCGCACGAAGTCGAAGCCCTGATCGGGGCATGCCGTACCATCTTGGATGACTATACGCGCTACAGCACGGGGGCTAACCAAGCGGCCATGCACTATGATTTCAGGGGCGCGGTCACCCCTTTGGCAGATTTTCTAGGTTGCTGCATGGAGCACTCGTGAGGCTCCTTTTCGTCTGCAAGCGCCGCCCGCAACAACGCGATCTCATCGAACGCCCCTATGGTCGCTTTCACCATCTCCCACGGCTGCTGGCAGCTCGGGGGCACGAGGTGAAGGTGTTGCTGTGCAGTCACCACGGTCTGCCTGAGGTGCAGGTGTCACTGGCTGGCGTCGAATGGACTGGACTGGACGTTCGCACACTGGGCATCCGTTGCTTTCAGCAGGCAATGGTGCAGCAAGCGAGCAGCTTTGCTCCTGACTGGGTCATAGGCTGTTCCGACACCTGGTACGGCTGGTTGGCCTCCTGGCTGGCGCGCCGCACCGGCGCACGCCTCGCCGTGGACGCCTACGACAATTTCGAGGCGTATATGCCTTGGAATCTGCCGGTGCACCAGTTGTGGCGTCATGCCGTGCGTCGTGCCGACCTGGTGACGGCGGCCGGGCCACAACTGGCGGAACTGCTGCAATCGCATCGTCGACGCGGCCCACCGGTTACCGTACTGCCGATGGCTGCCGACCCTGAGTTCGTACCGCAGGACAAGGCCGCCTGCCGCCAGGCGCTTGGGCTTGCCGTGCAGGCAACCTATGTCGGCTACGTGGGCAGTTGGTCTGTCAGCCGCGGCTCCTCGCTCTTGATCGATGCCTTCCGCCGCGCACGCGCGGCTCGCCCCGACCTTCAGTTGCTTTTGAGCGGCCGGCCGCCGCGCGAGGTGCTGGACGAGTCCGGCGTCATTGCCACAGGCTACCTGCCCGATGCCCAGTTACCCATGCTGCTCAATGCCCTTGATCTTGCCTGCGTGGTCGTTGCCGACACCGGCTTCGGCCGCTACAGCTACCCGGCGAAGCTATGCGAGGCAATGGCCTGCCACATCCCGGTAGTCGCCACCGCTACTGAGGCGGTGCGATGGATGCTGGGCGGACATGCCGAACACCTCGTCCTGCTCGGCGACGCGCAGGCTTTCGCCGAACGCATGCTTGGCTTGCTGGACACCCCCAACGTCGAATATCCCCCTGTCCAGACGTGGGAGCGAGTCGCCACAGAACTGGAAGTCCGGTTGCTCTCAATCATGTGACCTCGCTGAAACCAGTGAAGGCTCGAATAGCTTGAGCGGACAGCTGGCCGCTACCGTGCTGACTTGCTTTTTTTTGTGCACCAGATGTCCGCTAGACGCGGCGGATTAGCTTGGGTTCCTGTTTTTCGTCGGAATTTCGCAGCCAGCCTGGAGCAGAGTAAGAAAACCTTGCGGCCGTCGCCACGAAGGTGCCGCAAGCGTTGTTCTGCCTACTGACCGCATTCCAGCTCCATGAGCTGACCATCCAGCTTCCCCGGCAGGTCTGGATCGCCATGCCACGCGATCAGTCCACGCATGATGCGCCACAGGATGTGCTGGAAAAGGCGTTCATCGAGAAGAACGAATTCGAACCCGAACCACTGGCCGCTAACGTGGATCAGCTACAGTTGGGCTTGGAGCCTGCGTTGAACTGAGCCGCTCAATGGGTTTGATTCCGCTCAATCCGATAAATCAACGTAGGAATGATGCGCCGCAAGGGGTGCAGTATCCAGTCTGGTATCCGCCGCAGCAGCCGTGCGGCTCGCGACTCGGGACGCTCGATCTCGAAGGTATCGCGCAGGGCGGCGACGCACAGATTCCGTGCGCGAAAGCCTGTCGTTTCCAGCATGCGCTCCAGTGGTCGCATCTGCAGCGGCTCGCAGTCGTAGAACGTGCCTTTCCCCATCAATCGCAGGTATGGGCTGCGTAGGCGGCGCGGCCACCAACTGAGGAACTTCAGCCGGTAGTGAGGTTCGGTCAGCATCCAGCGGTTGGGCACGGCCAGATAGCCCACTCCATCGGGGCGCATGACCCGATGAATTTCGCCCAGATGCCGGGCCTGCGCCTGGGCGTCACCCACGTGCTCAATGACGTGGTTGCTTATGACGACATCGAACGTGTCTGCCGCGAATGGCAGTTCCACACCTTCGACCTGCTGATAGCGATAGCCATCGCTGACCAGCCGGTTGTCCACGACGTCCACTGCATCCACCTCGCATTGCAGGGTGGGGGGAGCTGCGAAGTAATGCGCAATGCCTCCGGAACCGGTGCCGACTTCCAGCAGGCGCAGCGGCGGCTTGCGCGCGTGCAGTTCCCAGCAGCCGCTCGATCTTGAGTGCCTTCCAGTTGCGTGTGGCGAGGTCCAGCACGGCATGGGGTTTGCGGGTTTCATTTTCCATGGCAGATTCCATCTTTCCCACACTTGTAACAACGCGCTGCCCTGCAATGTCAACCGCGGACTGAACCCGTCCGCCTCGCCCGTCACTGTAGTGCCTCCCACAGCTTTTCCCCCAGTGTCGGCCAGGCGAACCCGCGCGCAAACTGCTGTGCGTCATCCTGCCAGCGCGGCTTGCCATCGCTGAGGATGGACGTGATGGCCAAGGCCAGCGCGGCATAATCGCCAGGCGGTACGAGGTGGCCGGATTGACCTTCCGCCACCGCGTCCACAATGCCGCCGGTGGCGAAGGCGACGGTGGGTAGGCCGTGGGCCGCCGCTTCGATGGCGACCATGCCGAAGCCTTCCGGGTCGCCGGGGAGCTGACGCACAGGGAAGACGTGGATGGCGGCGTTTTCGTAAGCACAGGCCAACTGCTGCGGATCGGTGATGACACCAAGGAAGCGCACGTGTGCGCCGATGCCGGCTGCGTCCGCAACGGCCTGGATGCTGGCGCGGGTCTGTACGCCGGCCAGCAGTGAATCCGTCGGAGCTTCGCCCAGTACGAGCAGCCGTACATCGGGCCGCTGCTGCACGATATCCGGCAGCACGTGCTGGACGAACTCGCGCAACCCCTTGCGCTCGGTCAGCCGCCCCACCGAGAGCAGTAACGGGCCGTCGCCCAGTGCATGCTGCGCACGGAATTCGCGCAACGTCTGCGCCGGCTGCGGTGCGACGGGCAGGCCGACGCCGGGGTGGACGATGCGGATCCTGTCTTCGGCGATGCCCAAGGTACGTACCAGTTCGGCGGTGGGCTGGCTGTTGGCGATTACCCGGTCCATCCGCCGCAGCATCGGATGCCATAGGGCGTGATATAGCGGGTGGCGCACCGCCACGTCGAGGCCATGCACATAGGCCACAGCCCGCGCACCACAGACGCGGGCGGCAAGCCATGCTGCAGGCGCGGTCAGCCCGCTGCCCGCCAGCACGATGCCGGGTCTTTGCTGCCATGCCAGCCGCAGTGCCCGCCATGCTGACGCCAGCAGAAAGCGCGGCAGGGGCCGCAGCGGTACTTCGGTCAACTCGACATTGGCAGGCTTGCGCCTGGCAGCACCGCGCGGGCCGACCACCTGTACCTGCGCGCGGCGTGAAAGTTCGTCGGCGATATGCCAGTTCAGCCGTTCCATCCCGCCCACCAGTGGCGGTAGGTTGCGGGTGATGAGGAGGATGCAGGGCGGCCTCTCTTCTGGTGTGTTCAACGCAAGCTCGCTACGCATCTGACAAACGCAAGCAGACCATGCAGACCAACACGCGACAGGGCACCTGCCGCAGCCAGTACCAGCGTCTGGTATTGATATGCGGTCGCGTTGCGAAATCCGACCATTCGCTGCAGCGCCAAGCTCAACAGCTGCGGCAGCAGGACTGCCGTCGTCTCCAGCAGTTCGGCGTACTGGCCCAGTGCTCGCGCTTCGAAATGCAGCACCTGTTCTGCATCGCACAGACCCAGCACGACACCATTACGAATTACTTCCAGTCGAGGTACTTTGCTGGTGCGATCCGGATCGGCCAGATCGATGTCATGGCTGGTTTCGGCACCCAGCGCCAGTCGCAGCCGATGCAGCAGCGCCGGATCAACCGGGCCCTGCGCCAGAACTGCCAGGTCAAGGTCAGAGTCGCTGCGGGCATTTCCGTACGCACGGCTGCCGAACGCATACAGCACGCGTAGATCACGCAGGGTATGCCTAGCCGCGGCGCGGACGGCGGGCATATCGAAGGCTGCAGCTACCTGGGCTTGCATGCGGCAAGCATAGGCGGGTGCCGCAGCCCCGCAAAACGCGCTTTCTTCAGGCTCAACCATCGCGCCGGTAGGTCAGATTGGTGATCTGTTCGGAAATCAGCCCGATCAGGAAAATGATGACCGCCGCACTGAACAGCAGCGTGCTCATGTTGGTGAGCCGGTGCTCGGTGGCGAAGGTGTAGCCGTAGTACCCCAGTCCGGTAAGGAAGAACGCAGCTGCGATCGGCGCGAACAGTTTCAGCGGCGAATATAGCGTGGCGATCTTGAAGATGATCAGCAGGAAGCGGATGCCGTCCTTGATCGGGCGGATATGGCTGCCGGTGCCCACGCGCCTGGCGACGGGAATCGGGACATAGGCCACCGGATAAGCGCTGCGGAAGAACGCCATGGTGCTGGTGGTGGGGTAGCTGAAGCCGTTGGGCAGCAGGTGCAGGAACTCGCGGAAGCGCTCGGCGCGCACGGCGCGGAAGCCGGAGGTCAGGTCGTCGATGCGGTGGCCGGTCATGTGGCTGGCGAGGCGGTTGTACAGGCCATTGGCCAGGCCCCGGTGCAGGTTCGCCTGGCCGCTGCGGTCGCGTGCGCCCACCACCATGTCGTAGCCCTCTTCGAGCTTGGCCAGCAGGGCGGCGACATGCTGCGCGCTGTGCTGGCCGTCGGCGTCCATGAACACCAGGATCTCGCCGGTGGCGGTGCGGGCGCCGCGCTTGATCGCCGCGCCGTTGCCCATGGAGTAGGGGTTGCTGACCACCTGGGCGCCATGGCTGGCCGCGATGGCGGCGGTATCGTCGGTGGAACCGTCGTTGACGACGATGATCTCCGCCTGCGGCCAGGCCTGCCGCAGTGCCGGCAGGGTGCGCTGCAGCCCCTCGGCCTCGTTCTTGGCCGGCAATATGATGCTCAGTCGCTGCACGTTCTGTACCTGTCGTTCTCCCCGGCGGACATGGTAGCGGGAACCCGTGGCCATGGGATGGGGCGGGTTCTCATTCCTTGCGGAGGACTCCGGGAATAGAATTGCCGCCGTTGCCGCTGTTTATCCACATGGAGTGCCCCGGTGAAAGCTCTTGTCTGCGGCGGTGCCGGCTACATCGGCAGCCACATGGCGCGCCTGCTGGCCGCGCGGGGCCACGAGGTGGTGGTGCTGGACGACCTGTCCACCGGGCACGCGCAGGCGGTGCAGTGGGGGCGGCTGGTCGAGGCCGACGTGCTGCATCCGCCATCGCTGGAGGCGGCGTTCGCGGGGCAGGGCTTCGATGCCGTGTTCCATTTCTGCGCGCGCTCGGTGGTGGCCGAGTCGATGGTCCAGCCGTACGACTACTACGCGAGCAATGTCGTGGGCACGCTCAATCTGCTCGAGGCGATGCGTCGGCACGGGGTACGGCGGCTGGTGTTTTCCTCGAGCGCGTCGGTGTTCGGCCAGCCGGCCGCGGACATGGTCGACGAGGACCATTCCACGCTGCCGATCAATCCGTACGGGGCGAGCAAGCTGATGGTGGAGCGCATCCTGGCCGATGCGGCGGCGGCCTATGGGCTGGATTCGGTGGCGCTGCGTTATTTCAACGCGGCCGGCGCGGCGGCCGATGCGCGCATCGGCGAGTCGCACGCCTGCGAGACCCACCTGATTCCCAACGTGCTGCGCTCGGTGCTGGGTGGCGGGCCCGCGCTGAACGTTTTCGGCGGCGACTATCCCACGCCCGACGGCACCTGCATCCGCGACTACGTGCATGTGGAGGATCTGGCGCAGGCGCACCTGCTTGCGCTGGATTACCTGGACTCCCATCCGGGCGCCCACGCGTTCAATCTCGGCAACGGGCGCGGCTTTTCCGTGCGCGAGGTCATCGCCGCCGCGTCGGCCGTCACTGGCCGCGCCGTGCCCTGGGAGATGGCGCCGCGCCGCGCCGGCGATCCGGCGGTGCTGGTCGCCTCCAGCCGGCGGGCGAAGGCGGAACTGGGCTGGTCGCCGGCCTGGACCGACCTGGAGGCCATCATCGGAAGCGCATGGCGCTGGCATCGCGCGCAACCCTGGTGAGCGGGCGCGCCCGGGCATCCGTCAGTAGGTGACCACCCGCAGCGGTTGCAGGCTGGCGGCATCGAGCACCACGCGCCCGGCGCCGTGCCGGGCCACGATCGGCAGGCTGCGGAACGGGGCGCCGGCCGGATCGGCGGCGGGCTGGCCGTCGGCGGTGCTGGGCGCGGCGTTGAAGGCCAGCCGCGGCACGATGGCGGCATAGGGCACGTACCACGCAGGCTTCCGTTCCTGGTCCATGCCGGTATCGAGGAAGGCGGCAAGCGCGGAAGCGTGGTCGGTACGTGACGTTCCCGGGCGCAGGCCGACCAGCAGCGGCGCGCCGCGCGGCAGCCGCGACCACGCCGGGGTGCTGGCCCGCGCCAGGTCGGACGGATCGACCTCATTGGCCAGGACGACGGCCAGGCGCATGTCGCTGGCGACCACGAACACCGGCCGGGTCTGCCACAACAGGTGCAGGCCGAAGCCGAGGAAGACCAGCTGCAGCAGGCAGACGACGGCCAGGTCCAGGCGCAGGCTCTTCTTGCCGGGTTTGAAGACCACCAGGGTCAGCAACGGCCCGGCGATCAGCTGCGCGCCCAGCAGCAGGCCGAGCAGCGGCAGCACGCCGGAGATGCGGTACAGGCCCCACGGGTGCCATAGCGGCAGGACGATGGCGGCGATCACGGCGACCAGCAACAGGGTGGCCAGGGCATGCAGGGCGGCGGCTTTCCGGCGGGTCATGGAAAAGTGGCGGTGGAGGAGGAGAAGGCGCCATGGCGAATGGCGTGGTTCTGGACGGACGTGCTGGATGGCATCCGGTGCTGCGGCTTCCGGGCCTATGCCTGGGAGATCAGCATATCGATCGCGTCGATCAGCGTGTTGGCGTGCGCCGACAACGAGTGCACGGGGCTGCCCAGTTTGCTGGCCGGCACGGACACCATCTCAAGCGGATGCAGTACGCATGGTTTGTGCTCGATCACGAAGACCGGGTTCAAGGTGGGATGGTGGATGTCCGGGAGCGCCGTGCGCAGTACAAGCGGAACCACCATTCTTCGGTGATATCCACCCAGCGAGGGCGATTGCACATCCACCACGTAGGGAATCGCCGGATTCCTGCCAGGATTTCTGAAGACGTCGTACTGGGCCATCAGAGCGTGGAGAACTCGTCGGCGATGGAGCCGTGGCGGCTGTTGAAGTCGTTCCAGACATCCGTCGATTTTTTCAGGCGCTCCCGGTCGTTGCGCAGTTCAAGCGTCTTCTGTTCGACAAAACTTGCCAGCATGGCTTCAACCTCGGCAGACAGGTTCGTGGTCAGGTTGCGGGCCTGGGCGACCAGATCCTGATTCAGGGACAGATTGACCGGGCGCTTGGGGGCGGTGGTGTCGTAGAACGTAAGCATGGAATGTCCTCCGGCTGCATGCGCATTATATGCGCATGGCGACGGCCCGCAACGCACTGCGCCATTTCCTGGTGCGTTCGTCATCCCGCATACCCCCGTACAATCGCCGGATGTCGTCCATGCCGGGGAACACCATGAATACAGCCGTCACCGCCAATCTCGTGGGCATCACCGGGATCGCCCGCCGCCTGGTGCAGGACGGCGCGCTGGACGAGGCGGCGGCGCGCAACGCGATGGTGCAGGCGGCGACGGCCAAGGTGCCGCTGGCGCAGTGGCTGGCCGAGAAGAAGCTGGTCAACGCCGCGCAGCTGGCCGCGGCCAACGCCGTCGAGTTCGGCATGCCGCTGCTGGACGCGTCGGTGTTCGACGCCAGCCACAACGCGATGAAGCTGGTCAGCGAGGAACTGCTGCGCAAGCACAACGTGCTGCCCCTCTTCAGGCGCGGCGGCAAGCTGTTCATCGGCACAAGCAACCCGACCCAGTCGCTGGACGAGATCAAGTTCCACACCAACCTGGTGGTCGAGCCGATCCTGGTGGACGAGGACCAGATCCGGCGCACGCTGGACATGTGGGTGGCGAGCAACGAAAGCCTGGCCGGTGGCCTGGGCGACGACGAAGACGGCGTGGGCGACCTGGAAGTTGCCGCCGGCGACGAGGACATGGGCGGTGGCGGCGATGCCGGCATCGACGCCAAGGGCGACGACACGCCGGTGGTGAAGTTCGTCAACAAGGTGCTGGTGGATGCGATCCGCCGCGGCGCCTCGGACATCCACTTCGAGCCTTACGAGGACGACTACCGGGTGCGCTTCCGCATCGACGGCCTGCTCAAGACCGTGGCCAGGGCGCCGGTGAAGCTGCGCGAGCGCATCGCCGCGCGCCTGAAGGTGATGTCGCAGCTGGACATCGCCGAGAAGCGGGTGCCGCAGGACGGCCGCATCAAGCTCAACCTGTCCAAGACCAAGCAGATCGACTTCCGCGTGAGCACGCTGCCGACGCTGTTCGGCGAGAAGATCGTGCTGCGTATCCTCGACGGCAGCGCGGCCAAACTGGGCATCGACAAGCTCGGCTACGAGCCCGAGCAGCAGCGGCTGTTCCAGGAAGCCATCCACAAGCCCTACGGCATGGTGCTGGTGACCGGACCGACCGGTTCGGGCAAGACGGTGTCGCTGTACACCGCGCTGGGCATCCTCAACGACGAGACCCGCAACATCTCCACCGCCGAGGACCCGGTGGAAATCCGCCTGCCGGGCGTGAACCAGGTGCAGCAGAACAACAAGCGCGGCATGACCTTCGCCGCGGCGCTGCGCTCGTTCCTGCGTCAGGATCCGGACGTGATCATGGTCGGCGAAATCCGCGACCTGGAGACGGCCGAGATCGCCATCAAGGCGGCGCAGACCGGCCACATGGTGCTGTCCACGCTGCACACCAACGACGCGCCGCAGACCATCGCGCGCCTAATGAACATGGGCATCGCGCCGTACAACATCACCTCCTCGGTGACCCTGGTCATCGCCCAGCGCCTGGCGCGGCGGCTGTGCCCGCAATGCAAGCGCCGCGCGGAACTGCCGGTCAACGCGCTGCTCGCCGAAGGCTTCACCCAGGCGCAGATCGACAGGGGTATCCAGCTCTACGAACCGGTCGGCTGCGAGGAATGCACCGAAGGCTACAAGGGCCGCACCGGCATCTACCAGGTGATGCCGATGACCGACGAGATCGCCACGATCGTGCTGCAGGGCGGCAACGCGCTGGACATCGCCGAGGCCGCGCAGAAGATCGGCGTCAACGACCTGCGCCAGTCGGCCCTGCTCAAGGCCGCGCAGGGCATCACCAGCCTGACCGAGATCAACCGCGTCACCAAGGACTGACCCGCCGCCGCACCGTACGCCTGCTGCGGCAGGCGTATTGAGGTCGCCGGAAATTGCCCGCGTGGCGTGCCGGAGCGTCACCTCGACAGTTCTCCAATCGCCCGCGATACGTGGCGGGCTCGGCAGCTGAGCCGTCGCGGGCGCCACGCTCAAGCGCGGCGTCCGCAGGCCGATACACCGCCAGAGGGCAGGCAGAGGCAGTTCGACCGCCGGGCATGATTGCGCTAGGCTGGCGTGGCACGTGTCGGTCCAGCACAGCCGGGTCTGGGGGGAAGGGGCATGAGCGGTAGCGCATGGTCGGGCGACGACAGGATGTTCGAGTTCCGCCAGGAACTGGCCGACAGCGGCCAGCCGCCGGACAGTACGCCATTCACCGTATTGAGCGTCGATGACGACCCCGGCTTCCAGCAGTCGCTGCGCATGGCGCTGTCCGATTTCCGCTTCAACGAAAGCCCGCTGCGGCTGCTGACCGCGTCCTCGTCCGGCGAAGCCCGCCAGATGTTGGAGGACAACCCCGGCATCTCCGCGATTCTGCTCGACGTGGTGATGGAAACTGACGACGCCGGCCTGCAGTTGGTGCGCGCGGTGCGCGAGCAGCTGGGCAATACCGAAGTGCGCATCGTGCTGATCACCGGGCAGCCCGGCATGGCGCCGCTGCGCAAGACGCTGCAGCAGCTGGACATCAGCGAATACTGGCTCAAGACCGATCTCTATCGCGAGCGCCTGCAGGGCATCGTCACCGGCTCGCTGCGCACCTGGAGCGAGATCCACGCGCTGGCGCGGGCCAAGCGCGGGCTGCAGCACATCGTGCAGGCCGGCAGCCGCCTGGCCGGGCTGCGCGATCCGGACGGTTTCTCGCGGCAGCTGCTGCGCGAACTGGCCGCGCTGCTGGAAGTCCCGCTCGACGGCCTGGTGTGCGTGCACGACGGCCCGGCCGACGCGCCCGCCGAGGATGCCGTGGTGACCGCGGCCGATGGCTGTTTCGAGGCGCTGGAAGGCCGCACCGTGCAGGACATCGCCGACCCGATGGTCCGCGACCTCCTGGTGGACGCGTTCTCCCGCCGTTCCAGCATCGGCATGCCCTCCAGCCAGGTGCTGTATCTCGATGGCGACGGCACGGTGCCGCCGATGGCGATCTACCTGGCGACCGAGCGCTCGCTCGACGCCGAGGAACACGAACTGCTGCAGGTGTTCGTCACCCATGCCAACGCCGGCCTGGTGAACGTGGACCTGGCGGCGCGGCTGGACCGGGTCGCCTACCGCGACAGCCTGTTGGACATCCCCAATGGCAACGCGCTGCGCCGCGACCTGCGGCAGGTGCTGGAGCAGCCGCGGCCCTGCGGGCAGAGCCTGCTGGTGGTCGACCTGGGGCAGTACACCGACGGCAGCCTGGCGCTGGGGCCGGAGCAGGGCGACCTGCTGCTGCAGCGCATGGCCGAACGGCTGGCGCAGATGTATCCGCCGCCGTGCCGCATCGCGCGCCTGCACGAGGGCACCTTCGCCGTGCTCGGGCCGTCGCGCTGGCTGGCCGCCGATCCGGTGGACGCGCTGGAGCAGAGCGAGGATGCCGGCGAACTGCCCTTCCTGCGCGTCGACGCGGCGCGCGTGGACCTGGACGAATACCGCGGCGGTGCCGGCGGCGCGCTGGCGGCCGGCCTGCTGCTGGTGAACCGGATACGCGCCAGCGGCGGCCATGGCGTGGCCGAGTACCAGGTCGAGAGCGAGCAGGAGAACCTGCGCCGCTTCCTGGAATCGCGCGCGCTGTACCGCGCGCTGCGCGAGGACCGCATCGGCATCGCGCTGCAGGCGCAGGTTGACCTGGAAAGCGGCGCCATCATCGGCGCCGAGGCGCTGGCGCGCTGGAGCGAGGACGGCCGGCCGATGTCGCCGGCCAGCTTCATCCCGGTCGCCGAGGCCAGCGGCCTGATCGTGCCGCTGGGCGGGCGCGTGATCGAGCTGGTGTGCGACGCGCTGCGGGCGATGGAGCGGGCCGGCTTCCCGGACATCCCGGTTTCGGTCAACGTGTCGCCGCTGCAGCTGCGCCGCCGCGAGTTCATCGAGGAGCTGGCCGCGACGGTGGCGCGCCACGGCATCGAGCCGCGGCGGATGGAGATCGAGATCACCGAGGGCGCGGTGATGAGCGACTACCAGGACGGCCGCGAACTGCTGGCGCGCCTGCGGCGGCTGGGGTTCGGCATCGCCGTGGACGACTTCGGCACCGGCTATTCGTCGCTGCGCTACGTGCATTCGTTGCCGGTGACCCGGCTCAAGCTGGACCGCCAGTTCACCGCCGGCGTCGGCGACGAGGCCGGCGGCGCGAACGTGGCGGACATGATCATCGCGCTGGGCCGCCGGCTCGGCCTGGACATCGTCGCCGAGGGCGTGGAAACCGCGGCCCAGGTCGAATGGCTGCGGCGCCACGAATGCCCGTGCGCGCAGGGCTACCTGTTCGCGCATCCCGAGCCGGTGGAGGACTTCATCGCGCGCCTGCGCGGGCAGGGCTGAACGCGTGCGCCGCCTCTGGCAGGCCCCGCGGCTGCGTTGGCAGGAAGCGTGGGCGGCGCTGCGCGCGCATCCGTGGCGGGTCACGCTGATCGCCGCGCCCTGGCTGCTGGGCCTGCTGACCGCGCTGCCGGTGCTCTGGTACGAAATGGACCGCGCCGTGCGCCTGCCCGAACGCCAGGCCGCGCACGACGCGGTGGAGAACGCGGCGCAGTCGATGCTGCGCCGGCTGGGGCGGTTGCGCGACGACACGCGTTTCCTCGCCTTCCTGACCCCGCGTCTGCTGGAAACCGGCTCGCAGGCGCAGCTGCTGGAGACCTACACCAGCTTCCTGATGGCCGGGCGCGACTACCACAAGGTGCGCTGGATGGACGCCGCGGGACAGGAGCGCCTGCGCGTGGACCAGGACGCGGGCAGCATCCACCGCGTTCCCGGCGGCGCGCTGCAGGACAAGCGCGGCCGGCCGTTCTTCGAGAACGCGCTGCACCTGCTGCCGGGACAGATCCATCTCTCGCCGCTGGACCTCAACGTCGAGAACGGGCGCATCGAGCAGCCGCTGCGACCGACCCTGCGCGCGTCCTCGCCGTTCGTGCTGGCCGACGGCAGTACCGGCGTGGCCGTGGTCAACCTGCACGGCAACGTGCTGCTGGAGCGCCTGCGCGAGCGCGCGGCGCAGTCGGGTTTCAGCCTGTACCTGGTCCATCCGCAGGGCTATTGGCTGCTCGGCCCGACGCCCGACGACGCCTGGGGCTGGCAGCTGGACCGCACCGGCCGCACCGTGGCGAACTTCGATCCGGCGCTGTGGAAGGCGATGCAGCGTCGGCCTTCGGGCGACTGGCACGACTGGAGTTTCTCCACCCTGCAGGCGGCGTGGCGCGGCACCGAAGGCGACCTGCTGGCCCACGCCGACCCGACACTGGGACAACTGCGGCTGCTGGTGCACCGCTCGCGGCCGCCGGCCGCGCGCTGGAAGGCGGTGCTCGGCGGCTTGGCGCTGCTGGGTGGCGTACTGGTGCTGTGGGTGGTGCTGGGGCAGGCGCGCGGCCTGGCGCGCGAACTGGCCTACATGCAGCGCCTGCGCGACAGCAACGAGGCGCTGGCGCTGGCCAACGAACACCTGCAGACGGCGCAGCAGGAGCTGGCCCGGGCCGAGCGCCTGTCCTCGCTGGGCCTGATGGTGGCCGGCGTCGCGCACGAAATGAACACGCCGCTGGCCAGCGCGCAGCTGGCGCTGGGTACCCTGCGCAGCGGCATCGCGCGCCTGCAGGCGCAGATGCTGGCGGGGTTGCGCCGCTCCGAGCTGGAAGGTTTCCTGGCCGAGGCGGGCGGGGCCTGCACCCTGGCCGACGGCGAACTGCGGCGGACCGCGGCGCTGGTGCAGCGCTTCAAGCAGGTGGCGGTGGACCGGGCGTCGCTGGAGCGCCGCCGCTTCGAGCTGTCCGAAGTGCTGCTCGACGCCGACCCGCGCCTGCGCCGCGGCGGACCGATCGACGGCATCGCGCTGGAGCTGGACCTGGAGCCAGGCATCGCCATGGAGACCTATCCGGGACCGCTGGAGCAGGTGGTGGCCAACCTGCTCAACAACGCCCTGCTGCATGCCTACCCTGACGAAGGGCATGGGCGTATCCGCCTGGCGGCGCGCCGCGACGGGAACGCGTACGTCCGCATCGAGGTCGCCGACGATGGCGGCGGCATCGCGCCGGAGCACCTGTCGCGCATCTTCGAACCGTTCTACACGACGGCGCGCAACCGCGGCGGCACCGGCCTGGGCCTGCACATCGTCCACCAGATCGTGACCGAGGTGCTGGGCGGAAGGATCGAGGTGCGCAGCCGCCGCGCGGACGATCCCGGCGACAGCCCGGTGGGCACCTGTTTCACGCTGTACATCCCGCGCGAGGCGCCGGAACGGCCCGGAACTCCGGAGCCGCAGGGGGCGTAGGGCGGGTGTTTCTTTCTCCTGCGGGAGGGAGCTCCGTGCTTCCCTTCTCCCTGCGGGAGAAGGTGCCCCGAAGGGGCGGATGAGGGCCGGAGCGGAGCCCTGGGATGTCCGGCTGCACGAGGCTTCGCCCGTACCCTCACCCCAACCCCTCTCCCGGTGGGAGAGGGGCTCCGTGCTTCCCTTCTCCCTGCGGGAGAAGGTGCCCCGAAGGGGCGGATGAGTGCCGGGGCGCAGCCCTGCGATGTCCGGCTGCACGAGGCTTCGCTCGTGCCCTCACCCCAACCCCTCTCCCGCCGGGAGAGGGGCTCTGTGCTTCCCTTCTCCCTGCGGGAGAAGGTGCCCCGAAGGGGCGGATGAGGGCCGGGGCGGAGCCCTGCGATGTCCAGCTGCATGAGGCTTGGCCCGTACCCTCACCCCAACCCCTCTCCCGGTGGGAGAGGGGCTTTTGAGCACGCGTCTGGAGGAGCCGCGCGTCAGTCCATTCCCAGCTTCTTGAGCTTGTAGCGCAGCGCGCGGAAGGTGATGCCGAGCTGCGCCGCGGTGCGGGTGCGGTTCCAGCGGTTCTCTTCCAGCGCCTTCTGGATGGCGGCGCGTTCCATCTGCTCGATGTAGGAGGGCAGGGCGGCGTTGCCCGGTTCGATGTCGGCCACCGCTTCCTCGCTGGCCGCGGATGCGTCGCCGCGCGGCGTCGGCAGCCGCAGGTCGGTGGCGCCGATGCTGTCGCCGTCGGCCAAGGCGAGCGCGCGTTCCAGTACGTTCTCCAGTTCACGCACGTTGCCCGGGAAGGCATAGCCGGCCAGGGCGTCCAGCGCCGACGGCGACAGCAGCGGCGTGGGCAGCTGCTGCGAACGCGCCAGCCGGCTGAGGATGGCGGCGGCCAGCTGCGGCAGGTCGCCGCGGCGTTCGCGCAGCGGCGGCACGCGCAGTTCGATCACGTTGATGCGGTAGTACAGGTCATGGCGGAAACGGCCGTCCTGCACCAGCGTCGACAGATCCTTGTGGGTGGCCGACAGGATGCGCACGTCCACCGGCACCTCGGTGGCCGCGCCGACCGGGCGCACCGACTTCTCCTGGATGGCGCGCAGCAGCTTGACCTGCATCTGCAGCGGCAGTTCGGCGACCTCGTCCAGGAACAGCGTGCCGCCGTGCGCCGCCTGGAACAGGCCCGGCTTGTCGGCATGGGCGCCGGTGAAGCTGCCCTTCTTGTGGCCGAAGAACTCGCTTTCCATCAGCTCGCCGGGGATGGCGCCGCAGTTGACCGGGATGAACGGCCCGGCCGCGCGCGCGCCCTGGTCGTGGATGGTGCGCGCGACCAGTTCCTTGCCGACGCCCGACTCGCCGACGATGTAGACCGGCGCCTGGCTGCGCGCGACCTTGGCGATGGTGGCGCGCAGGTCGGCCATCGCCTGCGAGTCGCCGAGCAGGCGCGAGGCGCTTTCCGGCGGCGCCGGCGGCGCGGCGCGTTCGCTGTTGTTGAGTTCCAGCGCGTGCTTGACCATGCCGCGCAGCACGGCGATGTCCACCGGCTTGCTGACGAAGTCGAAGGCGCCGGCCTTCAGCGCTTCCACCGCCAGGTCCATGCTGCCGAAGGCGGTGATCATCGCCACCGGCGTGCGCGGGTGGTCGCGCGCGATCTCGGTGACCAGCTCGATGCCGTTGCCGTCGGGCAGGCGCATGTCGGTCAGGCACAGATCGAAGCTGTTGCTGGCCAGCAGCTCGCGGGCCTCGGCCAGATTGGCGGCGGTGCTGATGCGCAACCCCATCCTGCCGAGGGTGAGCACCAGGAGCTCGCGGATATCCCGTTCGTCGTCGACGACCAGTGCGCTATGCGTCACGTTCATGCCGAAAACGATAGCCGAGTACGCCGCCGAACGTCACCTTCCGGCCTTCGCCGCGCACAGCGGATCAGGCGGCGAAGGCCCTGTGCGGCGCCGCCATGACGATGCGGAAGCAGGCCCCGCGCGTGGGGACGGCGATGTAGTCCAGCTGCGCCTGGTTGGCCCGGCACAGCTCGCGGGCGATGTACAGGCCCAGCCCGGTGCCGTGTTCGGAGGTGGTGTAGAACGGCCGGAACAGCTGCGCGGCGACGGCTTCCGGAATGCCGGGGCCGCGGTCGATCACGTCGATCACCGCATGGCGCCCGGCCGGCGCGACGCGGATGCGCACGCGCGCCGGTTCGTCGCCGGTGCGCCCGTACTTGAGCGCGTTGTGCACCAGCGCGGTCAGTACCTGGTGCAGGTGGCGCGGGTCCATCAGCGCCGGCACCGAGGACTCGCGGATGATGGATTCCACGTCGTCGGTCTCGGTGGACAGCGTCTGCCGGTACTCCAGCACGAAGCGCCGCACGAAGCTGGCCAGGTCCAGGTTTTCCGGGCTGGCGCGTTCGCGGCGGGCCAGCGCCAGCACGCTCTCGACGATGCCGTTGGTGCGCTGGCACTGCTGGTGGATGATCTGCAGCAGGCGCCGGTCGGCGTCGCCCAGGTCGCTGGATTCCTCCAGCAGCTGCGTGGCGTAGTTGATCGCCGCCAGCGGGTTGCGGATCTCGTGGGCCAGGCTGGCCGAGAAACGGCCGAGCGTGGACAGGGTCAGCGATTCGGCGCGGCGCGAGACCACGCTGGTGTCGTCCAGGAACACCAGGGTCTGGTCGCTGCCGGCGAGCATGCGCACGAAGCGCGGCAGCACCTCGGGCAGGTCGGCGGCCAGGCGCAGCGGCAGCTCCTCCTCGTTCATGCCGTTGCGCCAGCGCTGCAGGCGCCGCGCCAGCTCGGGCGCGACCTGCGCCAGCCGCGCCTCGCCGCCGGCCAGCCCGTCGCCGGCTTCGCCCAGCAGCGCGGCCGCAGCCTCGTTGGACAGCGCGATGCGGCCGCCGCCGTCGATCACCAGCACGCCGGTGCGCATGCGGCGGATGATCAGTTCGTTGATCTCGAACAGGTTGGCGACCTCGGCGCCGCGCCGTTCGGCCAGCTGCTGGTTGCGGCGGGCGCGGTTGCCGATCTGGTAGCTGATCCAGGCCAGGGCGAGGTAGCTGGTGATGAACATCGCCAGTTCGGCCAGGGTGCGGCTGCTGTCGCCGCCTTCGAGTTCGCGCCAGCCGAACTCGGCCACGGTGGCGATGCTGGCCACCACCGCCACCAGCATGCCGCGCGAGAGCGGCAGCAGCATGGCCGCGGCGGAAATGTTGAACAGCAGCGTCATCGAGATGCCGGCGCTGGCGCCGGGCAGCGCGTGGGTGAGCAGGGTGGCGGCGAGGATGTCGGTGACCGCGCCCCAGAACACCAGCGGCTGCAGCCAGCGCTCGTTGCGGCCCCACACCAGCAGGCCCAGCGCGACCGGCAGGTAGCCGACGGAAACGGCGCGTGCCAGCAGCGGGTGGTGGGCTTCGCCCATCAGCCCGCTCAGCGGGCTGAACACCAGGGCCGCGATCAGGCTGGCGATCAGCACCCGGTACAGCGCGAAGAAGTAGAGCTCGCGCCGCGGTATCGATTCGATGCGGTCGATCAGCGAGGAACGGGAAGGCAAGCGCGGGCTCCGGCGGCGGGCGGCAGGACGGAGTATAGGTGCCGGCGCGGGCCGACGCGGGCGGCAGAGCCCGTCCCGCGCCGCGACCGGCAAGTGGCTGAAATGGCGCGTGATTCCAGCCGCGAGGCGGTTCCGTGCGGGCCTCTCCCGGCTTATGTCGTTTACCTTGGCGGGGACCCCCCCACCGGCCTGGCCAGGTGGCGTCGCAAACCGCGCCTGGTCGCTTCTTTTGCGCCACGGGCCGCGGTCGGCGACAATGGCGGGCCCGCCCGCCCTGCAGGAAGGTCATTCGATGGCCCTGTGGACTCGTGGCGGTTGTTCCCATTCCCACGGTGACACATGAATTTCCACGAATACCAGGCAAAACAACTGCTTGCCGAGTACGGCATCCCCGTCCCGGCCGGCAAGGTCGCGGCTACCCCGGACGAGGCGGTGGCCGTTGCCCAGTCGCTGGGTCAGGGCCCCTGGATGGTCAAGGCGCAGATCCACGCTGGCGGCCGCGGCAAGGCCGGCGGCGTCAAGTTCTGCAAGACCGTCGAAGACGTGAAGGCCGCTGCGGCCAAGATGCTCGGCACCAAGATGGCCACCTACCAGACCGCCGGCGTCGAGCTGCCGATCAACCTGGTGCTGGTGACCACCGCCGGTGAGATCGTCAAGGAGCTGTACCTGTCGGTCCTGGTGGATCGTGGCACCCGCACCATCAGCTTCATCGCCTCGTCGGAAGGCGGCATGGAGATCGAGCAGGTCGCCGCCGAGACCCCGGACAAGATCCACACCCTCAACGTGGACTTCGTCGAAGGCGTGCAGGGTTACCACGGCCGCGACATCGGCTTCAAGATGGGCCTGACCGCCAAGCAGGCCGGCCAGTTCGCCAGCATCATGGTGAACCTGTACCGCATCTTCAACGAAAAGGACCTGGCGCTGGTCGAGATCAACCCGCTGGCGATCCTGGACGACGGCAACCTGTACGCGCTGGACGGCAAGTTCAACAGCGACGACAACGCCAGCTTCCGCCACAAGGAACTGGTCGCCATGCGCGACAAGTCCCAGGAAGACGAGACCGAAGTCACCGCTTCGGAGCTGGACATCAACTACGTCACCATGGACGGCAACATCGGCTGCATGGTGAACGGCGCCGGCTTGGCCATGGCCACCATGGACGTCATCAAGCTCAACGGCGGCGAG
>Ga0206117_100264_pt1 | contig 72778 bp, 55 predicted proteins | sample 3A5Ametagenome_FD_177997 | JGI IMG/M metagenome (GOLD analysis project Ga0206117, IMG submission 177997) | Enriched microbial communities from leaf-cutter ant dump, University of Wisconsin, Madison, United States - 3A5A | ecosystem: Environmental > Terrestrial > Nest > Insects nest > Nest dump... | reverse complement strand
CTAAAGACACCGTTTACTTCGCCACTAAAAAACCTAACGAACAACTACTGCCGGCTTGGCGAAAAATTGCACTTAAAACTTTTGTTAAGGATGGAAAAACTTATGAAAGGCCAGATTTCTCTATCAACAAAACATATCCCTACGTAAAAGCAGTTTGGACTTACCACTCCAATGCGAACGTGGTTAATACTCCAGCCTACAGCAATGACTTAGTCATTTTTGGAAATAGCTTAGGCCTAGTTGAAGCACTAAACCTAAAGACGGGAAAATCTGTTTGGACCTACCAAACCAAAGGAGCTATTTATTCTTCTCCAATTATGATCAACGGGTTAGTCATTTTTGGCTCTGGTGATGGTAATATCTATGCATTGAATTTAAAAGATGGCAAACTATCTTGGAAAACTGCGGCAGGAAAATCTGTATTAGGTTCGCCTGTAGTTGAAGGAGAAACGCTATTTATTGGAGCCAGCGATAATACTTTTAAAGCACTTAACATCAAAACTGGAAAGCCAAAATGGCAATTTACTGAAGTAGAGGGTACTATTGTAGGCAAACCACTCCTTTACCAAGGAAAAATCATCTTCGGTTCATGGGGTAGGCATTTGTATGCCTTGGATACCAACAAAGGTAATTTAATATGGAAATGGAATAATGGCAGTAGCAATAGAATGTTCTCTCCGGCCATGGCCACCCCTGTAGCCACCAAAGGAACCATTTACATTGCAGCACCTGATCGTGTCTTAACGGCTATTGATGCCAATACAGGCGAAACTTTATGGAGAAACAACCAAGCTAAAGTTCGCGAGTCCATTGGCATTTCTACAGATAGCACCTTAGTTTACGGCAAAACCATGCAGGACGAAATTGTAGCCTACAAAACATCCAGAACAGACGAAGGGCTTGCTTGGCAATTCAATGTGGGCTATGGCTACGAACACACTCCTTCAGACCTGATTGAGAAAAATGGCAAACTATTCTTTGGAACCAAGAATGGAACCGTTTATTGCATTAATCCTTTAGAGCGAAAAACCTTATGGGCCCACAAAATAGACAACTCAATGGTGAACACGTTTAAAGTGATTGACGATAAAACATTGTTGGTGAGCACCATGGATGGAAAGGTAACATTGATTACAGAAAAACAATAACGACCTTAAATGATGACAAAATAAAAAGTTCCGTTCCATACCACACTTGTGAGATAAAACGGAACTTTTTACATTTATTTTTTTCCTACCACCACTCTCTTCATTGCATTCCAATCTAAATATCGATTGGCCATTGCTTTCAAATCTTGAGCAGTAGTATTCTTAACTGTTTCTATATAATTAGTGTAATAACTATAATCCAATCCAAAAAAGTGGATATTCTTAAACTTATCAGCATGAGAAAAAGCATTCTCCAAACTGCCCAGCATTGAACCCAGCATATAGTTTTTAACCAAATCCAGCTCTTCATCAGCTACAAGGTCTTGCCTTAAAAGCGTAATTTCCTTTTCAATTTCTTTTAAAGCATCAGTACAAACATGGGCACCAACTTCCGTCGCTAAAAAGAAATATCCTGCATGTTTTAATGAGGCAATACCCGAGCCAATGCCATAAGTATAACCTTTGTCTTCGCGTATGTTAGCCATTAAACGAGAACCAAAGTAACCACCAAATACGCAGTTTAACACTTGCAACCCAGGAAAATCTACATGGGTACGGTTAATACTCAAATTTCCCATTCTAATGGCAGATTGTAAGGCCTCTGGTTTTTCAATATAAATATCTTGACCAGCTTCCACTGAAAAATTGAAATGATTTGGGCTAAAGTTTTGGCTATTTTCCCAAGTTCCACCAAAAATCTTATCCAACACATCAAAATCCTTATCCAAAAATTTCCCAGCAATAATGATGGTACAATTTTTTGGCTGGAAAGCTGCTTTGAAATACGCAAGCAAATCTATTTGCTGCAATTGGTCATAATCCGAAGGATTGATGTCAGAGCCATAAGCGGTATCTCCAAAAATAGCATGCGCAAAAGTCTTACGAGCTAAATAATCGTTCTTTTGCAAACTTACTTGCAGTTTTTGCTTCTGATTTTGCTGGTAGATTTCCAGTTCGTGTTGAGGAAAAATGCTCTCATTCAATACCGAATATAAAATGGGCAATACCGAAGACAAGTGCTTGGTCAGCGTGTACAACGTAATAGTGGTAAAATCGGCACTATATTCTGTCTGTAAAAAAGCACCGTAATAATCAACACCATCTGCAATTTGTTTGGCTGTTAGCTTCGAGGTCCCACTGTTAATCAGTCCATTTACCGCTACCGCTTGCAAAGGCTTTTGCGTACTCCAGTTTCCATTTTCAAAAATGAACTCAATACGCACCAACTCTTGTTCACCAGCATTTAAAATATAAACTGGAAGCCCATTGGCCAATTGCTTTGAACTAGGTTGTATAAAATTAATATCACTTACCTGATTAAATGCAGGAGCTACTGTTCTGTTAAGCATTGGCTAAATAATATAAGGTTGATGATTTTTCTTTTTTAAACGTGGTACTAGCCACGGTCCTGATTTGTTCCGCTGTTATTTCCAAGTATTTGTTAATTTCTACGTTCAACGATGCGGCATCGCCCAAAAGTTCGTAGTAGGCCAAATTCATTGCTTTATCTAACAAACTCATTTCGGCAAATACCATAATCGATTCCGATTTGTTTTTCACCTTGGTCAATTCATCATCAGTCACCAATTCCGCAGCAATAAGTTCAAGTTCCTTCCAGATGGCTTTTTCGGCTACTTCCATGCTCACTCCCTCTACCAGTTTACCTTCTACCACAAACAAGCCTTCATCTAAACTACTGGTGATATAAGCATTTATTTCACTAAATAACTTTTGCTCCTTAAGCAAACTATTGTACAATCTAGACGATTGTCCCTGCGATAAAATATCCGAAAGCAAATCGAAAACTTGGTAGTTGGCATCTGTTCTGCCCGACATTTTAAACGCCTTATAAATGGCATTCAAAGGCACATCTGCTTTTACGGTTAAATTTCTTTCGGCTACTTGCTCTGGCTCTTGAGGAAGATTTCTCTCATATTTATCTCCAGCTGGAATTGGGCCAAACCATTTTTCGGTCAATTGCTTTACTTCTTCGGTTTTCACGTTACCACCTACTACCAAAATAGCATTCTGCGGATTATAGTGCTTCTTGAAAAATGCTTTCACATCTTCCATTTTCGCATTCTCAATCTGCTCCAAATCCTGTCCAATAGTTGCCCAGCGGTACGGATGTTTTTGGTAAGCTAACGGACGCAACTTTAACCAAACATCGCCATAAGGCTGATTAAGGTAACGTTGCTTAAACTCCTCGCAAACCACGTTGCGCTGCGTTTCCAAACTCTTCTCTGAAAAAGCCAAGCTCAACATCCGATCACTCTCCAACCAAAAAGCCGTTTCAATATTGGCCGCAGGAAGAGTGATGTAATAATTGGTGATGTCGTTGCTTGTAAAGGCGTTGTTCTCGCCTCCTACACGTTGCAAAGGCTCATCGTAGCTAGGAATGTTCACAGAACCTCCAAACATCAAATGCTCAAATAAATGCGCAAAGCCCGTTCTTCCCTCCTCTTCATCCCTAGCACCAACATCATAAAGTATATTTAAAACTGCCATTGGCGTGGTTGCATCCTCATGCACCAAAACTTTTAAACCATTGGACAGCGTAAAACGATTAAAATTTACCATAGGCAACAAAGATAAACGAATTGTTGAATTGCCAAATTGTTCAATTGTTGGCAGAGTGTAAATATGATTTGTGTGGCAAAAACCTCGTAGATTTTGGAAACCAACGAGGTTTACCTAACATCGCTAGTTAAATTCACGTCATGTTTATTAAAACCATAAGGTTTGCATGGTAATTTATACGTTAAAATTCGTTAATCTGAGTAATCTCATCTTCTGTTAATACTGATAATACTTACCTTTGTAATATGAATACAGGAGAATTACTGCAAAGGGCACTTAACTTCGATTTTTTAAGCAAAGAGGAAGGTGTATTTTTATATCATAACGCCAGTACTGCCGAGTTGGCCTACGTGGCAAATGAACTTAGAAAAATACAGGTGCCCAGTGGTAAGGTAACTTGGCAAATTGACCGCAACGTAAATACCACCAATGTTTGTATTGCCAATTGCAAATTCTGTAATTTCTTTCGCAGGCCAGGGCACGATGAAAGCTATATTACCGACATTGAAACCTACAAGGTAAAAATTGAGGAGACTTTTCGTTTGGGCGGCGACCAATTACTATTACAAGGTGGTCACCATCCTGATTTAGGTCTCGAGTTTTACACGACCTTGTTCAAGCAGCTTAAAGAGCTTTATCCTGATTTAAAACTACACGCTTTAGGTCCACCAGAAATTGCACACGTATCTAAACTAGAAGGTATTTCACATACCGAAGTTTTAAAAGCCATGAAAGAAGCTGGCTTAGATTCATTACCTGGCGCTGGAGCCGAGATTTTGAACGACAGGGTGAGACGACTTATCTCCAAAGGAAAATGTGGCGGACAGGAATGGCTTGATGTGATGCGTGCCTGCCATCAGTTGGATATTACCACTTCGGCCACTATGATGTTTGGCCATGTAGAAACCATTGAAGAACGTTTTGAGCATTTGGTTTGGATACGTGAAGTACAAAATGAAAAACCTACCGATGCTAATGGCTTTTTAGCCTTTATTCCTTGGCCTTTCCAAGATGACGGCACTTTATTGAAACGTTTAAGAGGCATTAGCAATAATGTAACTGGCGACGAATATGTACGAATGATAGCCTTAAGCCGCATCATGCTGCCTAATGTTAAAAACATACAGGCTAGTTGGCTAACCGTTGGTAAATCAGTGGCTCAACTTTGCTTGCATGCTGGCGCTAATGACTTTGGCTCCATTATGATTGAAGAAAATGTAGTTTCTGCCGCTGGAGCTCCACATCGTTTTACCGCAAGAGGTATACAAACTGCCATTAAAGAAGCTGGTTTTGAGCCTCAGTTACGTGGACAGAAGTACAACTACCGCGAATTACCTGAGCATTTGGAAGAACAGGTCATCAATTACTAAACACCATTTTAGCTGTACAGATGAGGAAGTTTATTTTAACCTGTTTTATGGCCTTGTTCACGATAGGTACTTTCGCCCAAAAGAACTGGGTAAAGCAAAAGCTTACCAGTCGCTTTACGGCAAGTTTCCCCTCTGCTCCAAGCCAGACCGCAAGTACGACTTTTGCTTTTAAAGATAGTACGCATGTAATTTACACGGCCACTTATAGCTTTATTGCACAAAATTTAAAGGTGGAAGAAAAGGTATTTGAAAAACTAGCGGCCACTAACGAATTTGCCAGTGAATTTTTGAGCACTTTACAGGCTACACTCCCTCAATATAGCTTAGAGAAACTACAGCTTAAACAACATAAAAACTACGTCAACTACCTCACTTCTGGTAGAAATGAAACAGAGAAGAAGACCATTTTTATGAATATTGTTTTTGTAAATGGCGTATACTACAGCCTTTCGTGCATCATTCCAGATGGTGAAAAACTTGATAGCAAGGATGCCTTTCTTAACGGCTTTCAAATTCTCAAATAGGACTAAAACCCTTCGTATTCTGATGTTTTTCAGGGCTGTTTCTGGTTTCGGCGTATTTTTTATAAATTGAGCCAAACTAAACGATGGCCGCACTAAACACAATTATTGTTGATGATGAGGAATTTGCACGTTCATCATTATACTTTTTATTGCAGGAAAACTGTCCTGGAGTGAACATTTGTGGCATTGCAAAGTCAGTTAGCGAAGCAAAAGCATTGCTGCAGAGCTACGAAGTAGACCTTATTTTTTTAGACATTGCCATGCCAGGTGAAAACGGCTTTTCGTTAATCCCACAGGCGCAAGAAGCAAACGCCACAGTTATTTTTACTACGGCATATGATCAATATGCGCTAAAAGCCATTAAAGCAAACGCTATTGACTACCTTTTAAAACCCATTGATATTGAAGAGCTGATTGCGGCGGTAGAAAAAGCCATTAAATATCAACAGCTTAACCAGGCATTGAACCAAAGCACTGGTCTGAAAAATTTGGAAACAGAGCTAAAAGAACAAAAGGGCATCAATAGGTTAACGCTGCCTAGTGGACAAGGTTATCGCTTGGTAGACGTCGAAGACATCATTCACATTGAAGCAGATAGCAATTACTCAATCTTCCACCTCAAAAACAAAGAAAAAATAACCGTTTCCAAAGTATTGAAGGATTACGAAGAGATACTTCCTGAAGAGCGATTTTTCAGAATACACAAGTCAAGTATCGTGAACTTTAAATATGTAAAGGAATACAACAATAAAAATGGCTTGGTGTTATTACTAGAAAATGGAGAATCTCTAGTGGTATCTAGAAGACGGGCTAGTGATTTCTTTGAAAAAATAAAAGCCTATGCGCTACTGCAAAGTGAAAAATAAATCTGCGATATGGCTAATAGGCTTTTTATGGGTCGTCTTAAGTAGCTTAAACACCCTTGCTCAAACGGTTTATCTTCCCCACTACAGTACAAAAGATGGCTTGCCCAGCAACAACTGCTTTTATATGTTGCAAGACCAAAAAGGCTTCATTTGGATTGCCACTGATGCTGGAGTAAGTAGATTTGATGGGGCGGTTTTTGAAAACTTTTCGGTGGACGATGGTTTACCAGACAATCAAATTCTACAATTAAGAGAAGACAGTAAAGGACGCATTTGGTTTATGGCCCTTAATGGCCAATTAAGCTATTTTCTAAATGGCAAAATCCATAACGAAAAAAACAACAAGAACCTAAAGGACCTGAACTTTAATGGTGTAGTCGTATCTTTTTTGGAGGATAGCCAAGGCAAGTTATGGTTTGGCACCAACAATAATCTTATTGGGGTTTGGGATGGTACAAAAACCAGCAAAATGACCTCAAAGGAAGGGCATTTCAAATTCCAAAATGCTTACCTGTACGAAGACCAAAACCACAATATTAAAGCATTTACCAATAATGCTGCATTTGTCTATAAAAATGGAAGCTTTATACTAACTACTCAACAACGTTATCCTATATCCTATAAAACCATTTATAAACTCGAAAATGCCATTTATTTCTTGGATAAGGAAGGTTTAAATCATTTAGGCAATACCGAAATCCGTAAAATACTGGACATTGACCCAAAATTACTGGAATCAAGTTTAGGCTATATGTACATGAATGATAGCGAGCTTTGGATCTGTAATGAAACAGGTGTTAGGGGAATGAGATATGGGGGCAGAAGCGCTAATTTCTTACAGGGAGTAAACGTTAACCAGATCATTGAAGACAGACAAGGCAACCTTTGGTTCACAACAAAAAACGGTATTTACAAACTTCCCCAACTCAAAGACCAGTTGTACACCTTTAACAGAGAAGACGGGCTGAACAACAGTATGGTCAAAAGTATTGTTAAAGACAAATATAATCGACTATGGTTGGGAGCTAACAACGGCATTATTAACATACTAGATTTAAAGACAAAAAACAGCGTTCAAATCAATTTACCTAATCCAGAACAGTATAATGTTATTAAACAATTAGTTCTTGATAAAAAAAATGCCAGAGTTTTTTTTGCTTCAGACTATGGTTTAGGTGCTGTGAACAGTAACTATCCGATAAGCAAAGATTTCAGATTTTTAAGGGAGACTAACAATAACATGTTTGTGGTCAAGAACTTCACCATCGACACCACTTCCAAACTTACCCTGTCTATGTCTTCGGGAGTAGTGATCATCAACGATAGGAACAAATTGGAGTTCTCGGTATTGAAGTATAAAGAACAGCAAGATTTTTTCAGGGACCGTTCCTATAGGGTTTTTTATGACAAGGGGCAAAACCTATGGTTTTCCAACATCAGCGGCCTATCAGAGTTTAACCATAACAAACTAAACAAACATTACGAGAAATATCCGCTCCTCACCAAAAGGATCAACGATATGCGCCAATTACCAGACGGAAGCATTGCTATGGCAACAGATGGTTATGGCATTATCATCTTTAAAAATGGAAAAATCACACAACTTATCGATTATAAAAGAGGGCTGAGCAACAACATCATTAACAAACTGTTTGTGCGTGACAATAATCTTTGGGCAATTAGCAACACAGGAATCAACAGAATATCCTTTAACAGAGGAAAAGCTACCGTTAGTGCCTTTGATGATGTAAATGGTATCTTATCCGACAATTTGAACGATTTGTATATTGATAAGGACACGGCCTATTTTGCTACCAATAATGGTTTGGTTTACTTTGCTTACAACCACTTACTTCAAACCGCGAAAGCCCCAAAGGTTTATATCACCTCTGTAATCAACAATAAACAGTCGCTTGATCTTAACAGTAGTTTTAAGTTAAAACCTATTGAGCAGAGTTTAATCATCAACTATAGCGCTATCGATTTTAACAGCAAAAACATTAGCTACAGGTACAGACTTAAAAACAAGGGGAACTGGATCGAAACCAAAAATCGCCGACTGGAACTCTCTTCACTTGAACCAGGCGAATATATTTTCGAAGTAAGCGCCAAAAACCAAAACAGCAATTGGAGTGAACCTGCAAGAATCAAACTCATCTTAGAAAAGAAGTTTTATCAAACCTGGTGGTTCATTGGGATCCTGTTGGCATTTGGCGGTTATCTCATCTATGTGGTCAGTGTAACCATTACCCGAAGACAAAAAAACAAAGAGCAGGAGCAATTATTACTGAAAAATAAAATCTTGATGTTGGAGCAACAAGCTTTGCAAGCTATGATGAATCCTCATTTTGTGTTCAATGTGATGAACTCTATTCAGCACTTTATCAACACTAAAAATACTACTTCAGCCAATAAAGTGCTTACAGGCTTTGCTCGTTTGATCAGAAAGAACTTGGAAATCTGTACACAGAGCTATATTTCTTTGGAAGAAGAAATCAATTACCTCAACCTATATCTCAACTTAGAGAAGAATCGTTTTGGCGAGAAATTCCATTTCGAAATACAGGTAGATCCACAAATAGACCAAGAAGAAACACAAATACCGTCGATGTTGCTACAGCCATACATTGAAAATGCCATTTGGCACGGCATTATGCCAAAAGAAGAAGGCGGGACAGTGGCCATTCATATCAGTGAACAAAATGATGAAACTTTGCTCATCAGGATTATTGACGATGGTGTAGGTATAGACAATTCATTAGCTGCAAAAAAAGAGGGCCACCAGAGCAAGGGAATGGATTTAACTAGTGAACGTATCAACTTGTTAAACAAAATTGAAGCAAAATCCATACAACTAGACATTAAACAGCATGGAAAAACAGGCACTATTGTTTCCATTTCTATTCCGTTTACTCCATAAAATACCGTTTACTCAAATATTACTACCACTCACTAAATAAGCGTGCATCTTAGGCTTTTTTGTATTAAACTTGTTTTAAGAAATTAAGCAAACATTAATTGTTTGTTCTGAGAGCGTTCTTATAGAATTGACAAAGATATTTTTTAACCTAACCTAAAAGTATATCTCAATTCAGGTTTCATTTGTGTGTTAAAAGCGTCCCGATTTTTTCAATTAGGACGCTTTTTTGTTTTACACCTTATTGCGTTTACAAGACAAAAAAAATACCACTAAAAAAATCAAAAAAAATTTCCCAAAAATGGTTTTTATTCTAATTTTGGGCCTGCGAAAAAACGAAACAAACAACGCTGTTTTCTATTTTAAAAAAGATTTTTGTAACTTTAATTAGCGCATTTAACTTTCGAACTATTAACAATTTTTTGTGTAATGAAAACGCCAAAAAAACCTATTCAAGACAAGCCAACAGGCAAGCCAAATTCTAAGAAAGAAGAGATGGATGAAGAACTAGATGACGTCCAAGATGAGAAAAACGTAGATGAGGACGAAGATGACTTTGACATGCCTCTAGACGACTTCGACAATTTCGATAGTTATGACGACGATGATGACGAAGATTATTAAGAAAACAGTTCTATAAACATTATCACAAAAAGCATCCTAAACAGATGCTTTTTGTTATTTTAGCCCCCCATGAAAGTAATAGCAGTTAACAACGATCAAACACAAAAACAATTTCTTGATGTGGTAGAACCTCTTTACCGCAATGACAAGGCCTATATTAGACCTCTAGATCAAGACGTTGAAAAAATATTTGATACTCAGCAAAATTCATTCTTTAAGCATGGACAATGCACCCGATGGATACTGCTAAATGAAAAAGATCAAGGAATAGGAAGAGTTGCAGCTTTCGTCAATGAGAAAAAAGCCTACGGTTACGAGGTCCCTACCGGCGGAATGGGTTTTTTTGAATGTATAGATGATCAAGATGCGGCAAATCTACTTTTTGATACTGCAAGAACTTGGCTAACTGAACATGGCATGAAAGCCATGGAAGGCCCCATTAATTTTGGTGAAAACGATAGCTTTTGGGGGCTGTTGGTAGAGGGTTTTATCCCCGCATCTTATGGAATGAATTACCATCTCCCTTACTATCATCAGTTGTTTAAAAATTATGGATTTGAAACGGCCTACGAACAACTCACAAACATTATAGATTTAACCGTCCCCTTCCCTGCTAGGTTTACTAAAATAGCCAACTGGGTAGCTGCTAAGCCTGGTTACACTTTTGAATATTTCAAAAAAGACCAAGCAGACAAATACATTAGCGATCTGATGGAGATTTATAACGATGGCTGGAAGGACTTCGAAAACTTTGTCCCTATCAAAAAAGAAATCCTACAGGAAAGCTTTAAGCAGATGGAAGTCATTATGGATGAGAAATTGATTTGGTTTGCTTATGTAGACGGAGAACCTGCTTCTTTTACTGTACTTATTCCTGATGCCAACCAAATGATCAAGGACTTTAACGGAAAGCTTGGTCTATTTCAAAAATTAAAATTCGCTTACCGACGCTGGGTTGGTGTTAAACGCATGAGAGCGATTGTAATGGGCACTAAAACAGCCTACCAAAAACACGGCTTAGAATCGGCCCTATTTATTAAACTTGGCGAATATGTATTGCCTAAAAACCAATATACCGAGTTGGAATTATCTTGGGTAGGAGATTTTAATGAAAAGATGTTGGCCATACACGAAGCTACAGGCGCAAAATTCGGCAAAAAGCATTTGACTTTAAGAAAGGATATTTAAGGTTAAGTTTTCTATGTGTCTATGTGGTTTATTTAGACGATATAAATAACCAGAAAATATAACCAAATAGACACATAGGATGTAAAAACTATAGGAATACCTTTACAAACCTAGCTTATCATAAAGGTCAATCACCTTCTTTTGCAACTTCATCATTTCTGCATCCTTATCAGCAAGCAGCTTTTTCAATGAGGAAATCTCAGTAGTATGCTGTGACGATTGAACGGCAACAGGAGCATCTTTAGAGAGGACAGAAGCTATCGAAACTTCGAAATATTTGGCTATCTGAATTAAACGAGATAGATTAATATCCGTTTGCCCGTTTTCAATTTTTGAAAGCGCGGCTACTGAAATACCCAATGAATTGGCTACTTCAGTTTGCCCCTTTCCCATATCCAGTCGCAACTGCCTAATATTGCTTCCTACTTCCGAAATTAAGTGCTGACTGGCCAAAATGAATTAAATAGTTTTTAACTCGCTGGCCAATTTTGGCAAGTCAAGTCCTGCATAGGTACCTGAACTCATTAATAACAAGTTAGTTTGGTGATAATTAAGACTTTTCAAATAAGCTTCTAGCCTAGCTGAATCATCAAAAAACAACAACTTATCATCTTCAAAGGCTTCTTTAATATCAGCTTCAGTTAGCGGTTGCATTTTTTTCTGCTCAAAAGTCTTTGCATCTATATACACTATGGCAATATCAGCATCCCTCATTGCACCACTATACTCCTTCAAAAATTCTTTATTCAAGCTACTAAAAGTATGCAACTCCATTAGCGCCACCAATCTCCTATCTGTAAACTGAGCTTTAACCGCATGAATCGTGGCTTTCAACTTAGAAGGCGAATGGGCAAAATCCTTATAAATATTTGTTTGATTTACGGCACTCACCAATTCCAATCTTTTCGCTGCACCAGCAAAAGAAGCGATAGCCGCATTGAAGCCATCCTCCGTAATACCTAGCTTAGCACAAACTTGCTTGGCTGCATTTAGGTTCATCAAATTATGATCTCCGAACACATTTAAGGGCGTTTGTTGCGGCAACAAATAGGTTACCCCATTTCTTACCTCATGAGCTGGAACACCATAAGGAATCTTTTCCACGTCGGCCGTCGATTTTAATACTGTTTGATTTAATTCCTCATCTACTTCGCAATAAATCAACGTACCTTTTGGTGTAATCGTTTCTATAAATTTAGCAAACTGCTCTACATAGTCGGCAAAGGTTGGAAACACATTGATATGATCCCAAGCAATACCACTAATTACCGCAATATTGGCATGATATAAATGGAACTTCGGTCTTCGATCAATTGGCGAGGCTAAATATTCATCACCCTCGATCACCATAATAGGAGCGGTATCGGTAATTTTCACCATGGTGTCAAAACCAGCCAACTGAGCCCCAACTAAATAATCGAAATCTTTTTGATGATAATTAAGCACATGCAGAATCATAGAAGTAATGGTCGTTTTACCATGACTTCCTCCTATCACTACTCTGACTTTATCTTTTGATTGCTCGTAGATATACGCTGGATAAGAATAGATTTTTAATCCTAACTCTTGCGCTTTCAGTAGTTCAGGATTATCTACACGGGCGTGCATGCCTAAAATGATGGCATCAATATTTGGCGTAATACGGCTTTCATCCCAACCCATTTCAGCTGGCAGCAAACCATATTTATCCAAACGGCTTTTAGAAGGCTCGTAAACCACATCATCTGAGCCACTTACTTCGAAACCTTTTTTATGTAGTGCTATCGCTAAATTATGCATTGCAGCACCACCAATAGCTATTAAATGTATCTTCATAAACCCTCCTAACCTCCCTAAAGGGAGGAAATTATTTTCAAATCTTATAAACCTAATACCCCCCTTTAGGGGTTGGGGGTTATTTCTTTAAAAACTTCGCAGCTACCCAGTCACCTATTTTTTTATGATCTTGGTAAACCAGGCCATATTGTTCAGCATGCGACTTGATAATATCTAAATCCGGGGTTTCATAAAAACCACTGAACAGGATCAATCCACCATTTTTAAGTACCGCAGCATAACTTTCGATCTGATCTAAAAGGATGTTCCTATTAATGTTCGCTAAAATGACGTCGAAAGTAGTTTGAGGAATTACTTCTTTACTTCCATGTAAAGAAACCAAATTTTCGATAGCATTTAGCTTTGCGTTTTCAATGGCACTTAAATAGCAAACCTCATCGTAATCGATGGCTACCACATCCTTTGCTCCTCTTTTCGCTGCTAAAATGCCTAAAATAGCAGTACCCGCCCCCATGTCTAATACTGAGGCATTAGCCACCTCTGTTTCAAGCACATATTGCATCATCATGGTCGTTGTTTGGTGGTGTCCTGTACCAAAAGCCATTTTTGGATCAATCACTATTTCATATTGATACTGAGGCTGAGGTTCATGGAAAGTTGCCCTTACGTAGCAATCTTCACTAATGATCAATGGACTAAAATTCTTTTCCCACTCTTCGTTCCAATTTTGAGGTGCAATTTCCTGCACTTTATAACTAACTGCAAAATCCAGTTCTTCCACTACTTCTTTTAGCTTAGTCTCTTCAAATTGTTCAGCAATAATAAAGGCATCGAAACCTTCTGTAGAATCTACAAAGGAATCGAAGCCTATTTCGGCCAGCTGGCCAACTAAAAGATCTTGCTGGTACTCTTCGATTTGCTCGAAGCTAAAACTTACCTGTATATAATCCATTAAGAATTTAATGCTTTAACAATGTCTGTAAAATCACGTGATTTTAATGAAGCGCCGCCAATTAAACCACCGTCAATGTCAGCCTGAGCAAAAAGTTCAGGAGCATTTTTGGCATTACAGCTTCCTCCATATAAAATCGTTGTATCATCGGCAACGTTCATTCCATATTTTGCTTCAACTTTAGAACGGATAAAAGCATGGATATCCTGAGCTTGTTCAGGAGTAGCTGTTAAACCTGTTCCAATAGCCCAAACTGGTTCGTAAGCCAATACTACCTTACCAAAATCCTCAGCACTTAAACCAAAAACACCTTCTTCAAGTTGGCTTTCGATCACATTAAAATAGCTTCCGTTATTTCTTTCGTCCAAAGTTTCACCAATACAGAAAATAGGCACTAAATTATTTTGCAATGCAGTAACGGTTTTTTCTGCCAATAACTGATTGTTTTCAGCGAAATATTGTCTACGCTCTGAGTGGCCAATAATTACATATTCCGCACCTGTAGATTTGATCATTTTCGCAGAAATTTCTCCAGTATAAGCACCGCTTTCATTTTGATGGCAATTTTGTGCACCAATTTTAACCACACCCGACGATAGTTGTGCTAGGCTATTTAAATGAATAAATGGAGAACAGATTACCGCTATTTGGTCGCCTTTTTTCTCGTCTCTTACCATGTTTACAATTTCAGAGAACAATGAAACTCCCTCATTGTAATCATTATTCATTTTCCAGTTTCCAGCAACTATTTTTTTTCTCATATCTATATTGGGGTTTTAAGTTGTACGTTCTAATTTATACGTGTATCGCAAATTCTTAAAATCGTAATTCGTAAATCTAAAATTTAAAAGTGTCTATATTGTTTTGTAATTTCAAAAACGTGCTTGATGATTTCGCTTTCTATTTCATCTAAAACGGTATCTCTCCGCTCATAAACTTTTTCTGTAGTCTCCAACATTTTATCTAAAGCATATACATCGAAGCCATGAGATCCACCCCATGAAAAATCTGGGATGAAATTACGAGGGAACCCTGCTCCAAAAACGTTAGCACTTACGCCAGCTACCGTACCGGTATTGAACATGGTATTGATGGCACATTTTGCATGATCGGCCATAATCAAGCCGCAAAACTGCAATCCCGTTTTTCGGAAAGTTTCCTTATCATAATCCCATAAGCGAACTTCTGCATAGTTATTCTTCAAGTTGGAATTATTACTATCTGCACCAATGTTACACCACTGGCCTAAAACCGAATTCCCCAAATAACCTTCGTGTCCTTTTGAGGAATATCCCCAAATAACCGCGTTGTTAATCTCACCTCCCACTCTGCTAAATGGACCAATAGTTGTTTTGCCATAAATTTTGGCTCCCATTTTAACTTGAGAATCATGACATAATGCAAATGAACCACGGATATGGCAGCCTTCCCAAACCTGACTATTCTTGCCAAGATAAATTGGACCTTGCAAAGTATTAAAGGTTGAACATTCTGCCGTTGCCCCCTCTTCTACAAAAATGTTATCCCCCAAAATAGTATTGGTACTGCTCAATTTAGCAGAAGTTCTTCCTTTGGTCAATAACGCAAAGTCCTTTTGCAGTTCAACGTCATTATATCCGAAAATTTGTTCTGGATAGTCAACTTTCACAAAGCCATCTAAATAAGCGACTCTTTCCAAGCTACCCATTGCTTCTGTATACTGAGGAATGGAAGATGACCTATAAGCAATCACCACATCAGCTGCATGCAACACCTGACCATCTTTTAAGTTTGTTATTGCTTCTAACAACTCACCGTCAGGACAAATTGAACCATTAATGAATAGTTCTGCCTCCAACAATGAATATTTTCTACTCAGATAGCTTTCCGTTTGGAAGCCAAACGCTACGTCAAGATGCTTGCTCCATTTCTCCGCAATGGTTAGTATGCCTACTCTTAAATCGGCTACGGGCCGTGTAAATGTCAGCGGCCTAAGGGACAGCCAAGATTTGTCATCAAAAAGATTGATTGCCATAAGCAACAAAAATAAAAAAAGTCCCGGGCTTACGCTCGGGACTTTCAAAAAATATCTCTTTAGCTAAATTATTTTTTAGCGTAACGGTTTTTGAATTTATCGATACGACCTGCTGTATCAACCAATTTCATTTTACCAGTATAGAAAGGGTGAGAAGTGTGAGAAATCTCTAATTTGTAAAGAGGATACTCATTACCATCTTCCCATTTAACAGTTTCTTTAGTTTCAACACAAGATTTTGTTAAGAAAGAATAGTCGTTAGACATGTCTTTAAATACAACAAATCTGTAGCTTGATGGATGCAAATCTTTTTTCATAATCTATTTAAACTTTATTTTGAAACCCCAACGTTACTTTTGCAATTTGCTGGCAAACGATACGGATGGGCGCCTCTGATCTTAATCTTTATTTTTAGAGGTGCAAATATCTAGATTATTTTCCATATAAACAATATTACAAAAGAGATATTTTCATAAAATCATTTTTTAAAAACATTGATACTTATTTTCTTACACCTGAGTATTATTTAGCATTGCACTTAACAAGCTTCAAAACATCTTTAATCAAGTATTAAAACATTGGTATACTTTCTGAAACTAAATCGGTATCAAAAACTGCACGAGCTTCACCTTGACGGATAAATCTCGTACCACCATTTTTGTTGTCGATATTAATCAAACCGTAACGCACATTTCTTAATAAGGTACCATCTTTAGTGCCCGAAATAATGATTCCGAAAATAGCCGAGTTGGCACCTGATACTGATTTTACTTTACCATAAATAGTAAAATCATTGCCTTTACCGCTAATTGCAGTCACAATACTGGTATCTGCATCAGTCAGAAACTTTCTGCCGATCAGCTTAATATTGTTGTCTTTATCTTGACTTAAAAACTTAACTGTTACATCTGTAAAAACCAGGTTAGCTCCATCTTCTGGACGATTACTTTTTAACAACCTTACAGGTTTAATGCCAAAAGCACCTTCCATGTTTGGAGGGGTAACATCTAAGCTCAATGAAATACCTAACTTGGTAAGTGTGTCTTGATACTGTTTGGGGATAATGTCATTAATTTTCCTTACCAGATTCTCTTTTTTTATTGCTTCAACAACTTCATTATTATCCTTTTTACAGGCAAAGAAAGCAATGACACAAAGTGTTAAAAATAAAATGGTTCTAAATCTTTTCATCTCAAATTAGTTTAGCGCTGGATTAATTTCCAAACCAAAATTGTGGTTAAAATAAGCGTCGGCCTATACCACAATGGGTGATTTTCACAAGAAACTGGAGGCGAGTTGTGGTAAAATTGCTTTCATCTGTCAAAAACTAGAGTGATTAACCCAAATCTCTACAGACCAAGACCTTTATGTAATTAAGCCAAGGGTGATTTCACAGAATACCTTGTTGCCTGGCCTTTAAAACAGCTTCCGATCTGCAAGCAACATGTAGTTTTTTATAAATATGTTTTACGTGGGTTCGAATGGTCTCGTAGCTGATAAAGGCTTTATCAGCCATATCCTTGTAACTTAAACCTTGAACCATGAGCGCTAATATTTCCTTTTCTCGATTGCTTAGACCTAAATCCGATTGGTTGGGAGACACCAAAATCACATTTCGATTCACAAAGAAGCCCATCACCTTCTGCGCAATAGAGGTAGACATCGCCCCACCCCCACTATATACTTCTTTGATTGCCTCCAATTGTCTTAAAGGGCTATCGGTTTTAAGAATATAACCACAGGCCCCAGCACACAAAGCATTGAATATTTTATCACTATCGTTAAACACAGTCTGAATCAACACCTTTATTTCCGGGAACTCTTCTCTTATTTTCTTTGTAGCCTCTATGCCATTTAAACCAGGCATTTCAATATCCATTAAAACCACATCTGGCTTACAAAAATTAAGATCGGCTAGCACTTGATTAACATTCGGGAATGAACCTGTACAAGAAAATCCAGGTGAGCCATTGATAATGGTCTGCAAAGCTTCCCTTATCAGCTTATTGTCCTCAAATATTGCTACCTTAATGTCCATGCTGCTTTTTATTTTAATATCCTTTAACCTTGTAACTAAAACAAACGCTCGTCCCAACGCCTAATTCACTTGATATCAATAGCTGAAGATTGATTTCTTTAGCTCTGTTTTTCATATTCAGCAAACCATTCCCTTTCGTTTCTTCTTCCACCAAAAATCCCTTGCCATTATCCCTAATAGTAACCGTTAATATTTTATGTTTAATTTCGAAGACTATCTCTAACACCTCTGCATCACTATACTTTACCGCATTATTAATGGCTTCTTTACTTAACAAGTAAATATTCTTACGGGATTGCATAGGCAATTTCACCTCATCTAATTTCCCTATCTGGCTAAACTTCAAACGAATTTGTCTAGCATCTGTAATTTGCACTGCAAATTCTTTTAGTCTTTCAATCAAATCAACCAAGTGGTCCTGCAACGGATTTACAGTCCAAACGATATCATTAAGCTTAGCGACCATTTCCGCAGCGTTCTCTTTAATAATATTAAGAGAATTTTCTACTTGCTTTTGCTCCCCTTTATTAATTTGCTCTTTGGCAATATAACTGTACATGCCAATCCCGCTCAAAGTAGCCCCTACCTCATCATGCAAGTCCTGGCTAATTTTGGTCCTTAAATTCGCTAACCTTAAGCGTTGAAGTGCATAATAACGATAAGCAACAAAAGCAATTACCAGCACACAAAGCACTAATAACAAAACATAAATTCTGGTATTGGCTAAGCTTTGCTTATTCTTTGATTCTGTTAGCTCCAGCTTAAAAATGGTCTTTTCATTATTGATTCCTGTTAGCAACAAGGACTGTATTTGCTGGTTATTCCTATGGTAAGTTGCTGTTTCTCTTTTCGATTTCAATTCCAAGGTTTTATTAAGCAATTGTATATCGCCATACTTACGATAGAGTTTAATGGAGATCTCCAAAAACATCGCTGCATAAAAATCATTGAGTTGTGGATATTTTCGCAACACCAAAAAACCTTCATCTAAATAACCGAAAGCCGCCTTTTTATTTCCATTTGCAGCAGCACATTCGGCCATACCGCTATAGGCCGTCAACTCTACATCAAACTCATCCGCCTCGATGGCGTACAATTTGGTAAGCTTAAAATATTTAAAAGCACTATCCACTTGTTTATTGAGTAGAAACGCATTTCCAATATTTAAAGCACCAGTTGCCATCCCTCTACCAGAACTAATTTCCCTGGCCTTTTTTAAAGACAAAAGACTATAATAGATAGCGCTATCTGGCTCATTTAGCTTTTCAAAAGTCTCCGCTAAATTTCCTAAAATATGATGAGGTTTGGTGAGATCCATATAGACCTTTTTGTACGGAGGTTGCTTAGCAAAACCCAAAGCCCGTTTAAAAGCCCTCCTTGCCTGCTGCAACTTATTTCCGTTTAAATGGAACAAACCTATAAAATTGTACGAATCGGCCAACAGCACACTATCCCTCAATATCTTAGCAATATTTTCTCCTTTTAACGACTCCTGTAATCCTAACAGATGTAAATTATTGTAGTAATATATTTCTGCCTGACAGGTAGTAAGGTAATAGGAAAACTGGGTAGGCTTTCTAGCGCTATCTATGGAATAGATTTTATTTAGACAATATTGAGCAGAATCATATTGATCATTGCTCATATAATCATATGCTTTATTTAAAATTTGTTTTTGAATAAGCGTACCTTCTTTTTGTTCTACATTTTTCTGTCCGTAAACCAAACTACCAAACAACAACAGCAAGAAAAAAAGAAATCTACTTTTCATGACAAGAGAGTTACCGCTTCAAAACAGGCTACAAATATTTGCAATATAAATACTTAAGCCTAAAAAACCGATACCCCATTGGGGTATTTGTCAAATAAAAAGAATATCCATTTTTAACCTTTTAAGTGTAACAAAGCTGCCTTAAAAATTGGCCAAAAAGTCTCTAATCGTTATATTGCGAACTTACCTATTTCGAAAATCTTTAATTTTTATTCATGGAGTTATACTATTCGTTTTCTGTCCTCATTGTCCTAGCCTCATTTTTTTCCTATCTAAATTTGCGCTACCTAAAACTTCCCTCTACTATCGGCATCATGATTATCGCGATGCTATCGTCAATAGTTTTGGTTATTACGGGCCACCTGTTTCCTGATACGTTTACCCATTTTTCTAATCTTTTACGAGATGTAGATTTCACCGAAGTGCTGATGGGGGCTATGTTAAATTTCCTCTTATTTGCGGGAGCTATCCATATTAACCTAAAGGACCTAAAGGAACAAAGAGGTCCAATCGTTATTTTCTCTACGGTAAGTGTGGTCATTTCTACTTTCGTGGTCGGCGGACTGACATTCTACATCGCACCATTATTCAACCTTAACATTCCGTTTCTATACTGTTTGCTATTTGGGGCTTTAATTTCACCTACAGACCCCATTGCTGTAATGGGCGTTTTAAAGGAAGCCAAAGTAAAAAAATCGCTCGAAACCAAAGTAGCAGGCGAATCGCTATTTAATGATGGTGTTGCCGTTGTTGTTTTTGCCGTGATATTACAACTGACCCAAAGCAGTGACATTGACATTTCTTTTAGTAATATTTCATGGCTTTTGGTTAAAGAAGCTGCTGGCGGATTTATTGTAGGGGCGCTGCTAGGTTTAGGTGCTTCAAACGCCATGCGCAAAATTGACGACTATAAAGTTTCTGTCCTAATTACTTTATCCGTAGTGATGGGCGGCTATTTAATTGCAAGAGCCATGCATATTTCTGGCCCGCTCACCATGGTTGCCGCTGGTATTGTTATTGGTAATTATGGCAAAAGAACGGCCATGTCGGCCACTACCAAAGATTACCTGAACAAATTTTGGGAGTTGATAGACGAAATTTTAAATGCCATTTTATTCCTTTTCATCGGTTTTGAACTCTTGATCATTCCTAACATCACTAATTACTGGGTAATGGGCGGGATTAGTATTATCGTGGTACTTTTTGCCCGATTTATTTCTATCTACATCCCTGTTAAAGTTATCCCTTTTAGGAACAAATTTAGCAAGGGAACCATTAAAGTATTGGTTTGGGGAGGCTTAAGAGGTGGTGTTTCTATTGCCCTAGCTCTATCTATCGACGAAGGTCCACACAAGCCAGTTATTTTGGCCATCACCTATTTTATTGTGGTATTCAGCATTATTGTTCAAGGCCTAAGCGTTGGCAAAGTGGCCACAAAAGCACTTTCGAAAGAGGAAGATTAATTTTAGCCACAGATACATAGGTTAATATGACTTACGAAGTTTTAGAAACTTCGTAAGTCTATCTCGAAAAAAGAAGTAGAAATATTCCGTTTTTGTGCAACGTCCTTTAAGTTTCATTGTCTTATGTCGAAAAACTAAAAGATGAAACTTAAAGGACTTGTTATTTTGCTACTTTATGTTTTTAATGCTAGCGCTCAACAAAAACAACTCGACAGCTTATTTACAACGAACCTCAAAAAGGGACGATTTGACGGCTCTGTACTGATTACAAAAGGCAATCAAGTTATTTTTGAAAAGCAATACGGATTGGCTAATAGACAATTCAGTGTCCCAATCAATAAAGAAACCCGCTTTCCTATTGCCTCCATTACCAAATTATATATTTCTGTATTGGCACTTAAATTAAAGGAACAAGGAAAATTAGACTTCAACAATACTATCGATGTTTATGTACCAACCTTATTGCCTAAGCACAACACAAAAATCAAGGTGAAAGACCTTATTCACCATACTTCGGGTTTACCCAACGAAAAAATACCCGACTATATGGTGAAGCTATCTCCTAAAGATTTCATTGCTAAAAGAATTAAAGACACACTTTTATTTGAACCCGGTAGCAAATACAGATACAATAATGTCAATTTCATTTTGCTTACCGCTGTTTTGGAACAAATATCAGCAAAACCGTGGACCCAACTACTTGACGAGCTGATTGTAAAGCCTTTAAAACTTGAAAACACGGGAGTAACCAATAGAGATTCTGTGATCAGCAATTTGGCATACGGGTATTACAACTATTCTTTCGGCAACGAAAAAGTAAAGGCCCCATTACAGAACAATTACCCATTATATATTGAAAATTATGCAGGTGCAGGAGCAATGTTCAGCACTCCACGTGAGCTCCTAAAATTTAGCTCAGCATTGGAACATCAGCAAATCATCAACAAATCATCGGTAATGGAGCTTTACCAACCCTTAAAAGAAATTGGTTTAGTCGAAAACAGAAATTATTACGTTTCTCCAGGAGGTTACGTGGGTGAAGAAACCATTGCAGGTAAAAAAATGGCGATTATTGAACGTAATGGCAACATAGGAGGCTTTAACCATACCTACTTGCAGTTACCAAGCTCTCAACACAAGGTGATTATTTTCTGTAATACCGACGCTGGAGACCTAAAAAAGATAGCCAATGAGGCCATCGCCATTATTACTCAGTAGAAGGCTTACTATATTTATTCCAGATTTCTAGTTTAGCCTTTTGTCTTGTGATATAAGCGTCAGCTATGACTTCTCCAGAACTAGAGTTTTCGGCACTTTCCAGCAGCTTTTTAAGCTTGTCCTGATCCACATCGGCTCGGTATAGGATTTGCACCAATTTCGGAAAATCATCTTCCACCAAATATTCGAAAGCTCTTACCAATGCTTCACGCAATTGGGCTTCAGATATTTCTTCGGGCAGTTCAAAATCTTTGCCTACCATTTTCGCTAATGACATTCCACTCATCTGATCTCCTGGCAAAGTTCTATTAAAACACCATTAGTTGCTTTAGGATGCACAAAACAAATCAATTTGTTATCCGCTCCTTTTTTGGGCTGTTCATTAAGCAATACAAAACCTTCGCTCCTCAACCTTTCCATTTCGGCATAAATATCGTCTACATCAAAGGCAATATGATGTATCCCTTCCCCTTTTTTGCTTATGAATTTGGCAATAGCACTTTCTTCGGCAGTTGCCGCCAAAAGTTCAATCTTATTTTCGCCCACTTTAAAGAAAGCAGTATCTACATTTTCGCTTTCAACGGTTTCCGTTTTATAACAGCTTGTTCCCAACAGCTTTTCATACAATGTAGAAGCTTGCTTTAAATCGTTCACTGCAATGCCTATGTGCTCTATTTTGTTCATATTTTAGTTCGAAAGTATGATGTTCAAAGGAGGAAGTTGAATAGATACTCCATGTTAAACGCTACGTGCGCTAGCTACAACTGGCAACTCCTAACTATTCCTTCTCGTTATCAGAATGTAAAAATGCAGGTTTTAACTATAGCTTCATAGCTATTATTTATAATTGTTCGGAAAGTTTTTTCGTATCTTTGTATATTAATTAAGACAAGAATTAGATAATGGAACTTCCTATTTACTTAGATAATAACGCTACTACTCCTTTAGACCCAAGGGTTTTAGAAGCTATGTTACCTTACTTTACTTCTAAGTTTGGTAATGCAGCTAGCCGTAACCATGCTTTTGGCTGGGTGGCTGAAGAGGCAGTAGATTACGCCCGTGAGCAAGTTGCTAAATTAATTGGCTGTACAGAAAAAGAAATCATCTTTACTTCTGGTGCTACCGAAGCAGACAACTTGGCCATTAAAGGTGTTTTTGAAATGTATGCCGATAAAGGTAATCACATCATTACCGCTACTACAGAACATAAAGCTGTATTGGATACTTGCAAGCATTTGGAAAAACTGGGTGCAAAAATCACTTACCTAAATGTAAAGGAAGATGGCTTAATTGACCTTCAAGAGCTTGAAGCGGCAATGACTCCTGAAACCATTTTGGTATCTATCATGTACGGCAACAACGAAATTGGTGTAGTACAACCAGTAAAAGAAATTTCTGCTATTGCACACAAACACGGTGCTTTGTTTATGACCGATGCTACACAAGCTGTAGGTAAAATTCCAGTAGATGTAAATGCTGATGGTATTGACTTGATGGCTTTCAGTGCACACAAAATGTACGGACCAAAAGGTATTGGTGCTTTGTATGTACGCAGAAAAGGACCAAGAGTTAAAGTTACCGCTCAAATGGACGGTGGTGGTCATGAGCGTGGCATGCGTTCAGGAACCTTAAACGTACCAGGTATTGTTGGCTTAGGTAAAGCTTGTGAACTTTGCCGTTTAGAAATGGACGAAGAAGCAAAACGTTTATCTGGCTTACGTGATAAATTAGAGAGCGCATTAACTCAACTTGAAGAAAGCTATGTAAACGGTAACGTAAATCACCGTTTGCCACATGTTGCCAACATCTCTTTTAAATATGTAGAAGGTGAAGGTTTAATGATGGCGATGAAAGATTTAGCGGTTTCTTCAGGTTCAGCTTGTACTTCTGCTTCACTAGAACCATCATATGTATTAAAAGCTTTAGGCCTTTCTGATGATTTGGCACACTCTTCGATACGTTTTGGTTTAGGTAGATTTACCACTGAAGAAGAAGTTGATTATGCTGTAGAAAATACCAAAAAAGCTGTTAACCACTTGAGAGACCTTTCTCCTCTGTGGGAAATGTTCAAAGAAGGTATTGACTTGAGCAAAATTGAGTGGGCAGAACACTAATAAATTAGATAATAATCATATTGGCTAATTAGCTAATTAAAATAAAAGAATATCATATTTACGGTGGCAGGAAATCTAAAATCGTAAATCTAAAATCTAAAATATCATGGCATATTCAGAGAAAGTGATTGATCACTATACCAACCCTAGAAACGTTGGTACTTTAAATAAAGAAAATAAAAATGTGGGTACTGGCTTAGTTGGTGCTCCTGAGTGCGGCGACGTAATGCGCTTGCAAATTGAAGTGAACGACGAGAATGTAATTACCGATGCTAAATTCAAAACTTTTGGATGTGGTTCAGCTATTGCTTCTTCTTCGTTGGCTACAGAGTGGTTAAAAGGAAAAACAATTGATGAGGCTTTGGCTATCGACAATATGGATTTGGTAGAAGAGTTAGCTTTACCTCCAGTAAAAATCCACTGTTCGGTATTGGCCGAAGATGCAATCAAATCTGCTATTAACGACTATCGCGTTAAAAATGGTTTGGAAGCATTAGAATTGCCAAAATCACACCACTAGAAAATTTTAGATTTGACAAATTACGATTGACGATTTGCCAAGTCTATAAATGAAAACCGATTTATGATTTGCCGATTAAAAAATCTAAAATCGTAAATCTAAAACCGTAAATATCATGATTACTATAACAGATAAAGCTAAAGATAAGATAGACCACCTGATGCAAGATTCAGAATTGGGTTCTGATTACTTTTTACGTGTTTCGGTAAAAGGTGGCGGTTGTTCTGGTTTATCATACAATCTTGATTTTGATAACGAAGAGAAAACTGGCGACCAATTTTTTGAAGATCGCGGGATTAGAATTGCCTTGGACATGAAATCGTTTTTATACCTTGCTGGTACAGAACTTGATTTCTCTGATGGCTTAAACGGTAAAGGTTTTAACTTTATCAACCCTAATGCAAGCAGGACCTGCGGTTGCGGGGAAAGTTTCTCTGTATAAGTTTCTTGAAACATATGATAAAAAAGTCCCGTACGTACGGGACTTTTTTGTTTAACAGCAATTTGAAAAAGCTGAGAAATTGAAGGAAATCCCATCATTGGCCATCCTTGGTATAAAAATTGAGTAAACTCAATAATAAAAGCCATTGCCCATGATTTTACAAGCGATACAATCTAAGAATTTTGACGAAGCAAAACAGCAATTATTAGCTGGCGAAAAACTTGACGCATCAATCAATATCTACACCAAAAGCCAGCTCTTTGATACTTTACTTAAAGAAAAACAGTTTGATATCTTACAATTGCTCTTAAAAGACAAATCTGTCGAATTAGATATCTATGAACTAGATAGTTTCAACAACACCATTTTCGACAGGATTTTATATAGTTTAAATACTGATGAAGATTCGTTGGCTTTTCTAGACGATTTCTTCTCAAAAGTTGAAAACATCAATGATGAGGTGGCTGGAAAAACACTACTTTCCTATTTTTTCGAAAAGGAAGCTCCTTTAGCATTCATCTCTAGCTTGGTTAATGCTGGCGCCAATGTAAATTTCAAAAACAATGCTGAAGAAGGTTATCTACATCAGGTGGCCAAAACCTATACCAGAAATACCGAACTGTTCATCAGTTATATCAAATTTTTAACTGAGCAGGGATTGGACGTGAATGCTGAAAATGTAGTAGGGCAAACACCCTTACATTTAGCGATTGACCTGAATAGAAAAGAATTTGTCGCTCCTCTACTTGAAATGGGGGCGGATCCTAGTCAGTTAGATAAAAAGGGAAAGAGCAGTTTCTACCTAGCTGTTGCTGAAAAGCTCGACCTAGAAATGTATCAGCTATTAAGTCGGTACGGAAGCGCAGACTTTGACCAACTCAATAAAGATCAAGTAGGTCTATTTTTTGAATATGTACGAATGATTTATAGTGGCAGCGATAGAGAGCTTCAACTATTGGCAGAACTATTAAAAGATGGTGCAGACCTATATCAAATGAATACTTATTACGGTAGAACAACAACCCCACTTGATTTAATTGCAGAGAAAAAATCCGAAATACTACAAACTGCACTTAATGATGGAAACATAGACATTAACCGTCAAGATGATGAAGGCAACACACTTTTACATAAAGTTTGCGCCTACAATGTGAACTACGAAGCCGATAAGGCCAAAGAAACATATAGGAAAGTGAAGCTACTACTAGAGAATGGTGCAGATAAAAGTATCACTAACAATAAAGATCAAACTGCTTTGGCACTTGCTAGCGATGACAACTTAAAAATCAAAACAGTAGAGTTGTTGATGAAGTAAAATGAACCAATGACTAATGAACAATAATTATCATTTACTTATTTAATATTTCTCTCTTATGTCGATGTCATTTATAATTGCTTGCGAATCAGGAAAACGAAAAATAGCCGAACTATTACTTAGCAACGGAGAAGCAGACCCAAAATATACTGATGAGAAAGGTAGAACCGCACTTCACTACGCAGCGCATCATGGTTTTTTAGATTTGGTAAAAATATTGCTTGATAAAGGTGCAGACCTCAATTATGAAGATCAAGCAGGAGAAACGCCTTTATATTTTGCATTGCTACAGAAACAGAAACAAACAGCTTTGTATCTTATAGAAAATGGTGCAAGTACAGAAATTAGGGATCATAAAGGCAATAGCTTACTTCATTTGGCCGCTGCCTATGGACAAATAGAAATTTTAGACAAGTTATTAAGCACCGACTTATCCATAGATAATGGCAACAACCTTTCAGAAACTGCTTTACTTTTAGCTGCAGGTAATCGAAATCGTCAAGTTATAGAATTACTACTTGCCAAAGGTGCTGATGTTAATACTACCGACAAACAGGGCAATTCATCTTTGTTAATTGCCGTCGCTTCAAAAAACTTACCGGTAGTTGAACTGTTGCTTCAACATGGTGCCGATATAAATCATAGCAACCACAATGGAGAAAACGCACTCCTATTGGCTTGCTATGACACCAATAGAATGATGATTAAACTTTTGGTAGAAAATGGAGCAGATGTGCTGACCACAAATAAAAACGGATTATCTCCAATTTGGTATGCTTGTGCTCATAACCAGAAAGAAATTGTGGAGCTTTTCCTAGATAATGGTGTTGATGTAAATTACGCCAAGCCCACTATCCCTTCTGACCACTCGATGTCGTCATACCTAGATTGGGTAGAAACGACTACCAATTTAAGTAATGATGCAAGTTTTACGCTTAACAACACTTACAGTTATGGCGGTGAAAGCTTAATGCATGTAGCAGCAAAAAGTGGCCATATCAGCATGATTAAATTATTGCTTAACAAAGGAGCCAACATCAATGTACAGGATGAAAGCGGAAATACGCCACTACATTATGCTGCAGCAAACGGCAAAAAAGATATGGTAGCCTTGTTGTTAGAAAACCAAGCTGACCCAACAACAGTAAATACGAAAGAACAAAAAGCAATCGATTATGCTAACATCAAAGGCTTTAATGAAATTACCGAATTGCTCCTTAAATACGGGCCAGCCAGTGTGATAACCAAAACATCCAGCGATACTCCTACAACAACCCAACCCACTCATACGATTGACAAAAAACAAGCATTATTAGACTTAAAAGAGCTATTAGATGCGGGGATTTTAACTCAGGAAGAGTTTAATTCAGAAAAAACAAAAATCCTCCAGGGATAATAAATATTACTAAAAAGTCCCTTCCCATCCCGTAAGTACGGGACGGGAAGGGACTTTTCTACTATCAATAGGCCTCAAAAACCTTATTACCAAAGACATCTACCTTGTAAATCCCAATCTTTCTGCCATTCCCATCTTCTACTACTTCGTTACCCCAAGCATCCTTTTTATAAACTCGAAGTATTTGTCCCGAATCATCTTCCAAGACATCGTTACCAGCACTATCTTTCTTGAAATTTCCAATCTTATTTCCTCTCCCATCTTCAGCAATGAGATTACCAAAAGCATCTTTTTTCCGTACCAACTCTACCGGTCCGTAACGCCCGTTAACAATATCTTTTTTATTTTTATTACCCGCTTCTTCTACCCGATCTTCAACCATGGTATTTCCGAAGATATCTTTTTTAAAAACTTTCTTGTCGCCTCTCCCATCTTCCACTACATCATTCCCAAAAATATCTTTACTAAATTTACTAACTAGCCTTCCCCTATCATCCTCAACGATGGTATTGCCAAAAATATCCTTCTTAACTTTCGCAAGCACATTACCACGCTCATCTTCTATCACCATATTTCCCAAAATATCCTTCTTTTGTACCAATTTAGTTCTTCCGGAACCGTCTTCAACAATATCGTTACCAAAAATATCCTTCTTGATTTTACCGAGAACGTTTCCTCTTCCATCTTCTATCACCGTATTTCCAAAAATATCTTTCTTATAAACGCGTTCTCCTGATTTATTTTCTGTTTTTAAGACGCTTCCCACATATATATCCTGTGCAAAAGCTAAATTGAAACAAAGCGTTAAAATACCAACCAACAACATTTTCTTAAATGTCATTAGCATCTGCCCCATCAAATGGGGAGATACCTCCATTTTGTAATTTTTCATAATTCAAGTTTTTATTTGTGTGTACCTCAAGTTAATCATTTATGAAACAATTACCTACCGTATCATTCATGTATCAATTATTTTATTAAATCATATATCTCATTTTTTACCAACAATCATCAATTCATTTTGTATTATTAGTTACAATGCTTTATCATTGTCGGTTAAAACCCACCAAACAGTAAATGTAACATGGTAACATTCAACGAATTTTCTACCGTACCCTCGCTATTACGCAATGTTGTGCAACATATACACCCACCTGAAGCCACTTTTTTAATCCACAAAAAAGGGTCTGAATGGGAAGAAATATCATTTAAGGAAACTTTGGCAAAGGCTGATGCTGTTGCTGCGTTCTTCCTTGAAAAGGGCATAGTTAAGGGCGACAGACTTGGGCTGATGATAGAAAACTCACCAGAATATGTTTTTTACGACCAAGGTATACAGCAAATTGGCGTTATTAACGTTTCTATTTATCCCACACTTTCTGAGCAGGAAGTCGCTTATATCATCAATGATTCTGGTATTAAGGCAATTTTGGTTGGAAATCCATTTTTATTTAAAAAAATCTTAAAAGTTTCTGAAAACTGCAAAGAGCTTAAATACATTATTCCCGCTTTTGCGGATTTTGGAAAAATTGTGGTTCCTGAAGGTTTAAATATCGAAGTCATCGATTATCAGGGCATTTTAAATAGGCCAGTTAGCGAAACAGAAAAAGCTACGATTGACCAAATGCGTAACGAAGTAAAACCAATGGATGTTTCTTCGTTAATTTATACTTCTGGCACTACCGGCACTCCAAAGGGTGTAATGCTTACCCATAATAACTTTGTAGAGAATGTGAAAGTTTGTTTGGAGCAAATCCCTGTGATTGATGAAACCGAGACTTTCCTTTCTTTCCTACCTTTATCTCACGTATTTGAACGCACTGCTACTTATCATGTTTGCTGTGCACAAGGCTGTAAAATTGCCTTTGCTCAAAGTTTGGAGTTATTGGCCAAAAACATGGGCGAAGTAAGGCCAACAGTGATGAACTGCGTTCCTCGATTATTGGAACGTATCCATGACAAGGCCATAAAATCTGGTACCTCAGCGGGAGGTTTAAAGGCAAAGATATTTACTTGGGCCTTGGAAACTGGAAGTGCTTACAGAGAGAAAAAGGAAGCGGGCAAAAACCCTGGATTAGTGTTAAGTGGTAAAAAAGCACTGGCAGAAAAATTGGTTTTCAGCAAAATCAAAGAGAAAACTGGTGGCCGTTTAAAATTCATGATTTCTGGAGGGGCTGCCCTACCTAAGAATGTAGGTGAGTTTTTTGGAAATTTAGGTATCAAAATATTAGAGGGTTTTGGCTTAACGGAAACCTCTCCAGTAATGGCCGTGACAGAATATCACCGACAAGTATATGGCACTGTTGGTCGTGTAATTCCTGGTATTGAAATAGGAATACAAAATGTAGATACTAAGCAGATGTTAAGTATACAAACCCACGACACTTTTAATGAAGAGTTTGAATGCGAGGAAGGTGAAATTATTGTTCGTGGTCACTGTGTGATGAAAGGCTATTTTAACAAGCCTGCAGAAACTGCTGAGGCTATTGACAAGGATAACTGGTTCCATACAGGTGATATTGGCCGTTTCTACAAAGGCAACTTGCAAATTACGGATCGGCTGAAAAACATGATCGTAAATGCTTACGGTAAAAATGTTTACCCTACTCCGGTAGAGAATATTTACCTGAAAAGCCCTAAAATTGACCAGTTGTTTTTAATTGGTGATAAACGAGAATACATTACGGCGATTATCATTCCCAACAAAGAAACTTTACAGGAAACGTTTAACCTGAAAGAAGAGTTTTTCCAACGCGAAGGTGATTTTATTGATGAACAGGAAATCAACGAATGGGTAGAAAAAGATATCAAAAAGATTAGCAACGAACTAGCAAAATTTGAACGTATCAAGCATTTTAAGATCAAACGTAATCCGTTTAGCATTGATGAAGGTGAAATTACACCTACACTAAAAGTTAAGCGTCGTGTGGTAGAAAAGAAATATGCTCCAGCTATCGCTGAGATGTATGCAAAAGATAGCGCCGAGACGGAGTAGTTTAAGAATTCTTGAGATTACGATATAGTTGCTTCGCGCTCTCCGCTACGGTCGAGATGATGGTGCCAGCTAAATAGCAAAGACTTTTGTTATTTAAACGGGATAGCAGCGGAAATCCTTTTGCTTTATTGTCATTCTGAACGCTAGCGAAGACTGCGAAGCAGCTACGAAGTAAATCTGTAAGTTATTGCACCTAACTAGTAGATTCCTCCCCGTTGTATCGGGGCAGGCAGTTCCTCGGAATGACAGGCATACAAACAAAAAGATTGCAGCGGATAGCCCGACGAACATTAATTTCAGTACTAAAACTGCTTTACAAATAAAAAAGCCGGACATCGTAAATGACGCCCGGCCTCGGTATTTCTCAAAACTTAATTGCTTGATTTCTTAGTATCGTCGTTGTTGATACTACGCTCGCTCTTTTTGATAGAGCCTTCGAACTTTCCAAATTTCCAGTTTAAGCCGACACTTACACGTCTGAAAATATTTTCACGGATACGTTCTTGGGTAAAGGTGTCTCCTTCTGTATAGTTTCTATATGCTCTATATTGTTGGAAAGGGTTAGCCACCATAGCAGAAAAAGTCAATTTGTCTTTAATAATGTCTTTGCTACCGCTGAAACCGATGTAGTAGTAATCATTTGATTTACCTTGCAACATTACATTTGGCGCACCATAATTAACAGACACACTGGCTTTCCAAGTATTTTCAAATTTGTAACTGGTGTTAAAGTTCACATATCCCGTGATGCCATCATTTTTGATTAACTTTTCATTAATAATACCTTCCAACTGTAAATAGTTCAAGTTTCCGCTCAAGTTTAAATTCCATTTGGCAGTGATAGGATAGTTAAAGTTAATGTTGGTACCTAACAAGCTTTCCTTACCGATGTTTTGTGGGGTTACCCTAGTGATATTTTCCGCCGGCACAAACTCAAATACCCTTTGCTGTGTGTTGTTGGCAAAATTATAGGTTAAGCTTACATTGAGTGAACCTTTCTTGAAATTGCTATAGGTTACCTCGAAATTATTGCTCAACACTGCTTTTAAATCTGGATTACCAAAATATTCAAAACCTGGTCTTGATTGGTCTACGAAAGGAGTAAGATCCCAAATACCTGGGCGTTGGATACGTTGGGTATAACCAACACTAAAGCTCTGGCTATTTTTTAAACTCTTGTTAAAGGAAACAGACGGGATAAGGTTAAAATAATCTGTTTTTACTTTTGAACCTTTGCTCTCGAAATTACCCGTTACATAAGTCCCTTCTAAACGAGCGCCAGCTTTGAAAGTCCAATCTTTTACCTTTATGGTATAGGTATTATAAACACCATAAATGTCTTGATCGTTATTGTATTTATTAGTTTGGTCTGGATCAACCACATATCCATTTTGGGCAGCATTGTATTCTAAAAACTGGAAATTACTTTTACCACTTCTCAAAATTGCTTTAACCCCTGCTTCTACTGTCACCACTTTAAATGGGTTAATATAATCTAACTGTGCGGTTTGCTCCACTGACTTACTGGTATTGTCCTGCTTATAATCAGTTCCCGTAAAACCAACGCCATTAGAGAAACGTACATCGTTAAGTTGTGGTTCTGAGCTATCAAAAAGCTTGTAGGAGAAAGTTAACAGGTGTTCTTTTTTGTCCTTGAAACCGCGTTGATAGTTGAAAGTATAATCGGTACCACCCCACTCATATCTAGTTCTGCTATCCATATTATAGGACCGTGCTTTAGTGTCAAAAACCTCGAAATGTTGACTTAAATCTTGTTGATTGTAACCGCCGTAAGGATTAATCTCTGCAGTAATGAGGTTTAATGAGTCGATTTCATAACTTAGCTCACCGCCTCCCCAACCCCAAAAGTTATCTATCTTTTGAAGCCCCTCAGAGTAAAGACGAGTACCTGCTGCAGCCCCTCTTCCATCTCTACGATCGATGTTTCTAATGCCTTTCACCTGCCACACACCTGTTCCTCCATAAGCATTTAAACCAAAGTTACCTTGCTTAACGGTGAAGTTTAAATTGCCACTAGGACCACCTGGAAATTGATTACGTACGTTCACGTTTCCATTGTAACCATTATCTGTCTTTTTAGAGGTGATGATATTAATTAAACCAGCCAAACCTTCACTTTCATATTTAGAAGGTGGCGTGGTAATTACTTCAATTTTTTGCACACCATTTGCAGGCATGCTTCTTAAATATTCCTTTGGATCTCTGGTTAATATCCCTGATGGCTTACCATTGATCAGGATACGGTAGTTACCTGTACCTTTAAGTTTTACGTTATCATCGGCATCTACAGATAATAACGGCACTTTGCGCATCATATCCAAAACGGTTAACACCTTGCTCTCTGGATCTGCTTGGGTATCGTAAACAATACGATCTGGTTCTTGTTTGATAATAGGTTTACTGCCCACAATAGAAACCTCATTGAGGTCATTGCCTTGTGGTTTCATTAAAATTTTACCCAAATCAGTTTCATTGGAAACTTTAATAGTAATTTGTTTAGACTTATAGCCTAGTGAACCTACAATTAAAGTGTATGGTCCTGGATTTACCGCCGCAAAGGAGAATTTTCCATGCTCATCGGAAATTACGCTTTTGATTACTACTGAATCTTTTTTGAGAGCGATGGTAAAATATTCTCCAGGTTTTTGGGTAAGGCTATCAATTACCGCACCCTTAACCTGCACCGTTTTTTCTTGTGCTTTTAGGTTAGTGGCTGTAAATAAGATGCAAAGCATCAGACTACATAAAAATAAAAAGGATCTGCTCATTTGTGTGTTTTTTGTTTGGTCGGCAAAAAAATTGCGTCATTTACCCCATCAGACGTAAAACATTTCACAACGTTGCACCATTTCTAAAATAAATTCTGAAACCCATTCAAATTCAGCTAAATAAATTATCTATAAGCATTAATTTTTTTAAGCCTGTTGTTTTCTTAATTTAGCGGGAGATATGCTACAAAAACTTTCTATACGCAATTACGCTTTAATTGATACGCTGGAAATTGATTTCAACCGAGGATTAAATATCATTACGGGTGAAACTGGTGCTGGTAAATCAATTATTTTGGGTGCTTTATCACTTATTTTGGGCCAAAGGGCAGAAAGCAAATACTTTTTTAACCAAGATAAAAAGTGTGTCATTGAAGGAAGTTTTTTTTTAGCGGACGATCAATTGAAATCCTTATTTGAGAGTAATGATGTAGACTTCCAGCAGGAAACCACTTTACGTAGAGAAATTGCCATTGATGGCAAGTCCAGAGCATTTATAAATGACACCCCGGTTAATTTAGCCACGTTAAAACTGATTGGCGAAAACTTGATTGCTATTCACTCTCAACATGCCACGCTTGAAATTAGCAATGCCGATTTCCAGTTATTGATTCTGGACGTATTGGCCAACCATCAGCCATTGCTTAAAAATTATAGAGAAGGTTTTAAACAACTAAGGCAAACTGAAAAACAACTTTCTTTATTAACTGAACAAACCGAAGAGGCTAAAAAGAAACAGGATTATGAACAATTTTTGTTTAATGAACTGGAAGAAGCAGCTTTAAAGGAAGACGAGCAAGAGCATTTGGAACAAGAACTAGAAAAGCTTACGCATGCGGAGAGTATTAAACGCTCTTTAATTGCCGGTATCAGTTTGATTAGCGAGAATGAAACTGCAGCTATCAACTTGGTAAAGGAAGCTAGTTTACAATTAAACAGTGTCGAAAAATTCGACCCAGCCATTGCAGAAATCAATGAAAGATTAAAATCTACTTTGATTGAGCTAAGGGATATTGCAAGTGAAATTAGTAGTATAGAGGAAAGTACAGAACATAATGCCACCCGAATGGAGTCCATTCAGGAAAGGTTAAACTTATTTTATACTTTGCAGCAAAAGCACCGAGTGAGCAGTAATGCTGAATTATTGGTTATACAGCACCAGCTTTCAAAAAACCTAAATGCCCTACTCAACAGTGATGAGCAATTAGAAAAACTTCAAAAAGAAATTGACAGCCTAAATAAACATTTGTTTGAACAAGCAAAAGAATTAGACAGCAACAGAAGAAAGGCAATCATCATTTCTGAAAAAGAAGTTGGCGCTGCATTAAAACAAATGAATATGCCTAATGCGTCAATCAGTTTTAATCTTACTGAGCAAACACAGCTAAATATTAATGGTATTAATGAAGTGCAATTATTATTTACCGCCAACGCAGGACAACAAGCCGCACCGGTTGGTAAAGTAGCTTCTGGCGGTGAGCTTTCGAGGTTAATGCTAGCCATTAAAGCTTTACTGGCTAAACATACAGCCTTACCAACCCTCATTTTTGACGAAATTGATACTGGAATTTCTGGTGAGACAGCCTTACGTGTTGGCGAGGTAATTGATGCATTAGCTCAAAATATGCAGATATTGGCCATTACCCACCTTCCGCAAATTGCATCAAAAGGCAATTCGCATTATTTTGTTTACAAGCACGAGAAAGCTGATAAAACGACCACAGGTATTAAAAAACTTAATACAGAGGAACGAGTGAATGCTATTGCAGAAATGTTAAGTGGTAAAAATCCAGGGGCTTCGGCTTTGCAAAACGCCAAAGAACTATTAGGGTAATCAATTCACCTGCAATACTTTACTGCCATTGCTTTCTTCGCCGTGTAAATTTACTGTGGTTAGTTTGTACATATTTAGTTCTCCAGCTAAATAGTTTTTGGTGGCAATGCTATCTTTATCTGCGGCTATCTGTTCTATTAAAGCGAATGATTTCCCATTCCATCTGTAAAGTTTAAAGGCTCTAAATTTCACTTCTTCGTCTTTTAACCATTTGATATTTAACAAACCATCTATAAGGGCTGCTTTTAAATATTTTGGACCAAATTCTTTTTGGAAGGCGTTGTGATGTGTGTAAGTCGCACTTGGCGCACTTTGTTTATCGCCATTTATCGCTTTTACATAATAGGTATCACCATCTTTAGGTTTTGGTATGATGATGCTGTTGCTCCGTGAAGTTACCAAACCATTGTTTAGGGCCTTAAAATTGTTGGTTCCTTTGGCACTGTAGTACAACTGATAGGCGGCTACTTCGTTGCTGTGCAAACTATCTACTGTCCATACTAAATGGTAAGTGGTATCATTAGCGGTAACGATGCGTAAATCTGTAGGTGGCACAAGCACTTTTGCGATGGCTTGAAAGGCAACGGTAGCGGTGTCAGAATGTTTGCTTTGGTTAAAGGAGTTGCTTTCGGCAACCACCACATATTGGTACATCTCTTTTGGCTGCAATGCACTTAGGGTATCTTTCCAAATGTAATTACCTAATTTGTTTTTGGTAATGATGGCTGATGTAGCCATGAAATCACCAGCATTACCTACTCTTTTTTTAACGTAATAGCCTCTGGCAAATTCGTCGTTATTTTGCCAAGTGACCTCAATGGCATTATTTTTTTGTACGGCCTTAATGCCAAGTACGGCATTGGGTACGATGACAAAATTAGGGATAACAAAAACTGAAACGGATTGGTAAACGGTTTGGCTGTTGTTTGCTACCATATCCAAACGGTAGTAAAATGGTTCGTTGGCATCATGTACTTTATCTACAAATAAACTATCTTTTGGGTCTAAATCGGCTACTTTTTGGTAGTTGCCATCTTTACTTCTGCTGCGTTTCAATTGCAAACTGCTTAGCAAAAAAGCATTTTCTAACCTCCATTTTACCACGTTATTGTTGGTACCTTTAAGGTTATTTACGTTTAACATGGTAGCCAAGGGTTTTGCATCGTCTGGATAGGCAAATGCCCAAACATCTGCTGTAGCTACTGCCCTATCTGCAACATTTGCACTGATTTGGTAAAGGTATGTGCCAGGTTTTTTCCTGATGGTGGTATCTGCAAATTGATAAGTTATAGTGGCCGAAATTTTCTTATTAGTTCTGATGGCTATGGTACCATCTTGTCCTTTTCTAATCACGCTTATGGTTACACTATCTATTTTTACGTCTAATACGGGCTTATAGTTTAGGATGATATCTCCTCCATCGTATTTGGCGGTTAGGTTTGCGCTACTGGTTTCTTCTTGTTTTTGAGCTGGCTTTTGTTGGGCAAGGGCTGTGACCACTACAAGCATCATTTTTAACATCAACAAATATTTCATATCCTTTTAGTTAAGAGAAGGTTTAAACTTAAATCCGTTGGCATCTTTTTCCATCCTTAAAGAAATGCCTACTGGTAAACTGCCTAAACAGTAAGAAACGGCTGCCTTTATCCCAAAATCTAGGGAACCTTGCAAACTGCTATTTTCATATTTTAGGTTAAAGGCACCGTGTGCACCGCCTGATAGACCTATGGTACATAATTCTAAATCGTACAAGAAAGATGCATTGGCAAATGCTTTTCCACCAACATCAACTTTTAGCGAATTGTTAAAATCAACGATAAAATAGGCATCTACACCTGCAGAAAAATCGAATACAGGAACAAATTTGCCTACTATCGGAATATCGTCTAAGGTTGGCCCTGGCAATTTTGGCAAATCGGCTTTGCCTAATGATTTCATGGTGTTGATATAAAATCCTTTTAGGCCATTGTTAAATGAAGTTGGTAACTCGTACAGAGTTACGCCCGCCAATTTAGTACGCAAATGCGATGGAATGGAAGCGCCATAATAACCCAATGCCATGCCGCTTTTGAAATTGCTACGTAAGAAATTTGGCAAAGGTGCATTAATTTCTGCATTGGTAATTGCGCCCACTACGAGCACACCATTTTTATCTATCTGTAAATCGGCGGTACCATCTTGTATGGTAATGTAGCCAAGTACGATGTTCGCACTTTGAAAGGCCAAGCTTCCGTTAAAAATTGCATTTTCAAAATCGAAGGTAAGCTGCAAATCTCCAAAAGGTGTGCTGATACCATCTAATTGAATTTTCTTATCATTCTTTACATTTTCGATAGCTCCATTTACGGTAAAGTCTATCAGATTAGCATCCTTTTTAAATAAATCTTTGTTTGTTTCGCCATAACCTTTTGGCTGCCCGGTAAATTGTACCAAATTCCATTTGTTGTTCTGGACCTTACTTCCGCCCTGCGTAATGAGCATGGCTTTGTTGCCCATTGTTATTTTTTGGTCTGGCAAAAAGGCCATTTCAATTTGGCTTGGTGTTTTGGTGAGTACACCTCTAATTCCTTTAATGGCATCGCTCAGTGTGTTTTTATAGATATGTACATTGCCATTTACTTTTAACAGGTTTTCTGCTATTTCGTAGCTAAGTCCTTCAAATTTCACTTTGCCTTCCATTTCTACGTCGGTTTGCAGTTTTTCGATGTTTAACACCACGCCATTTTTATCCGCATTTTTATCGAATGGATTTTTAAGGTATTTAAACCTGCCTGTAACGTTAGCTGCCGCACCCGGAATTTCTAAATTGGTATTGCCAATGAGGGTAAAGAAATCGTTGGCTACCTCTATACCAGCAATGGTTTGCGATAGTACATTGAAGTAATTGACCTTGGTTGGTTCTACCAAAATGGTTTTGTGCTTGCCATCGCTATAGGCACTTAACATATTGATGTTTATTTTTGAACTTCCCATTCCTGGCAAATTGTTGATGTAGGCTACGCTTTTACCACTGCCAGCCAAGTTTAATCGGTAATGTGGTTTTTGGTCAAAAGGTGCCGCAGCATCGTAATTTAAGGTCATTTTAGCATCTGGAGCCAAATTTAGAGGCGTTACATTTGCTAGGCTCATGCTTTCTTTACCAGTGAGTTTGGTTTCGCCCAAATCGATGGTGTTTGGCATGATGAGTAAATCGGTGAGTGCAACTTGCGGCAAATCTGTTTTCAAATTGCCTTGTAAAACCCTAAAGCCGCCTTGGTTCATCTCGTATTGCAAGCCTTTACCAGTTAGTGTCCAACTTTCTAACGGAATATTGATATCGCCGTTGTGTTGGCTCCAAACAATGTCGTTTCCGGTTACTTTAAACTGTCCGGCAGGCAGTGTATTTACACCTACCAAAGGGATATTTAGGTTTACATTTGCGGCTAAATTGTAGCCAGATTTATCTAAATAACTATCGGAACCTGTTTTTAGGCTTGCATTAAAGTTATGGATGTTGAAACTGCTTTTGCCATATAATGGATTTACTTTATACCTAGTTTCGTTTACTAAATTTGGGTTTGCCGAAAAGACGAGACTTGGCGTAACTTGCACACCAGTAGCGCCCGGCGTACGAAATGCATTGCCCAATAAAAACTTGCCATTGTAATTGTAACTGAAATTAAATGACGACAATTCGGAGGTAACGTAGCCCACCAAGCTGCCTACACCGTTTCTGTTGGTAATGGTTAAGTTGCTAAAGGTATTTTCTTTGTCAGAACCTATTACCTCTGCACCAAATTGGTCAAAAGCTTTCACTTTTAGGGCTGCTGTTTGCACTTCTATACTGGTAGCTGCTGGTGCAAAACCGCCATTTGCAGCTGCAGTGGTAGCTAATTGCTTAAATGGCAATTTTACATCGGCCAGTTCTTGCTTAAAGCTATTGTTGGCTGGCAATCTTGTAAATGCACCGGTAATTACGGAGGTGTAATAGTTAGGGCGATATAAAGAATGTACTTCAATTGGCAGCCCCCAGATTTCTGCTTTTTGCGTTAGTTTCTGCAAATTGAAATCTGCTGTAGCATTACCATTATATCCCGTTACACTTTTTACTTCCATAATGTAACCGGGCTCACCGCTTTTTACGGCGTATACTTTTATAGGTAAATCTTGATAAAATTGATAGGCTGCAAACCACATTTTAGGGTTAATTGCACCATATAAAGTATATTTTCCGTTGGCATCTGTATTAACGGAGTTTTGTATTTCTCCATCATCGTTGGTACCACTTACGGTGTAAACACGGGCATAGGCTATAGGTGCGCCAGTAGCGGCATCCCTCACAAAACCAGAAACAATTTGCCCTTTTACCAATTTAAGGGGAATTATTTTTGCGGTTTTTTGGATAGGAATTTTCACATAATCATCGTAGGTAACATAGCCGTTGGCTACTACACGCACTTTAAATTCTTCATCAGGACTGGCAAAAGCAATTTCTGGCGTTAAACCGGTATAAGGGTCGCTCGCATAGTAAGCAAGAGTATTGTTGCCAATGCCTACGTCACTTTTCTTAACAGGATTACCGTTTTCATCCACAATTTTAAACTGTACACGGTGCAATTTTTCTTTAAGGATGATTTTGCCTGTAGCAGTACCATTTGGCGTGGTAACTACCGTGTAATCGTTTGGTTTAATGTAAGGATACAATGTTTCGGCAAAGTAGTTATCAACCACGGGTACTATTTGCACCGACTGCCCTAGGGCGGCGGCATTTTCAATCAAGAAAAATCCGTTACTTAAGGTTTTGATAAAAGGCCCAGTGCCTACGCGAACGTTGGCCACTACGGGTTGCCCCTTCTCGTTAACTACCATACCTGTTACGGCGCCAGCGCCTTTTAGCTCTTGCTCTACGCTTTGTGGGAAACGCTCGCCCAACTGGATATCTTGTTTAGTAGCCACCAACTTATCTTGAAAACCATATTTCGAAATCACAATGGTACGAAGCACACCTTCCTCCAACTCGGTTAATTGTAGGTAACCGTTGATGTCGGTTTTATAGGTCTCTTCTTTAACTGAGCTACCTTTGTAAGTGGTAATGGTTACGTAAGCATAAGGAATACCCATGGGCACGTTATTTTGTATGGTTATGGCTCGTAAATATATTTCGGGATTTTTGGGTTTAGCTGAAATTTCGCGGCTTAGGGTTTGAGGTACAAAATTACTATTGAAGCTAGTTTCGCCATTGATAATGCCTGCCTCGTCGTTTGCAGTACCTGCCTTAATTAGCTCACCAAAAATAGGTTTGTAATTAAAATTTCCTTCGAACGGATTTACCATCAAATAAGGTAGATGTGTATGGGTGATTAACAAGTTTTTAAAACTTGCTATTCCATTTTCATTTGTTTTAACTATATCTACTATCGCCAAATTTTCTGCTTGCGAATTAGGTTCTTTATTGTATTGTGTTTGACCTACGTAATGTTCTGCATTGGCTTCCCAAGGCATGGTTTCTAAATTATCCGCTTCATCGGTTACCGTATTAAAATATGTTGCTCCATTATGTTGTTCTCCTGCATATTTTGGTTGGTCTAACAACTGCATAGGGTAGTTAGATAATGGCTGGCCTGGGTTTACTGCTTGTTTTTTGATTTTTTTATCAGCAATAACCTTCACATTTAAGTTGTAGCTTTTTACAAATACTACCTCATCTGTTAAGGTGGTTGTTTTACCTATTTTCGGAAATAATAGGATTTCGGAGCTGGTAAAATAGCCGTTTTCTGAAATTAATGGCCTAATGACACCGAAATAGCTTTTACCATTTTTGGTACCGATGTAACCTAATTTGTATTTGTTGGTAAATGTAATGTTAAAGCTTCCATCTGGTTTTAATTTGGTGGCGGATACTACTTTATCAAAAAGTATTTTTTCTCCATCTATTTCCAAATATTTACCTAATTCAAATGAAGAGCTGAGGTTGCCTACTTCTTTTAAATCGGCATAGGTTTTTGGATTTTTTGTAACGCTCTGTACCAAGGTATAGGTAAAATATACGGTTGCATTTTTTAGGGGTTTTTCATTTCCTCTAACTGCAAACCTACCGGCAGCTGCATAATCTGGGTAATCGCTATATTGTACTTTATCTATAAACTTTGGGGTACTGCTATAAGTTGCGCCAAATACTTGTTTGCTGGTTACTGGGGCAAGGCCAAGGTTACTTTGTGAGGGTTGTTCATTGTCGTCTTTAAATCTGTACAGAAACTTTCCGTTAATGGTACTCAGCGTAGGTGCAGGTGGTTCAACGTTTACTTTTGGTTGTGCTTTGTAACTAAAGATAATGATGTTGCTACGTCCCAAATTGTCGAACCTTAGGGCTTCTCCTTTTTCATTTTTAGCTTCCGCCAAAATCCAGGCGGCATAAGTTGCGCCATCTTCTAAATTGCTTACGGTGGCGGTTCTGTTTACGGTAGGTGTTGTGCCAGTTGTTTTAAAGCTTTCGCTACTGTTGTGAATAAGCTGCAAATTGGCTGCCAAGGCCACAGCAGGCTCTACGCCCGGCTGCAATTTGGTTACCAATAGTTTGTACGTAGCTGGGTAAGTTATTCCGGGTGCTGTCCATTCTATTTTTACGGCAGCAGGTTCTAAGGCGGCGGTTTGGGCAATTAGTTGGTTGTTAACAGGGCTATTAATTTTAGGGCCAGCTATTAAATCTTCGGTGGCTCCTTTTACTTCTGCACAATCGAAGGTAGCTATTTCGCTAAAGCCATTGTTTTTAAACTGGGTAATGCCCGATAAATCTGTTGCTTTTACACGCCATGCATATCGCTTGCCCAATTTTAGGGCTACGGTGTTAATGTGGCTCGTTTCTAAGGTGCTAGTATTGGTTAAAAAAGCACCTTTATCAAATATTTTTTGAGGATTTTCTGCCGGATTTGTTAATTCTACCAACTGAAATTGATAATTGGTAATTCCGGTTCTACTTTTAATGGCCGACCAAGTAAAGGCTAAATTTTCGGAAAATTTAGGCGAAACTTGGGTTTGATTTGGGCTTATGATGAGTGGTGTATTGGCTAAAACTACTGGCGCTTGATAGGTAAACACATTTGCCGCACTTACACCATTGTTTTTGAACACTGTTTTACCTGTAGGGTCTACGGCTTTTACTCGCCAAGCATATTTTTTGCCAATTACCAGCGGTGGGTCTGCAGGTGAGAGTACATAAGAAAAACCGTTTAAAGTTTTATTGAGCAATGGAAATGAAACCGAATTTAACAGTTGATTAGGGTCTCTTGTACCCAAAGGGATTTCGGCAACTTGCAAAACATATTGTGTACCAATAGGTGCAAAACCTGCATTAATCCAATTAAAAACCACACTTTGAGGTGTGGTGGCATTTAAAATTGCATTAGCTATTGGTGCAATTAAAACTGGCGCATCTGGATAAGCAATACTTATGGTGGTACAACCTAAAGGTACAGTAGCTGATATAATTTGATTGGTAGCAATATCTACCGCCTGAATACAAAAAGTATAATTACCTTCTGGTAATCTGGATGTTTGCACTAGTTTTACTTTGTCTATACCGTAAACATTTAAGGTATTTACATCAAAAATATCTTTTAGTGCCAAACCATTCAATTGCCTTACTTGGTTTGGATTAAGCACAATTGGTTGTAAGGGCACGTAATTAGATTTGGTAGTAATACGGATGCCATTATCGCCTTCTAACTGGCCTGTGAGTTTGATATTTTTTGTAGTATTAGTTAAGTTCTGTAAGGTTAAAAATACTTTAGAAGCATTTGGACCAGAATAATCTGAATAAAATGGCGAATATGGTGGTGTGATATTAACGGTTATGTTTACACTTTGAGAAAAACAATCGTTATGAAAAAAGCATAAAGCACCAACAAGTACCAAAGTTGATATCCTTTTAAGATCTTTTATGAATGGGGAAAAAATGTTCATATTAACTGAATTAAAAAGTATGTACTAAACTCAAATTTGACCTCAGCTCATTAAAGGAAGGCATCAGCACATCATTGGAATTACTTTTCAAATACCCTATAGCTAAATTTGCCGCGTTGCGCTGGTTTAACCTATAAGACGTATTTAAATTAAGGTTAATGATATTGCCTATAGCAAGACTATTTGTTCGTTGCCATTGATAGGTTAATGCAGTATTTAACCCCAATTTAGATTTAATCAATTGTTGATTTAAGGCTACTGTTGGCCCATAAAAAACAGTATTACCAAAGCTGGTTTCGGCAATGGTATAATTCATATTGGTACTCACCCCAAAAGCTTTTTTTGGCAAATCCAACTGATAAGAAACATTCACTGCTTTACTATTAGACTTGCTATTTGATCGGGTAAATTCATTTAAATCTACCAACGATTGGATATTTCCAACCACAACAAACCCATGAGAAATAGTTTCAGAATTGACACTATATCGAAATACCGAACTAAAATTATGGTTAGTCCTAGCTACCCTAAACTGATCAATTACAGGATTTAGTCCTCTGTCTTGGGTGATGCCAAAATTGGTGTAGCGCAAATCAATCCCGTAGCTAGGTTTGTTATACGAAATATTAACTGAGCCTATTTTACGGTTAGAACGGACAGCTTTATCATGTAAAATATTATCGTTTTGTAGGCCAAAACTTCCACCTACTTGCATTTGGCCTTTTAATAGCCTTACCATACCTTCAACCGTATAGTTTTGCACATCGGTTTCAAAATAGTATGCGCCCATACTTTTATAATCGGGGTCTATTCTACGATACTTTAATTTGATATTATAATTAGTGGCATGGTAACCGAAACTAGTTTGCACTGCAGTTAAAAGCTGGGTAGAGGAATTTAGCGTCACCAAATCCTTAATGAAATCTACCTTGTCTAGCTTTAGGTTTTTGACGGTATCCGATAGCACATTTCGAGTATAAATACTCCCTGAAACATCCATATCCCATACAAATCTTTTAAAAAAGCTGAATTTAGATGAAATACCCAAAACCATATTTTCTGAAGGGGCTAAAATATCTCCCCCTACTGGCCTGGCTAAAGAATTAACGTGGTCTTTTGCGTTCAAGAGAATTACATCAACGTGATTACGTTCCGTTCCTAATCCAATTTTGGCACTATAGCCCGTGCGTTTGTAAGCAGGCTGTTGTGCTAAAGCTAGTGGTTGGTTAAGGTCTTCTTCAATGGCTTTATTAAACCTTCCGTATACAAAACCCAGCCTCAACTTTCCGGGATTCAGCTCTATACCACCTCCCAAAAAATTATGTCCAGCTAAGGTAAAAGGCGAAAATTCTAAACTTCGCCAACCTGCATGTACTGTAATCCACTTGTAGGTTGGACTAATACCATACTGGTTAAAAGGCTGTGTATAGCTCCGTTGCTGGTCACTAAGCACGATCGAAAATGGAAAAGAAACCCCATACAACGACAAGGTAGGTGCTCCATTAAAAATGTAGCTAAAATCTCTTTGCCTTGCCGGAATACCGCTTACGTTGTAGGTACCTAAACCTATCCCTAAACTGCCACTTAAAGCAAATGGTTTTTGTTTTCCTATTTGCGCAATATCTTGCCCCGCTACTTTAAATAAAAAACACAGCACCAGTAAGCACGAAAGAATAATCTGCCTCCTCATAAGTTCAATAATTAAATTTTTTAGAATGTATAAACAGTACCATCTCCATTAGGGATTTGGCACTATTGAGGCAATATCAATTGAACTTTTTAAAGTCTTGATCTTTCAAATTGAGCTTTTGCATGGTCTGTAACATGGGAGTATTGGAGTTAACATTACTTAATACACCTGTTGAACTTGGTGGAACAATCACTATCCTTACTTTATCAACAGTAATTAATGAAGGGGATGTAGTATTATACTTGCTAATTACCCTAACTTTTGCGGTTGTGGCATCGAGTCTTAAATTGTAATTGTAAAAGTAGCTGACACCAATGTTGAAATCTGTAAAGTTTAGCTGTTTCCAGTTGGCAATGCCAGCACCGTTATTGATGCGTAAGTACACCAGCACGGTTCCCATTTTTGCGGCATCAACGTTGGCTGACGGAATATTATAAACTGAAGTTGAATCATTATAGCTACCATTCCTGCGCATCATCAAATTTCTAGCATCAGAACCTTCGTATGCCCAATCAAATGTCGCCGCATCGGCGGTTTCTAGGGCAATTATATTTGAGTTACCATCGGCACCTTTTAAACTTGTGCCTGGAAAGCTCCAAGCCCCATTAGATTTAGGGCCATAAATGGTATAGGTCGTTAAATCGATATAAAAATCGCCATTGTTGCCTTGTGTATTTTGTGGCATACCGCCACCATTTAAAATTGAATTGCCATTGGCACCATTTGTACCATCGGCTCCTTTTAAACTGGTTCCAATACCCCAACCAAAGTTTATCGTTTTCGGTCCATATAACATAACTGGAAGACGGGAGATATAGAAATCTCCAGTTTTACCTAAACTTGGATCAGGTGCAGTTTCGCCACTATAAATAACAGTACCATCTGCCCCCGCTGGACCTGTTGGACCTTGTGCACCATTTGCACCTCGCAATAAAATAGGTATCCCCCAATCAGTACCACCAGTTTTTGGTCCGTATAATAAATAGTTGGTTTTATCTAAGTAAAAATCACCGTTTGCCCCTATGTTGGTGGCTGGTGCCACGTTGCCACTTAAAGTAGTACTTCCGTTGGTTCCATTTGTGCCGTTTGCACCACGGAGCGCCAAAGCACTTCCCCAGCCCGAAGCCGTTTTTGGCCCATATAAATTACCGTTGTTTTTGTCTAAGTAATAATCACCGTTGATACCGAGCGTTGCTGCTGGTAATCCTGTCCCACTATATATGATGCTTCCATCTTTACCTGCAGCGCCACTTGGCCCTTGTGCACCATCTGCTCCTCTTAATAAAACTGGCGTGCCCCAACCTGTAGCTAATTTAGGTCCGTATAGCAGATAGTTAGTTTTATCTAGATAATAATCTCCATTTACGCCAATGGTTGTAGCAGGCGCTCCATTGCCATTTAGTGTAGTACTGCCATCGGTTCCATTTGTACCGTTAGTGCCATTAGTACCGTTGGTCCCAGCTGCGCCCATTAATGTAAAAGGTGTGCCCCAACCTGTTGCCGTTTTTGGTCCGTACAAATTGCCATTGCTTTTATTCAGATAATAGTCACCGTTTACTCCAAGTGTTCCCGCTGGAACTCCTGTCCCACTATACATGATACTACCGTCTTTACCTGCAGCGCCAACTGCTCCCGCAGGCCCTGTAGCACCTGCAGGTCCTTCGGGTCCAGTTAAACCAGCTTCAGAACAAGCATTTAACAACAATGCTATACAGATGATAGCTACGAAAAAATTGCCTTTTCTCATCGTTCTATAGATTTTAGATACCTGAAATTATAGAACTACGATGTTCGAATAGCTAAGTTATCGATGAAGGGAAATGAATAATCGATGAAGGGAAATGAAAGCTCTTATTGATAAATATTATTGTTTTTCAGCAAAAATCACTGACATCGTTGTCCCCAACTCAGTGCTCGTAAACAGCAAGGATGCTCCAACTTTCTGCAATAGTTCTTTAACAATCAGCAAACCATAACCCGTGGATTTACTTTTGATGTGAGTATCGTTCATCAGCTCATTGATCTTCTCCTCTGGAATAATTTCTCCATGATTTGCAATGGCAATAAACGTTTGATTTCGTTCGTTAAAACCTGAACTTAACTGGATTGATGTTCCTTGAAAAGAGTGATTAATTGCGTTTTGCAATAGATTTCTTAACACAATAGTCAACAGGTTTTCATCACTTTGTATGCTCTTAACATCCAAACTGCCAATACTAATTTCTATATTTTTTGCATCGACTTGATTTTGCATTAATTGTTTAGCTTCCGTAAACAAATCATCAATAGCAATTGTAGCGATCACTAATTCGAAGTGCTCCAATTGGCTTTTAGACCAAACCAATAGATCTTCCATAGTGGCTAATAGTTGTCTAGATGATTGAATTAGCTTTTGCTGATGCTCTTGTTTATTTTCTGCAAAAACATCGGGATTGGCTTGCTGCAACTTTAAAAAAATAAAAAGTTGACTTACTGGACTTCTTAAATCGTGTGAAATAATACTGAAAAGCTTGGCCTTGGTTTGATTGGCATTACTCAGTTTCTCATTTAAAACATCCAGTTGATTATTTTTTTGTGCCAGTAGCAAATTTGCTTTCTGTTTAATTCTATAACTGTATAAAATAGCACCCAATACCAACAACAATAAAATAGCGCCGCCAATTAATAACCATCGAGTAGTTTTTTCTTGTTGTAATTGTAAATCTTTAATATCATTCTCTTTATTGAGTGAAACTATTTTCTGCTGCTTAAACTCATTTTGAAACTTAGCTTCCATTTCCGCTAAATTCAACGATATTTTACTTTGATTTAGGCTGTCCGATAAAGCGATGTATTGATTAAAATGAGTATGTGCTGATTGCTGATTCCCTGACAATATTTCTACGGCAGTAAGTGATTTCAACAAATCTACATACTGCTGTTTATTGTAAGTTCTTGATCCATTTTCTGCCAATTTATAATACTTAATGGCTAAAGGATAATTCGTTAATTCTTTATAATAATCACCATAAACTGCATTTACCGATGAAGTAAGAATTTCCTTATTGTCTTTTTTTGCCTGTACATCAGCTTTATTGATATATTTCTTTGCTTGTACAAAGTTGCCAGCTTTCATTTCTAATGAAGCGATTTCAAGGCTAGATGATACCAACTCTGACCAAGTACCATCAATATTATGCAATAGCTCGTAATATTTCAAGGCTTCTTTTTTATCATTTAACTGCACATAACTACGTATAAATTTCCCTAGCACACTCACATCAAAAATATTGGACAGACTTAAATATGGCTTTGCTTCATTTAAGTATTCGATAGCCTTTTTGGGCTGTTTCATTTGAATATATATCTCAGCTACCATCGATAGCATCACGCCATAGTCTAATTTTAGTTTTACAATTTTGGTCGTGTCTGCAATGGGCTTTTGCAGCTCTACCGCTTTTAAGAAATTTTCTAAGGCAATAGAATAGTAAAATTTTTGCTGTTGGTTATAAATACCCAAGTTATAGTAAGTGTTGCCTTTAGTTTTTAAAGTGTCATTACTTTCAACGATTGTTTTCAATTTCTGTGCGGCTGAATCTGCCTTTGTCTGCAAACCGAGATAATGGTACAAAACCACTAAATTCCCTAACGGCTTTAAACTTTTTTCCAACAATTTTGCCTGCAGTGCTTCATCATAAGCTCGCTCAAAATATTGCTGTGTTTTTTTGAAATCTTGTTTATAGTAAAACCCAGTGCCGACGGCCATATTAAAAGCAAATTTAAATTCATGGTCTTTTGCCCTAGCCATTTTTAAGCCGCTTTCACCTTCGTTAATCAATGCGTCTAAAGTTTCAGGTTTACCGCTAGAAACGGCTAAAATCTCTTCGCATTTTTTTTGCTGCTGCTTTAATCTAATGGAGTGTTGGTCGCCCTGCGCAAAAGCCAAAATAACCAAGCAGCTTAGAAATAGCGTAGATAGATAGTTTTTCATAGTCGTTATTTAAAAACTTGTTTAGTTTCTTTTAAGTAAGTCTTTCCTATTGGTAAAACCACTCCATTAATTAAGGTTAGCGCTTTAGAGGCGCATCCAGAGATTCGGCTTGTAGGCACCACATAGCTTCGATGAATCCTTTTGAATTTCCCTTCTGGCAACGATTCTAGGAAACTTCCCAAAGTAGTTAAGGTCAAGTGATCTTTTTTATCGGTCACAATCTTTGTATAATCACCATAAGCCTCTAAATAAATGACCTCATTAGCGTTGATGCTCACCTGGTTGTGTCCCTCTTTGAAAATAATCCTTTCGTTTTCAAAGAGCACATCATAAGCTTCGGCTTTGTATTTTAATTGAGCAAAATCATAAATCCGTTTCACCGTATGTTCAAACCTTTCGGTTTCCAATGGTTTTAAAATAAAGTCGAACACATTTAACTGAAAACCTTCCAAAGCATATTCTGGATGAGAGGAAATCATTACATTGATGGTATTCAAATCTGCAATACATCTTACCAAGTCTAAGCCGTTTAATTCGGGCATATCAATATCTAAAAAAAGGATATCGGGCATAGTGGTTTTCAACGCCGACAAGGCCTCTATCGAATTGCCAAAACTTCCCACTATTTTAAGCTTCTGCAGCAAATTGATTTCGGTTTCTATAGCAAGTCGGTCAAGACTGTCATCATCTATAATAGCACATGTTAGTTTCTCTTTCATAGACATTTAGCTTATCTAGTTAAATATACATAAAAGACAACAAAAAAGTTACCTACGAATTTTTCGTAAAAACTTTCCATTAAAACTAATTATTTAGTTAACTTAGTGGTATGAGATTGAAACCCTACTTTGTTTTTTTAGTGATGCTTTTCCAACTGTCGGCTTTTGCACAAGACAATTTTAGCATCAGCGGAACTGTGCGAGATGAGAAAGAAACTATTCCAGGCGCAGCCATTTATCTTAGTGGTACAAAAATATCTACCATTACTAACACCGAAGGAAAGTTTACAATTTCCAAATTGCCTGCCGGAAACTATGATGTGCTTGTACAGGTAGTCGGTTATTTGCCTTATTCAAAAAGCTTGGTTATTTCGGATAAATCGATAAATATGGATGTATTACTAGCTTCCAATCCCGTAATGCTAAATGAAGTAGTAATTAAACCCGACCCAAATCGATTAGCATATCTTAATTTATTTAAGGAATTTTTTATTGGTAGAACACCAAATGCCCAAGATTGTAAGATACTGAATAGTGATGTGTTACTTATTGATTATGACAAACAACGAAGAGTATTATCTGTAAGTAGCAACGATTTTCTTATCATCGAAAACAAGGCATTGGGTTATAGAATTAAATACATGCTGCAAAACTTTGAATACGATTATAGAACCCGAATTGTATATTTTGCAGGATTTCCTTTTTTTGAAGAAATGAAAGGTTCCAAATCAAAAATTAACCGATGGAATAAAAAACGAAACACGGCTTACTATGGTTCTCCACAGCATTTCTTTCAGTCATTATACGAAGGCAACTCAGAAAAAGAAGGTTTCGTAATACATAAACTAGGAACTATTGGAAACAAAAACAGACAGCCAGATAGTGTTATTAATGCGAATATCAAAAGACTTTCCGCTGGTTCAAAGGCCATCAATCTGTTAACTTTTAACAAAGATGATTCATTAAACTTTTGGCTGAAAGAACGTAGTAAGCCAAAAGCCATGGCAGTTTTAAATAAGGCCAAAGTACTTACAGACACATTAGTAAAAACCTACAATCAAGATGTTAAGTATATTAATTTTACCGATGAACTGTTTGTAATGTACACCAAAGAAAAGGAGACAGAAGAGTATAGCTATCTGGGATTTCAGGTGAGCAGGGCTCCAGACATGGGAAATTATCAAGTATCACTCATCAATTTAGTAGCTCCTCCAATGTTATTTTATAAAAATGGAAGCATTGCTAATCCTAGAAGTTCCTTATACAAAGGTTTCTGGGCCTACGAAAAAATGGCCGATGCCGTACCCATTGAGTTTAAACCCATTGAAATAAAATAACCAACAAATTAGCATCATCATCTAAAATTACTAAAATTTTTAGTAATTTTAGATGATGAAAACAGCACCAGAAAATACAAATGATTATCTAAACGGAAGAGGTGCGCAATTAAATACAGACAATAAGTATCTAAAAAATAGCATTACCAAAGAACACATTGAAGGAATTGATGATTGGGAAATTACCAACGAAAAAACTTCCTTCATTATTGGAAACTCGAAAAGTATTGTCAATAAGGTCGAAAGTCCCGACGTGAATATGCTTTATTCACTCAATCCCTACCAAGGTTGCGAACATGGTTGTATTTATTGCTACGCCAGAAACTCACATGAATATTGGGGTTTTAGTGCAGGCTTAGATTTCGAGCGAAAAATTATTGTCAAGCAAGATGCTCCAGCACTTTTTAAGAAGTTCTTAGAAAAGAAGAACTGGCAGGCCTCCCCTATCACTATTTCAGGGAATACTGATTGTTATCAACCCTGTGAAAGGAAGTATAAACTAACCAGACAATTGCTGCAAATCGCGCTGGAGTATAAACAACCTATTTTCATGATTACCAAAAATGCACTCATCTTGCGTGATTTGGATATCCTGCAGGAATTGGCCAAACATCAATTGGTAAGTGTATTTGTTTCTATCACGAGTTTAGATGAAAACCTCCGTCAAAAACTGGAACCAAGAACCACCACGGCTAAACAACGTTTAAAAGTAATTGAGCAATTAAGCCTAGCCAATTTACCCATGGGTGTAATGGCTGCTCCTATGATTCCAGGTTTAAACAATCATGAAATACCAGCCATTTTAAAGGCAAGCGCTGATGTTGGTGCCATATCTGCTGGTTATACAGTAGTAAGGTTAAATGGGTCAATCAGTAAAATATTTGAGGATTGGCTTTCCAAAAACTTCCCAGATAGATTTGAAAAGGTTTGGCATCAAATTCAAGATTGCCATGATGGAAATGTAAACGATAGTCGCTTTGGCACTAGAATGCGTGGAGAAGGAAATTTTGCTCAACTCATGAGCAATACCTTTAAGCTACATTGTAAAATCAACAAATTGAATCTCAAAAGAATTGAACTCGATAGTTCACAATTTAAAGTACCAAAAGCGCAGATGAGTTTGTTTTGATAGCAATAAAAAAGCCCCGTAAATACGGGGCTTTTTCTTATCCTACTCTACACTTCCTTCTTCTTTCTTTTTCTTTTTACTTGGACCTTTAGGTGCCACTACAATCTCTTCTTTCTCTTTATTGTAGTTTACCTCCAAGGTGTCACCTTCGTGAACTTCTCCTTTTAGGATTTCTTCTGCAATTGGATCTTCCAAGTATTTTTGGATGGCACGTTTCAATGGACGAGCTCCAAAGTTGCTGTCAAAGCCTTTATCTGCAATAAAATCTTTGGCTTCGTCAGTAAGCTTAATTTTATAACCTAAAGTCTCTACTCTTCCAAATAAGGCTCTCAACTCGATATCAATAATTTTGAAGATTTCTTCTTTACCAAGAGAGTTGAAAACTACCACATCATCAATCCTATTCAAGAACTCAGGAGCAAAAGCACGTTTAAGTGCATTTTCAATCACTCCACGACTATGCGCATCACTTTGATTAATTTTTGCCGAAGTAGAGAAACCTACACCAGCACCAAAATCTTTCAATTGACGTGCACCAATATTAGAAGTCATGATGATGATTGTATTTCTGAAATCAACTTTTCTTCCCAAACTATCAGTCAATTGACCTTCATCTAATACTTGCAACAAGATATTAAATACATCTGGGTGTGCTTTCTCGATTTCATCCAACAACACTACTGCATAAGGTTTACGGCGTACTTTTTCAGTCAGCTGACCACCTTCTTCATAACCAACGTATCCCGGAGGCGCTCCCACTAAACGAGATACCGCAAATTTCTCCATGTATTCGCTCATGTCTATTTGAATTAGAGAATCCTCTGCATCGAACATGAAACGAGCCAACTCTTTAGCTAATTCAGTTTTACCAACACCTGTTGGGCCTAAGAAAATAAATGAGCCAATTGGTTTTTTAGGATCTTTCAATCCTGCTCTGGTGCGTTGTATCGCTTTGGTTAATTTTTTAATCGCATCATCCTGACCAATAATTTTATCAGCAATGGTATCGTACATATTTAATAGCTTATTGCTATCAGTTTGTCCAACACGTTGCAATGGAATACCGGTCATCATTGAAACTACCTCAGCCACGTTATCTTCAGAAACTTCATAACGTTTCGTTTTAGTTTCTGCTTCCCACTCAGCCTTAGCTTTATCAAGCTCCTCTAGCAAATTCTTTTCGGTATCACGTAGTTTAGCTGCCTCTTCATATTTTTGGCTTTTCACTACACGATTTTTCTCCAATTTAATATCCTCTATTTTACTTTCAATAGCAATGATATTATCAGGAACATGAATATTGGTCAAATGAACACGTGAACCAGCTTCATCCAAAGCATCAATGGCTTTGTCTGGTAAAAATCTATCGGTAATGTATCTTGAGGTTAAAGAAACACAAGCGTTAATCGCCTCATCGGTATAAGTTACACCGTGGTGTTCTTCATATTTCTCTTTGATGCGATTTAATATTTCTATTGTTTCGTCTGGAGAAGCAGGCTCAATCATTACTTTTTGGAAACGACGATCTAAAGCGCCATCTTTCTCTATGTATTGACGGTACTCGTCCAAAGTAGTTGCACCAATACATTGTATTTCTCCCCTAGCTAATGCAGGTTTGAACATGTTCGATGCATCTAAAGAGCCCGAAGCACCACCAGCGCCTACAATGGTATGAATCTCATCAATGAATAAAATCACATCAGTAGATTTCTCCAATTCGTTCATTACCGCTTTCATGCGTTCTTCGAATTGTCCACGGTATTTTGTACCTGCAACCAACGAAGCCAAATCAAGTGTCACTACACGCTTACCAAACAATACTCTCGAAACCTTACGTTGTACAATGCGCAAAGCCAAACCTTCGGCAATGGCGCTTTTACCAACACCTGGCTCACCAATTAAAATTGGATTGTTTTTCTTTCTACGTGACAAAATTTGTGAAACACGCTCAATCTCTTTCTCGCGGCCAACAATTGGGTCTAATCTGCCTTCTTCCGCAGCACGAGTCAAATCTCTTCCGAAATTATCTAGTACTGGAGTTTTCGATTTAATATCTGAAACTTTTTTAGGAGCGGTGAAGCTTTCTTCCTCTTGATAGTCGTCATCACCACCAGCAGTACCACCACCTTGTGCTTCGTCCTTAAATCCGTTTTTATTAACTTCTACTTCTTGTTTAAATGTTTCGTAGTTAATACCGTATTGTAATAAAATTTGCGAAGCGATATTATCATCGTCTCTTAAAATAGACAGCAATAAGTGTTCAGTTCCAATTAAATCACTTTTAAATATTTTAGCTTCTAAATAGGTAATCTTCAAAACCTTTTCAGCTTGCTTGGTTAAAGGAATATTACCCAAATTAACCGTAACGCTCGAAGTTCCTCTAACGGCTTCTTCGATAGATCTACGAAGTTTTAAAGTATCCACTCCTAAAGATTTTAAAATCTTTATGGCCATACCATCTCCTTCGCGAATAAGGCCCAACAACAAGTGCTCTGCGCCTATATAATCGTGTCCTAACCTCAGGGCTTCCTCCCTGCTGAAAGAAATCACGTCTTTAACCTGTGGTGAAAATTTAGCTTCCATAATCTGTATGTTATCGGGGACGACACTAAACTATAAATTTGTTTTATAAATACGGCGTCTCGATTTTTATATTTTATCAACAATTACGCCATATTGGTGGATTAAGCTACCAGTATCCTACATTATACAACAACATTATTAATCAAATATGTTGTGAGCAATTGTTTTGTTACCCTATTTCGATAAGATTTTTACAATAATACATACGAAAAAGCACCAATTGTCGGTTTTTTGTAAGCTTTAAAAGAACCATTATTACTGACAAAAAAGACAAAGTATAGCAGTAAAGTAGAATTTTTGTCAGCCTTATTCATCATTTTTAAAGCAGTACTTGAATTACTATTGTAGCAAGCCCCGCTATCCTTCCAAGTCCTCGCTCATTGCATTTCGCTGTGGGCTTTCCATACTATCGGGTTTAGGATACCAAAACCTGTATCAGCTTCGCATTCTTAGTGGACTTCTACTTTTCTTCGCGTTTAAATTCTCTTCACTCAGAAATTAAATTAACGCAAAGGTTAAAAAGAATTCGCAAAGGAACGCTAAGGCTACAAGAATCCAAAAGACCTCACTAAATGATAATATTCTCTAAAAACCTAACCTTCTAAAAATTAGATAAAACTTGTATCTCTTTGCGCTCTTAGCGGAACTTATGTTTTTCTTCGCGGTTAAACTCTCAGCGCTTAGTATTCAAATTACCACAAACGCACTTTAGCCTAATCTTCAAAAACATCATCAAGTTTTAGAACAAACCCAGGCAATACCGAAGAGCCTACTTCCTCACTCAAGGTAAACAGTTTTGAGGGATAATATCTGTCCATTTCACCCAAAGTATATATCAGCACAGTTTGCTCACTTGGACTTACCACCCAATACTCTTTCACCCCAAATTCTTCGTACACCTTATACTTAGACAAAAGTTCTTTCTTATTGTTTCCAGGAGATAAAATTTCCACTACTAGCTCTGGTGCACCTAAGCAACCTCTGTCATCTAACTTGCTCTTATCACAAATCACACAAAGGTCTGGCTGAAGAACAGTATAGATATCTTTATCCGCTCTACTTTTCTTCGCGAAACGCACATCAAAGGGAGCTGAGTAAACATCACAAGGTTTTCCTTTTAAAAAATTCGCAAATGCAATAGCAATATTCATGGACACCTTTTGATGTAATCTCGAAGGCGCAGGGCTCATCTTATGGATTTTCCCTTTAATCAATTCCAATCGGTCGTCAAAAAGCCAATTGAGATAATGCGCATAGCTATAGGTTAACGACTCATCTAATTCATTAAGCGAATAAACCTTATCATCAGGTTCTGGATATGTTTTTATAGGGGTCATACCCAAATATAACAAATTGAACGCAGGATTTAAAACTTCATCCTTTGAATACGCACCGCATTTAAAATGGCCAAAAAGGCAACGCCCACATCAGCAAAAACGGCTTCCCACATCGTTGCCAAACCACCAGCACCTAAAATAAGCACTACAGCTTTTACCCCAAAAGCTAAACTGATATTCTGATATACAATCTTCTTAGTAGCCCGACCAATTTGAATAGCAGTAGCAATTTTGCTAGGCATATCATTTTGTATTACCACATCAGCAGTTTCTATCGCTACATCGCTTCCCATAGCCCCCATAGCCATTCCCACGTCACTCATTGCTAGTACTGGTGCATCGTTAATGCCGTCACCTACAAAAGCCACTACCCTACTGGCATCTTTTTTAATAGATTCTAGTTTTTCTACTTTACCCTCCGGCAACAAATCACCGTGTGCTTGGTCTACCCCCAATTCATCTGCCACTTTTTGGGTAATAGCTGTTTTATCACCGCTAAGCATTACAACCTTATCTACTCCCGCTGCATGCAAAGCTATAATGGCCTGTTTTGCATCAGGTTTAATTTCATCGGCTATGCTTACAAATCCCGCATATTTCCCATTTACCGCCATTAAAACGGTAGTTTCAACTTTTTTATCTAAATCTTCAGGATAAGGTATTTCAAACTGCCTCAACAACTTGCCATTACCCGCCATTACTGTAGCATTATTTACTATAGCTTTTAAACCATGGCCTGCAATTTCTTTTACATCACTTACCGCCAACAACTCCTTGAGATTAGCATGAGCTACAACCGCCTTTGCAATAGGATGTGTAGATTGATTTTCAAGACTAGCCAAATAAGCCAAAAAATCTTGCTCTGGTATTTCAGCCTGTATTTCATTAACCTTAAACACACCTTGAGTTAGGGTTCCTGTTTTATCTAACACCACGGTATTCACTTTGGTAATCAAATCCAAATAGTTAGACCCTTTAAACAAAATACCATTACTAGAAGCCGCTCCAATACCACCAAAATATCCCAAAGGAATAGAAATTACCAACGCACATGGACAAGAAATCACCAAGAAAACCAAGGCCCTATATAACCAATCGTTAAATTGATAGTTTGCCACAAAAAAATAGGGCACAAACACCAATGCTACTGCCAAGAAAAATACAATAGGCGTATAAATCTTAGCGAATCGGCGGATTAACAGCTCTGTTTTTGCTTTTTTTGCACTTGCGTTTTGTACCAAATCTAAAATTCTGGAAAGTGCGCTATCCTCAAAACGCTTGGTTACCTTCAAGCTAACTACACCATCCAAATTCAACATCCCTGCCAATACTGTCTCACCCTTTCTAATGGTGTTCGGTTTACTTTCCCCTGTTAGTGCTGCGGTATTAAAACTAGCGCTGTCACTCAATAGTTCCCCATCCAAGGCCGATTTCTCCCCTACTTTTAACTGTAAAGTTTCCCCAATCTCTACTTCTTGTGGCTTTACGGTTTGGTATTCGCCGTTTCTGTAAACCATTGCAGTGTCTGGACGTACATCCAGCAACGACTTAATATTATTTTTAGCCTTGTTTACCGCTGCATCTTGAAAAAGCTCGCCAATGCTATAAAACAACATTACGGCTACTGCCTCCGGATATTCGCCTAAAGCTAGCGCTCCTATCGTTGCCAGTGTCATTAAAAGAAATTCCGTAAAAATATCTCCTTTAGCGATAGTCGCGAATGCTTCCTTAATAACTGGCCATGCAACTAGGAAATAGGCTATTAAATACCAAACCAGTCTTAAATAGCCCGTAAAAAAAGAAACCGATAGTTTATCGAATGTAATAGCGGTGAGCAATAGTGCCAAACAAATAGCTACAGGCAAATAGGTTTTAAATGAAGACGAATCGCCGTGGCTATGGTCATGGTCGTGGTCATTATGATTTTGATGTTTTTCATGGCGCTGATGTCCGCAGCAACCATCCTCGTTATGATTTTGATGTGGTGCCATATTTTATTATTTAGAATTATTCAAAACTACACTTTTCACCGACTAAACAATCTTATTTATGTCACATTATTTTTCGAGCATATACAATAAAAAGTGTTAAACTATGTTAAATGTATTAGATAAGTATTCCGACATGAAGTCTTTCAAATTATCATACATTACTAATGAGCTACTCCGTAAAATAGGGTTAGTAAAACTTTATTACTGGTTTAATAAGTAATATTTCTATTAACAATACCAATCACATTTTCATTTTCATTAATTTTCATCCTTTAAATTTACAACATTAATGAGGGCCATATCTTTTTACACCATTTTTTATGAAATTGGTGATGGCATTTATTACTAACTTATCACAAAAAGAGATGAATATTAATCAGTTTAAAACTTTTTTTGCTGCACTTGGCGTTGTTACCGTCGGTGTTGCAAATGCCCAAACGCCCATCAAAAAGTTTATCGACCCAGCAAACATGGATTTAAATGTGAAGCCAGGAGATGATTTTTATGAGTATGCCAGCGGTACTTGGGTAAAAAACAATCCTGTTCCAGCTAAAGAAACTCGTTGGGGTTCTTTTAACGAACTACGCGACTTCAACGTAAACGCCGTAAGAGGTCTTGTAGAAGCAGCAGCTGCTGACAAATCTGCCCCTGCAGGTTCAGTAACCAAACGTGTTGGTGATTTTTACGCTGCCGCTATGGATAGTGTAACGATTGAAAAACTAGGTTACACGCCAATTAAAGCCGACTTGGAAAAAGTGAAGCAAATTAATACGCTTCAAGATGTATTGAACTTCACTACCTACATGCGTACCAACGGGCTTGGTGGTGCACTTTATGGTTTTGGTGTTGGCCAAGACAGAAAAAATGTAAACAAGTACATGGTTAACATTTCTCAAGGTGGAACTACCCTTGGTGATAGAGACTATTATTTGAAAGATGACAGCCGTAGCGTAAAAATAAGAGAAGCTTACGATACTTACATGACCACTCTTTTTAAATTGATTGGTTATACCGATGCTGTTGCTCAACAAAAAGCTAAAACAGTCTTCACCATTGAAAAAGAATTAGCAGAAGCTCAAATGAGCCGCTTAGAAATGCGTGACCCTTATAAAACCTATAATAAATTAACGGTTGCAGATTTCAACAAAGTAATCCCTAACATTAACTGGACTAATACTTTAACACAATTAAAAGTTACTGGCCAAGATACTGTTTTGGTGAACTCACCTGCATTCTTCAAATCGTTAAACAACTTATTAACTTCTACTCCAGTTGCTGATTGGAAAACTTATTTAGAGTGGAACATTTTAAAAGGTTCTGCTGGCAGCTTAAGTTCTCCTTTTGTAAAAGCAAACTTTGCCTTTACGCAAGCGCAAACTGGACAAAAGGTTCAAACGCCACGTTGGCAACGCATGTCATCGTTAACTGATGGTGTATTAGGTGATTTGTTAGGCCAATTATATGTAGCTAAATATTTCAAACCAGCAGCAAAAGCTCGTATGGACGAAATGATTGCTAATCTTCGCAAAGCTTTTGAAATCCGTATTAAAGGTTTAGAATGGATGAGCGATGAAACCAAGCAAAAAGCTTTAGCTAAACTTCACGCTTTTAGACCAAAAGTTGGTTACACCACAAAATGGAGAAACTATGATGGTTTAGTGATTAGCAGAACTACTTATTTCCAAAACTTACGTAACGCAAGCAAATGGGCTTACAGCGAAAACATTGGTCAATTAGGTAAACCTGTAGACAGAGAGCGTTTTGGCATGACCCCTCCAACGGTGAATGCTTATTACAGCCCAACTTTAAATGAAATTGTATTCCCAGCTGGTATTTTACAATTCCCTTTCTTCCACCCAGATGCTGACGATGCAATTAACTACGGTGGTATTGGTGCAGTTATTGGTCACGAAATGAGCCACGGTTTTGACGACACTGGTAGCCAGTACGACAAAGATGGTAACTTGAAAAACTGGTGGACTGACGAAGACAGAGCGAAATTTAACGCCAAAACAAAATTATTAGGCGAGCAATTTGACAAATACACTGTTTTAGATACTATACATGTAAACGGTAAATTCACCATGGGCGAAAACATTGGTGACTTAGGTGGACTAAACGCTGCTTATACTGCTTTCAAAATGACTAAACAAGGTCAAAGCAACGAGAAAATTGATGGATTTACTCCTGACCAACGTTTCTTCTTGGCTTGGGCACAAGTTTGGAGAGGTAATGTATTACCAGAAACAGCTGCTCAGTTAATTAAAACGGATACACACTCTCCAGGTCCTTACAGAACTATTGGAGCTCCAGTAAACATGGATGCTTGGTACAAAGCGTTTGATGTACAACCTGGCGACAAACTTTACAAAAAACCAGAGGACAGAATTAAACTTTGGTAATCGATTAATTCGATGATTTGACCATTAGCTAATTTGATATTTTTTGAATTGGCTAATGGTCATTTTTTTATCCCATTAGCTCATCATCCAACCAGCTAATTATTTCATCAACTATATTTCGCTTGCACCTTCTTTGGCAACTTCGCCAGCACCAATTCTCTAGAACGTTCTACACGTTTCTTCAACTCCGCGTCATTCAACACCTCTAGATTTTCTATTTGCACCCATTGCCTTTTGGCCAAATGGTAAGCTTGCTTTATGCCATCTCTAGCAGTCAACTCGTCAAATTCCTCGGATGTACATTTCGTAGAGAACCTGTTTCCATCGTCAATTGCTAAAATCACAAATATTTTCTCTTCAATCATAAAACAAAGATGTTCCCATTTCATGCCTTCGGTGGTCCCTGGTAAACTCAGACAATACTCTCTAAAACTTTCGATATCCATTTTGATAAGATTAAAGAACAAAGATAAAAGAACAAAGATTTTGGCGTACTATAGTTTTCGAAAAGCGAAAACAGCCTTACTATTATCGGTACTCCCGCTTTCCGCTACAATCTTTTTGCCAACGTTATCATCCAAACCTCGTAGGTTTTGAAAACCTACGAGGTTTCTGGGGCCCATGCCACAAAAAGTATTTCCGCTTCAATCGGGTTTATAAAGTAAGTGTACTGCACAGGTTTACGTAATTTAAACCCGATTGCAGCGGCATCCTTGGAGCAAAGCGGAAAGATACAGCATAAAGCGGGACTAAAAGAACCAAAAGCAACGAAGCACCTTTCCAAAAAACCAACCATAATCAATGTAGCAATACGGCAATTTAAACTTAATTTTGCCTCATGAACATCCTTACCCAAACCGCCGATGGCTCAAACACTTTGTTTAACGAAGAAATTGGCGAACATTACCATTCGGCACACGGTGCACTGCAAGAAAGCAAACACGTATTTATTGAGGCTGGTTTAAAACACGGACTAGAAAAATCAGGCACCAACGAAATCAGTATTTTGGAAGTAGGTTTTGGAACTGGATTGAATTTTTTGCTGAGTTACGCCCATTGTGAAAGCTTGAATAAAAACCTTAAATATCGCTCTATTGAGGCTTTTCCGCTAACTCAAGAAGTAATTGCTTCTACCGCATACCAACAACATGTACCTCAAAATATTTGGAATTCATTCATCACAAAATATGAGGATTCCTTGAACCATGAGGTTGAGGTTTCTGAAAATTGCAATTTGGAAATTAGCCACACCACACTACAAAACTTCGCAACCAAGGAGCAGTTTAATGTGATTTATTACGATGCGTTTTCTGTGAGGCACCAGCCCGAATTGTGGACCGATGAAATCATTGCCCATGCTTGTAGTTTTCTGAAAACTGGAGGTATTTTTGTAACCTATGCCATTACGGGCAATCTCAAAAGAGCGGTTAAAAGCTGTGGTTTCGATATCGAAAAACTTCCTGGAGCACCAGGAAAAAGAGAAATGTTGAGAGCCTTTAAAACCATTTAAGCAAATAACTGTCTAAAGTGTAGATTTTTTCGTAATTTATTCCTGTTAAATAATCCCTATGCAAATACAACTACCATTTATCGTTAGGCTTACCCTCGCTCTCCTTTCCATTTTGATGCTAGGGTACTTGGCTATTCTTGGAAAAAGTTTGCTTTCCCCCCTTTTATTTGCATTGCTACTGGCTTTTTTAATGCTGCCTTTGGCTAATTTTTTAGAAACCAAACTACGTTTAAAAAGAAGCTTAGCCACTATACTCACCGTTATTATTATGCTGGGGGTGTTATACGGCATTGGCCATTTTTTTGCCATGCAATTGAGCGAACTATGGAGTGATTGGCCTTTGTTGGAGAAACAAGTAACCAATTCTTTTCACGAACTACAGCATTGGATTTCCAAAACATTTCATGTAAATATTAGCAAACAGGAAACTTATTTAGCGGATAGCGCCGAAAAAGCACTTGCGACCAGTGCAACAGTAATTGGCACTACGCTCATCACGCTGTCTTCGAGCTTGCTATTTGTGGCTTTCACTTTGCTATTTACCTTTTTCTTGCTCAACTACAGACGCTTGTTATATAAATTTTTAACCTCAGTTTTTGTAGAAGACCATAGGACCAAAGTAATTGAAACTGTTAACGAGATACAGCATATCATTAAAAAATACATCACGGGTTTATTCATCCAAATGATTATCGTGAGCATACTCATGGTGCTTACCCTTTCCATTTTAGATGTAAAATATGCTATCCTTTTGGGCTTGGTTGCGGGCATTTTCAATATCATCCCCTATTTGGGAATTTCTGTTGCCTTAATTATTAGTGTACTCATTACGTTTGCTACGGCTGGTGCCACTAAAGCCTTATTTGTATTGTTGGCTTATGCTGGTGTGCATGCTATTGATGGCAATATCTTAATGCCTTTAATTGTGGGTTCGAAAGTTAAAATTAATGCGCTGATGGCCTTTATTGGTATTGTGCTTGGAGAAATGTTATGGGGAATATCAGGTATGTTCCTTTGTATGCCTTATTTAGCGATGCTCAAAATTATTTTTCAAAAAGTAGATAATTTACAAGCATGGGCCATTTTACTGGGAGAAGAACAAAAATTAGTCGTAAAGAAGAAGCGAACGCCATTTTTTGCTAAAAAGAAGAAAATTGAAGCAGATGAATAAAACCAACAATCAGTCTTCAAAATCTACCCATATCCTTAGTACATCGGCCAACCTATTGGGTTTCTGTTTTGTAGTACTCACTTCTACTAAAATCAACAAGCTTGACCAAGCGAGTTTTATTGATGAGGGCGCCGCCTTGGCCGTTATGTGCTTTATGAGCAGCTGTTTATTGTCGTTTTTGGCCATCAGAAGTAAAGTCGAATTGCGTTCAATTAAATTGGAAAAACTAGCCGATATTTTATTTCTTTGTGGGCTGGTTACCCTATCGCTCACCACCATTTTAATCACATTCAACATTATATAAGCTATGCCTGCCAACATTCCGCCTTTAAGTTCTTCAACCCCTGATGGTGCTTTTTTAAGATTATTAAACGTACTGGATACATTGCGTACGCAATGTCCGTGGGACAAAAAGCAGACCATGGAAACCTTGAGGCATTTGACTATAGAGGAAACCTACGAACTTTCTGATGCTATTTTAGACGGTGACATGCAAGAAATCAAGAAGGAACTGGGCGACGTGATGATGCACCTTGTTTTTTATGCAAGGATTGCCGATGAACAAAGTGAATTTAACATTACTGATGTGCTTAATGGCGTTTGTGACAAGTTGATTAGCAGGCACCCGCATATTTACGGAGATGTAGAGGCTGACACGGAGGAACAAGTAAAACAAAATTGGGAAAAACTGAAGTTAAAAGAAGGTAATAAATCCGTTTTAGCTGGAGTACCTACCTCACTACCAGCCTTAGTGAAAGCGAGTAGAATCCAAGAAAAAGCAAGAGGCGTTGGTTTTGATTGGGAAGAAAAGCAACAGGTTTGGGAGAAGGTAGAAGAAGAACTACAGGAGTTTAAAGATGAGTTTAACATTGCCGATGGTAAGGAAATAAACGTAGAAAAAGCCGAAGGTGAATTTGGTGATTTACTTTTCTCGTTGGTTAACTATGCCCGCTTTATCGATATTAATCCAGAAAATGCTTTAGAAAAGACAAATAAGAAGTTCATTAAACGTTTTCAATATCTGGAAGGGAAAGCCAAAGAAAGTGGAAAAGCTCTACAGGATATGACCTTGGCGGAAATGGATGTATATTGGAATGAGGCTAAGAAGTTGTAGGATGTTTTATTGTGTTTAACCACCTAAGACATTTAAGGGCATTTTAGTTTTTTTGAACCACTAAGAAGTTAAGAAGCATTAAGTTTTATGTCATTTTCATTTCTTAATGTTTTATTTACCACTTAAGATATTTAAGAACTTTTTAGTCGCGTATAACCAATCTTAGATGAGCTAAGGTGTCTAAGGTGTTAATTGAATCATTAAGGTACATTGAGTTTTATGTCATGCTCATTTCTCGATGTTTTATTTATTTACCACCTAAGACATTTAAGAACATTTTAGTTGCATGTATAACCAACTTAGATGAGCTAAGGTGTCTAAGGTGTTAATTTAATTAATGTTTCCTAAATAATCACGTATGGAAAAATACACCACAGTTGACGAATACATCTCCTCTTTCCCTGCAGAAATTCAAAAGATACTACAGCAATTAAGGGAAGACATACAACAAATAGTTCCAGAGGCTAATCAAAAAATAGGTTATGGCATTCCAACATTTACCCTAAACGGGAACCTTATTCATTTTGCCGGATACAAAAATCACATCGGCCTTTATCCTGGAAGTAAAGCAATTGAAGTTTTTGCGGATAAACTGACAGGCTATCACACCTCCAAAGGAACAATACAATTTCCCATTGACCAACCGTTGCCTATGACTTTGATTAAAGATTTAGTAGATTTCTGTGTGGTTCAGAATTTAGCGAAGGTTAAGAAGAAATAGGTTTAATTTTTTTACCACCTTAGACACCTAAGAAATACCTTAGCACTATCCAACTTAAATGAACTAAAATATCTTAGATGGTTTAATTTTACCACCTTAGACACTTAAGAAACACCTTAGCAAAATGTCTTAGAATGGTCTAAAAATTAATCCTCCTCAAAGAAAGTATCCAATAAATCATCCGTTTCACGGCGGTCTTTTTTGGTTGGTCGTCCAGTGCCTCTATCTCTTTTTAAAGTAGGTGCATGAAACACTGATTTAAAAGCATGGGTTTCTTCTACTGGTGTTAAATCCTTATACTTTGTTACCGCAATTTTTGCATCGGTGCGATTGTAAGAAAAATCAACCACCTCAAGTACTTTTCGCTCAACGCCTTTACTAATTTGGTATACATCACCAATTTTCACAATAGCCGATGGTTTGATGTTCTGCCCATTGAGCTTTACACGTCCAGCTTTACATGCGTCGGTAGCCAAACTTCTGGTTTTAAAAACGCGAATGGCCCAAAGGTATTTATCTACACGTAGTTTCTCTGCTTCTCCCATAGTTCAAAATTAAACAATATTAGAGATTAGACGTTAGTATTTATCAAATAGAGATGAATGACTACCAGATTCCATTGCTCAACTTTTTAACTTTTAACGCACATCCTTTAACTTTTAACTTATAAAGCCTTATTTTGCATAAATTTTTAAAATACAATGATTGCTGAACTAAAAAAACAAATAGAAGAAGCTTGGGAAGATAGAAGCTTATTACAATACAAAGAATACTCTGAAGCGATTGAAACCGTAATTCAACAACTTAACTGCGGTGAAATTAGAGTGGCTGAGCCAGTTTTAAATGGCTGGGGCATTAACGAGTGGGTAAAAAAAGCAGTTATCCTTTATTTCCCAATCAAACAAATGGGAGAAACCAAAGCTGGTCCTTTTGTTTTTCACGATAAAATGGACCTAAAAACCGACTACAAAGAAAAAGGTGTACGTGTAGTACCTATGGCTAGTGCTCGCTATGGCGCTTTCTTGGCTCCAGGTGTAATCATGATGCCTTCTTATGTAAATATTGGTGCCTACGTTGACGAAGGTACAATGGTAGATACTTGGGCAACCGTAGGTTCATGTGCTCAAATTGGCAAACGTGTTCACTTAAGCGGTGGTGTAGGTATTGGTGGGGTTTTAGAGCCCGTTCAAGCTGCTCCAGTAATTATTGAGGATGATTGTTTCTTGGGTTCAAGAGCTATTGTTGTGGAAGGTGTGCGTGTAGAGAAAGAAGCAGTACTAGGTGCTAACGTAGTACTAACCGCTTCTACTAAAATTATCGACGTTACTGGTCCAGAGCCTGTTGAATATAAAGGTATTGTTCCTGCCCGTTCAGTAGTAATTCCTGGTTCATATACTAAGAAATTCCCTGCTGGTGAATATCAAGTACCATGTGCAATCATTATCGGAAAACGTAAAGAATCTACAGATAAGAAAACTTCTCTTAACGATGCATTGAGGGAAAACAATGTAGCTGTTTAATTTTCAGTTACCATATGAAGGTTATGAGTTACGAGGATAAACCTCACAACTCATAACCTTTTGTTTTTTATAACTACTTCGAATTCGGAGGATATTGAGCTAAAATTTCTTTCACCCCTTCGCTAATTCTCTCTTCTCTATTTTTAAAGCTATCCAAGTTAAATCCATCACCACGGCCGTGCCAAACATGCATTTTAGTTTTAGGGTCTAAGAAATCGATGATGAATAAACCTTCTTGGTAACGGTCAACACTACGCATTCCACCTCCCCAATATGGGCCCCAGCCCCAACCCCAGCCTCCTCGCCATCCCCATGGGCTATAAAAACCATTGTCGTACACATCGGTACGTTCACGTTTCATTACCACCAAGTTGACAAATAAATCTGGTTTAGCAGCCTTTGTAAAACCTTTGGCTTGCATCTCCGTATCTACAGCAGCCATCATTCTCTTTTTATCTAAACCGTTCACCTCAAGTTTTTCCAATCCTTTTTCATAAAAATTGTAGGTTTTGTAATTTTTAAAGTCTACTTCTTTATCAAAATCCGAGGCAACGCGTAAACTTGTACAGGCAGATAGTAGTACAGCGACTACCAAAAAACCACCTAATTTTTTTAATGAGTTCATAACATTTGTGTGTTTCGTTATACATCCATTTATTACTATAAATTTAACGATAACTTTTTGGGTTTTATATAAGTGTAACACATCTGTATGTCAAATGTTGAGGTGAAAAATGTAATAAATTAGGTAGATAAGCTTGATTTGTAATGCTTAACTTTGCTACATGGCAATGAGAGAAGAAATCAACAAAGCATTAGAGGTACTTAAAAATGGCGGTGTAATTCTTTACCCTACGGATACCGTTTGGGGATTGGGTTGTGATGCTACCAATGAAGAAGCTGTTGCAAAGGTTAACGAAATTAAAGGCAGACCTGCTGAAAAAAGCTTAATCGTGCTGCTTGATACCGACAATAAACTGCAAAGTTACGTAAACGAAGTTCCAGAAGTGGCCTACGACTTAATTGAATATGCCGAAAAACCACTAACGGTTGTGTTTTCAAACGCCAAGAACTTAGCTAGCAATGTGATTAATGCTGATGGTAGCGTAGGCATTAGGATTCCGAAGCACGAGTTTTGTCAACAGTTGATTCAACGTTTCCGCAAACCCATTGTATCTACTTCTTCCAATATTAGCGGGCAAGCAACTGCTCGTTTTTTTGACGAAATAAGTGAAGAAATTAAAGATGCGGTAGATTATATCGTGGATTTAGAACAAGAAAACAAAACCCCTAAACAACCTTCTACCATTGTTAAATTGGGTCCTAGCGGACAATTTGAATTTATCAGGAAATAGTATTTTCGTCATTGCGATATTCAAAAAAAGCTGTTTATTGCGATGGTGAGAGTATTTAAAGGTTTTTCTTACTTTTGCAATCAATATGCAAATCAATCAACAGACTGGCGATACCAACTTTCCATTAAGCAAGATGGAAGCTCCCATTTTTAAAGTATTAGCCGAAACTGCCGAAAAAACCAACACAGAAATCTACGTTATTGGCGGATTTGTACGTGACCTTTACTTAGACCGTCCTTCCAAAGATATTGATGTAGTAGTATTGGGTAATGGGATTGCATTTGCTGAAAAAGTAGGTCAAAGGCTGAAAGCCAATGTAGCCGTTTTCAAGAATTTTGGCACCGCCATGTTGAAGCATTCAGATTTGGAAGTAGAGTTTGTAGGTGCGAGGAGAGAAAGCTACCGAGCAAATTCACGTAAACCAATTGTGGAGGATGGCACTTTAGAGGACGACCAATTGCGTAGGGACTTTACCATTAATGCCTTGGCAATTTCGTTAAACCAGCCTACTTTTGGCCAAATAGTTGACCCCTTTAATGGGCTGGAAGATTTAGAAAACAAACTCATCCGTACGCCATTAGACCCTGTGGTGACCTTTTCTGATGACCCATTACGAATGATGCGTGCCATCCGTTTTGCTAGCCAACTTAATTTTACAATAGACCAAACGGCTGTTGATGCCATCCAATCGCAAAAAGAACGTATAAAAATTGTTTCAAAGGAGCGCATCAGCGACGAATTGAACAAAATCATTCTTTCTAAAAAACCATCTATTGGTTTCAATTACCTATTTGATACAGGTTTATTGGAATTGATATTTCCTCAAATGGCTAAGCTTTATGGGGTAGACGTGATTAAAGGCCGTGCCCATAAAGACAATTTTTACCATACTTTAGAGGTTTTAGATAATATTTGCCAAACTACGGACGACCTGTGGCTGCGTTGGGCTGCCATTCTTCATGACATAGCCAAACCCGCTACCAAACGTTTTGAAGAAGGTCATGGATGGACTTTCCACGGACATGAGGACAAAGGCGCCCGCATGGTTCCCCAAATTTTTGCACAGCTCAAACTGCCATTGAATGAGAAAATGAAGTTTGTACAGAAATTGGTATTGTTACATTTACGCCCCATTGTTTTAGCACAAGATATTGTAACCGATTCGGCAGTAAGACGCTTATTATTCGAAGCTGGTGAGGACATCGATAGCTTAATGTTACTTTGTAATGCTGATATCACGACCAAAAACGAATACAAAGTCAAGAAATATCGCAACAACTTTGAACTTGTAAAACAAAAACTCAAAGACGTAGAGGAGAGAGACCAATTACGCAACTGGCAACCTCCTATCTCCGGAAATGATATCATGGAAACTTTTGGCCTTTCTGCGGGTAAAGAAGTAGGTATTTTAAAAAATGCCATTCGCGAAGCAATTTTAGAAGGCGATATTAACAATAGTTACGAGGAGGCTTTTAACTATATGCTCCAAAAAGCCAAAGAGTTAGGATTAAGCCGCGTTTGATTTACAATTTGAGATTTCTAAAACACCATTTAACGATTAGCGTTATACATCGGAGAACCAGTTTTCAGACTTCCTGACTTCGAAGTTTTTTTATATTTTTACCCCACAATAAAGCAGTATATAGGACATGGCCATTTATAGATTTAGAGTTTCTTTCGAAGATTATGACGATATCACACGTGAAATTGATATCAAAAGCAACCAAACTTTCGAAGATTTACATAGAGCTATACACCGCAGCACTGGATATAATGCCGATAAATCTTCGTCATTTTATGTAAGTACCGACAACTGGATTAAAGGCGAAGAAATTGCCATCCATCCTACTCAACGTAAAATTGACAACGGTGTAACTTTGATGGAAAAATCGAAGTTGAGCAACTTTATTGAAGACCCACATCAAAAATTCTATTATATCTACAATTTTGAGAGGCCATATGATTTCCATGTAGAGCTGATTAAAATTATATTGGACAACGACCCTAAAATTGAGTACCCTTATTTGGTAAAAAGCATTGGGGAAGCACCAAAAATCATTGACAAAGGCAATATCGATAGTATTGCAGTGAGCAGTTCTGCCGTTGACAACGACTTTGATTTCTTAAATGAAATGGACTTTGTTCCAGAGGATACCGATGAACTAGAAGCCATGGGCGGAAGAGGGATTAATGCTCAGGAAGAAGAAAATGACGAGGAAGACGAAGAGCAAGAAGATGAATATGGTGACGGTGAAGATGATTACGGTAACGACGATTACGGAAACGATAAAGACGATTACTAGTCGGAAAGTTTAAAGACCGAAAGTCCGAACCCTATTGTTAAATCGAGCAGCTTTCAACCTATAATCCGTAAGCCAAATGAAACAAAAAACATTAATCGTTATTGTTGGGCCAACGGCAATTGGTAAAACCGTTTTGGCTATCGAACTAGCTAAACATTACCAAACGGAAATTATTTCTGCTGATTCAAGACAGTTTTTTAAGGAAATGAGCATTGGCACCGCCAAACCTTCGGCAGAAGAACTGGCGGCAGCTCCCCACCATTTTATCAATTCTCACAGTATTACCCAGTTTTTTAGCACGGGCGATTTTGAAGTGCAGGCATTAGCTTTGATGGAAAAACTATTTACCAAACACGATGTATTGGTAATGGTTGGCGGTTCTGGTTTATACATTAATGCGGTTTGTAATGGCTTAGATGACATGCCTGAAATCGACCTCGACATCCGCGAAAGGCTTAACCAGCAATTTGCCAACGAAGGTATTGAAGCTATTAGAGAGCAATTGGCAACACTTGACCCTGAATATTATGCAAAAGTAGACCAAAGCAATCCGCAGCGTATGATTCGTGGTTTAGAAGTAGTATTGTCAACAGGGCAGAAATTAAGCTCATTTCTTACTTCAAACAAAAAAGAACGTCCATTCAACATTGTGAAAATAGGCTTGAATACCGACCGAGAGAAGCTTTACAATCAAATTAACCACCGAGTAGATATCATGATGCAAGAGGGCTTACTGGAAGAAGTAAAATCTCTTGAGGCCTATAAAGAATTGAATGCACTAAAAACAGTGGGCTATTCAGAAATTTTCGACTATTTAGATGGAAAAATTGACTTAGCTACTGCCGTTGATAAGATTAAGCAAAACACTCGTCGATTTGCCAAAAGACAGTTAACTTGGTTTAGGAAAGATGAGGATACGACTTGGTTTGAACCTAGGCAAGGTGAACAGGTACTTGATTTTGTGAATAGAAGTCTGTAAAAGCCTCTCAGTATTGAACTGGATTATTCCTTTTTGGATTGCGTCGTAAACTCGCAATGACGCCCTATTTTCGTCTTTGCGAGGAAGAATGACGAAGCAATCTCTTAAACATAGTAAAGCTGTAAAGCTAATAACTTCCATACATTTCTTAACATACATCAAAAACTTTGACCCTATATTGAAGTTATCTTTGTAGCAAAGAAAGGAAATTTATGGAATTAGGTATTGGAATGTTTGGCGATTTACAAATTAACGCCAACGGTCAAGCACAACCAGCACAACAACGTTTACAAGAAATTATTGAGGAAATTAAACTCATGGACCAAGTGGGTCTGGACTTTTATGGTATTGGGGAGCATCATCGACCAGATTATGCGGTATCCACTCCAGAAATCATTCTCGCAGCGGCAGCTACCGTCACTAAAAACATCAAGTTAGGAAGTGCTGTTTCGGTATTGAGTTCAGCAGACCCTGTAAAACTTTATCAGAGCTTTGCTACAGTAGACTTAATTTCAAACGGTAGGGCCGAGTTAATGGCTGGTCGCGGTAGTTTTATCGAGTCATTCCCGTTATTTGGCTACAACCTTGCCGATTATGATGAACTTTTTGAAGAAAAGCTGAACCTTTTAGTGAAAATTAATCAACAGGATACCATTTCATGGAAAGGAAAGTTCAGACCAGAACTAAAAGAACAACAGGTTTTACCTCGTGCGGTAAATGACCATTTAAATATTTGGGTAGCTGTAGGTGGCACTCCAAACTCGGTAGTACGTGCAGGAAAACTGGGTCTACCTGTAATGTTTGCCATTATTGGAGGCAATCCAGAGCAGTTTCAGCCTTTGTTTGAATACTATAAACAAGCTTACGAAGATAGTGGCCACGACATGAGCCAATTCAAAGTGGGTGTGCATATGCATTCATTTTTTGGAGAGGAAAGCCAAGCTACTGCCGACTATTATTACCCTGTTTATTCTGCACAAATGGACAGAATTGGCAAGTCAAGAGGATGGCCTCCATTTCAACGTGGACAATTTGATTTTGGACGCTCAAAACACGGTGCTTTAATTATTGGAGATGCTAATGAAGCGGCAGAGAAAATATTGCAAATGCAAGAACTATTTGGATTAACCCGCTTTTCAGCGCACATGGATGTAG
>Ga0206117_100263_pt1 | contig 72902 bp, 72 predicted proteins | sample 3A5Ametagenome_FD_177997 | JGI IMG/M metagenome (GOLD analysis project Ga0206117, IMG submission 177997) | Enriched microbial communities from leaf-cutter ant dump, University of Wisconsin, Madison, United States - 3A5A | ecosystem: Environmental > Terrestrial > Nest > Insects nest > Nest dump... | reverse complement strand
CAAGAAGATCAATTCGGCGACCTTCCCCGGCCTGCAGGGCGGCCCGCTGGAGCACGTCATCGCCGCCAAGGCGGTGGCCTTCAAGGAAGCGGCCACGCCCGCCTTCCGCAACTACCAGGAACAGGTCATCGCCAACGCCCGCGTCATGGCGCGCGTGCTGGGCGAGGAACGCGGCCTGCGCATCGTCTCCAACCGCACCGAGAGCCACGTCTTCCTGCTCGACCTGCGGGCGATGAAGATCACCGGCAAGGAAGCCGAGGCCGCGCTGGGCCGTGCCCACATCACGGTGAACAAGAACGCGATCCCGAAGGACCCGGAAAAGCCCTTCGTCACCTCCGGCATCCGCATCGGCTCGCCGGCGATGACCACCCGCGGCTTCACCGAAATCGAAGCCGAGAAAATCGCCCACCTGATCGCCGACGTGCTCGCCGCGCCGAACGATGAGGCGGTGCTGGAGCGGGTGCGCGGCCAGGTTTCCGAGCTGTGCGCCAAGTTCCCGGTCTACGGCGCCTGATCGCGTCGTAACACGCCCGCACGGGGAAGGCCCGCGATGAGCCCTGCAAGCGTGCCCTCCCCGTCAGGCAACACGGCCCTCCGTCCATGAAGTGCCCTTTCTGCGACGATCCCAATACCCAGGTCACCGACACTCGTGAGAACGAGGACGGTGACGTGGTACGCCGCCGCCGCCGCTGCGTGAAGTGCGACAAGCGCTTCACCACCTACGAGCGCATCGATCTCAAGATGCCGCACATCGTCAAGCGCAACGGCAGCCGCAGCGAGTTCGACCATCGCAAGCTCACCGCCAGCATGCAGCTCGCACTGCGCAAGCGGCCGGTGACGACCGAAGACGTGGAAGCCGCGGTGGATCGCATCGAGGCCCGCCTGCTGTCGCTGGGCGAGCCGGAAGTCCCCAGCGAGAAGATCGGCGAACTGGTGATGAAGGAGCTGAAGAAGCTCGACAAGGTCGCCTACATCCGCTTCGCCTCGGTGTATCGCAACTTCGCCGACGTGGACGAGTTCGCCGAAGTCGTGCGCGAAGTGCAGGCCAGGCCCAAGCGCGGCCGCGGCACCGGCCCGGCCACACCGGACCCCGAGCATGACCTTTTCGGCGGCTGATCACGCCGCGATGGCGCGCGCGCTGGCGCTCGCCGAGCAGGGCCTCAACACCACCACACCGAATCCCCGCGTCGGCTGCGTACTGGTGCGCGACGGCATCATCGTCGGCGAAGGCTGGCATCAGCGCGCCGGTGAAGCTCACGCCGAAATCCATGCGCTGCGCATGGCCGGTGATGCCGCCCGCGGCGCCACCGCCTACGTCACCCTGGAACCCTGCTCCCACTTCGGCCGCACCCCGCCGTGCGCCGACGCGCTGGTGGATGCCGGCGTCGCCCGGGTGGTCGCGGCGATGGAAGATCCCAATCCGCTGGTCGCCGGCCGCGGCCTTGCCCGCCTTCGTGCCACCAGCATCGTCGCCGAGAGCGGGCTGATGGAAGCCCAGGCGCGGGAACTGAATATCGGCTTCGTCTCGCGCATGACTCGCGGCCGCCCCTGGGTACGGCTGAAAGCTGCCAGCACCCTGGACGGCAAGACCGCGCTGGAGAATGGCGTCAGCCAGTGGATCACCGGCGAAGCCGCGCGGCGCGACGGCCATCGCTGGCGGGCACGCGCCTGTGCCATCCTGACCGGCATAGGCACCGCCAGGGAAGACGATCCCCAGCTCACCGTGCGCGGCATGCCCTGCGAATGCCAGCCGCTGCGCATCCTCATCGACGCCAGGCTGGAAATCCCATCCACCGCACGCCTGCTGGCAGGCCCGCCCATCCTGATCGCCACGGCCGGCGGCAATCCCGCGCGCGAAGCGGAACTGCAAGCTGCTGGCCACGAGCTTCTGGTGCTGCCGAACACCGCCAGCAAGGTCGATCTGCCGCAGCTTTTCCGCGCGCTGGGCGAACGCGGCCTCAACGAAATTCACGTCGAAGCCGGCTTCAAGCTCAATGGTTCGCTGCTGCGGGAAGGCTGTGTGGATGAGCTGCTGCTCTACCTCGCCCCCATGCTGGTCGGCGATGCCGCGCAGGGACTGTTCAATCTGGCGCCGCTGAGCGCCCTGGATCAGGCCTTGCGCCTGGACATCCGCGATCTGCGCCAGATCGGCGACGATTTCCGCCTGCTGGCGCGGCCGCGTCAGGCCTGAGCTACCGCGCGCGAGGCGCACACCGGGCAGGCCGGATCGCGCCCGAAAGACACGCTGCGCCAGTTCATGCTGAGGCTGTCGAGCAACAGCAGGCGCCCATCCAGCGACGTCCCGCAGCCACTGAGCAGCTTCAGCGCCTCCGCCGCCTGGGTGGCGCCGACGATGCCGGTCAGCGGCGCGAACACACCCATCACCGCGCAGCGCACCTCCTCCACGTCCTCGCCTTCGGGGAACAGGCAGTGGTAGCAGGCAGCCTCCGGCTGACGCAGATCGAACACCGAGATCTGTCCATCGAAGCGGATCGCCGCGCCGGAAACCAGCGGCCGGGCATGGCGGGCGCAGGCGCGGTTGATCGCATGGCGGGTAGCGAAGTTGTCCGAGCAGTCCAGCACCACGTCGGCGGCAGCCACCTCCGCCTCCAGTGCCTCGCCCTGCAGCCGCATTGCCCGCGTTTCCACCTGAGCCAGCGGATTCAAGCGCTGCAGCGTATCCCGGCCGGACTCCACCTTGAGCCGCCCCACGCCTTCCGCGCTGTGCAGGATCTGGCGCTGCAGATTGGTCATATCCACCGTGTCGTCATCTGCCAGCACCAAGGTGCCCACGCCGGCCGCGGCGAGGTACATGGCCGCCGGCGAGCCCAGGCCGCCGGCACCCACGATCAGCACCCGGGCGCCCAGGATGGCCTCCTGGCCCTCGACGCCGATCTCCGGCAGCAGGATGTGGCGGCTGTAGCGCAGCAGTTGGTCGTCGTTCATGGCATCGAGAAATGAAAAAGGACCGCAGCGCGGTCCGGTGTTTTCCAGCCCGGCGCACCGCTACTTGTAGCCACGCAACTCGGGCGGGGTGTTGTCGTGATCGCCATGGGGATGGTGCTCCCAGGCATGCACATAAACCTTGTGGGACTGCTTGAGCAGGCGCTCCGGCGACCTCAGGTTGCGACGCTGGGTTTCCTCGCTGAAATGCACCAGCCAGCGGGCGATCTGCCAATGGAGCCGCTCATCCAGCAGCAGCCCTTCAGCCCGCAGGCCGGCCTCCAGCCCCTGCATCGTGTGGTCCAGCACCGAATAGATCACCAGCAGTTCGGAAGCGCCTTGCCCCTGCTCCACGCTGACGCTCCCCAGCGCTTCGAGCACCGCAACCGCCTGCTCACGCCCCCCGGGACAACGGGGATGCAGCCGCAGCACCCGCCGCTTCAGCAGACCACCGCCCGGCGCGGGATGGTGGTGATGCCTGCCGGCCAGCTTGTACGCCGTTTCCCTCAGCATCACCCACCTCCATGAGCGCGATTACTTCTTGTTCTGGACGATCTGCAGTCCCTTCAGCAGATTCACCGCCTGAGCCAGCTGGTAGTCGTCCTTGCCGGCCAGTTCGAAGCGCGGCGGCATGTCTTCGTCGCCGCCCTTGCCGTTGTTCTGCAGCAGGCGCTCGGCTTCCGGATCGCGGTCGTTGCCCAGGTGGCCCTGCAGGTCCGCCTCGCGCACGCGGCGGGCGGAACCATTGGTGCTTTCCTCGACGACGATGTCCGGCTCTATGCCCTTGGCCTGGATGGAACGGCCGCCCGGCGTGTAGTAGCGCGCGGTGGTGAGCTTGATCGCGGTGTTCGCATTCAGCGGAATGATGGTCTGCACCGAGCCCTTGCCGAAGGTCTGGGTGCCCATCACCACCGCACGCTTGTGATCCTGCAGCGCACCGGCGACGATTTCAGAGGCGGAGGCAGAGCCGCCGTTCACCAGCACCACCATCGGCAGATCCTTGATGCTGGGCGGCAGGGACTTCAGGAAGTCGTCACGCGTGCCGCGCAGGTAGTCTTCCGGCGTGGCGCGGTATTCGCGCTTGGCATCCTCGGTGCGGCCGTCGGTGGAGACGACCACCGTGTTTGCCGGCAGGAAGGCGGCGGCGACGCCGACAGCGCCGTGCAGCAGGCCGCCCGGGTCGTTCCGCAGGTCGAGCACCAGGCCCTTCAACTGGCCTTCCTTGGCCAGCTTGTCCAGATGCTGGACAAGCGAGGAGGCAGTGTTTTCCTGGAACTGGGCGACGCGCACATAGCCGTAGCCCGGCTCGACGACCTTGGACTTGACGCTCTGCACCTTGATGACTTCGCGCGTCAGCGTGATCACCACCGGCCGGTTCTCGCCCTTGCGCATGATGGTCAGTGTGATGTCGGTCTTGGGCTTGCCGCGCATGCGCTTGACTGCGTCGTTCAGGCTCATGCCCTTGACCGGGGTGTCGTCCAGCTTGACGATGAGGTCGCCCGCCTTGACGCCGGCACGGAAGGCCGGCGTGTCTTCGATCGGCGAGATGACCTTGACGAAGCCGTCCTCGGTGCCGACCTCGATGCCGAGACCGCCGAATTCACCCTGGGTGCCGACCTGCAGATCCTTGAAAGCCTCGGCATCCAGATAGGCGGAGTGCGGGTCCAGCCCGGAGAGCATGCCGCTGATCGCCTGGGTGATCAGCTTCTTGTCCTCGACCGGTTCGACGTAGCCCTGCTTGATCGCATTGAACACGTCGGCGAAAGCGCGCAGTTCTTCCACCGGTAGCGGCGCCGGCGTGACCTTGTCGGCGTTGGCGGAGAAATTGAGGCTGATCATCACACCGGCGAAAACGCCGGTCATCACCAGGCCGACTTGCTTCAGCTTGCTGCGCATAAGGACTCCATCGGGGAGCGTCCCGGCCTTCCGGGCCGCATCTTTCATTTGTTTCGTCAGTTGAGCCTGACCCACAGCATCGGGTCCAGCGGCCGGCCTTGATGACGGATTTCAAAGTATAAACCTGATTCCGCAACGCCCCCGCTGGCCCCCACGCTGGCTATCGCATCACCGCCGCCCACCTTGTCGCCGACCTCTTTCAGCAAGGCATCGTTGTTGCCATAGACCGAAAGGTAGTCGCCACCGTGGTCGATGATGAGCAGATTGCCGTAGCCACGCAACCAGTCGGAGAAGACCACTTCGCCGCCGGCCACCGCGCGGACTTCGCTGCCATTGCCTGCACGGATGAAGACACCTTTCCAGGTGGTTCCGCCTTCGGCCCTTGGAGCACCGAAGCGTCCGACCAGTTCTCCCCGCACCGGAAACCTGAGCTGGCCGCGCAATTGGGCGAAGCTGACGCCGGTGGGCGTGGCGCCGGCCGCGTGGCGGACCTCGCCCACCACCGGTTCGGAACGGCGCGGTGTCTGGCTGCCTTGGGATGGGGTGTTGGCGGCAGCGGCAGCCGCCCGCTCGCGCGCGGCCTGCTGCTCGGCGGCACGCCGTGCTGCGGCCTGGCGCGCCGCCGCTTCGCGGGCACGCTGCACCAGGGTGTCGATGAGCCGGCCCAGGCGCTGTTCATCCTGGCGCAGGGCGCTCACCTCTTTCTGCTGATTCTTCAACTGGTCCGAAATCAGCGTCAGCGCTTGCTTGCGGGTTTCGTGCACCGAGGCCAGCTCGGTCTGGCGCGTCTGCTGTTCGGCCTCCAGCGCGATGACACGGTCGCGCCGCTGACCAATCTCGGCCGCGCGCACCGCCTTCTCCTTGAGATCCGCCCGCAGGGATTCGATCAAGCCCAGACGGGCACGACCGAGGTGCTCCAGGTAGTGGGCGTCACGGGCAAGCTGATTGGGATCCTGCGCGGACAGCAAGGGCGCCACGCCATCGGCGGCGCCATGCATGTAGTGGCGTCGCAGCCAGTCAGCCAACTCGTCCTGGCGGGCAGCAATGCGCCCTTCCACTTCGCGCTGCTCCGCTTCCAGCAACGCCAGCTTGCGCTCGGCATCCGTCTTCTCGCTGCCCAGGCGGCGCACCTCGCGCTCCACACGCGACACCGCTCGCTCGGCTTCCGCCAGCGCGGTCGCCGCACCGGAGCGGGAGGCCTCGGTCTGCGCCATGTCCTTCTGCAGCTCGCGGATGCGCCGCTTCAAGTCATCCAGGTCTGAGCGCCTCTCGGCAAGGTCGCCACCTTGTTGCGCCTGCGCCGGCCAGGCGAGCGACACCGCCGCCGCGACCAGCAGGCAGCGCAGCACACGGCGGGATGTCGTCATCTGGAGAAACGGAGAGAGGTTCAGGCCTTGGCCTTGCCTTGGCTGGCAACCGCGGCCTGGGCGGCGCGGATGGTCTCCTCGTCGGCGAGGTAGTAGTTCTTCACCGGCTTGAGGTTGGCATCCAGTTCATAGACCAGCGGCTGGGCGGTCGGGATGTTGAGGGCGACGATGTTGTCGTCGGAAATCCCGTCCAGGTACTTGATCAGCGCACGCAGGCTGTTGCCGTGGGCAGCGACCAGGATGCGGCGGCCGGCCAGGATCTGCGGCACGATCACGGTTTCCCAGTAGGGCACCACGCGCGCCACCGTGTCCTTCAGGCACTCGGTGCGCGGGAACTGCGCCTTGGGCAGGCCGGCGTAGCGCGGATCATCCACCGTGAGGCGCTCGTCGCCTTCGGGCAGCGGGTCGGGCGGGGTGTCGTAGGAACGGCGCCATACCAGCACCTGCTCGTCACCGAAGCGGGCAGCGGTCTCGGCCTTGTTCAGGCCTTGCAGGGCACCGTAGTGGCGCTCGTTGAGGCGCCAGGAATGCTCAACCGGCAGCCACAGGGAGTCCAGCTCTTCCAGGACGATGTTCAAGGTCTTGTTCGCGCGCTTCAGCACCGAGGTGAAGGCGAGATCGAAACCGTAGCCCTCGGCCTTCAGCAGCTTGCCTGCACGATGCGCCTCTTCCGTGCCCTGCTCGGTAAGGTCTACATCGGTCCAGCCGGTGAAGCGGTTTTCCTTGTTCCAGGTGGATTCGCCGTGGCGAAGCAGAACGATCTTGTACATGGGGGATCGAGTCCGGTTTAGGGGTTTGAACGGGGGATGACGGCCCGGTCGGCAACCATGCGGCGCCAGCCGAGCAAGACCTCGGCGCGATATTTTATACTAACGGTTTTGCCCGTCCGGCCTTCCCGTGAACAAAGAAGACATCTTCGAGCTGATAGACAAGCACGAGCACATCGAGATGGCCGCCCGGGCGCTGAAGGCGATCGCCCACCCGCTGCGGCTCAAGATCCTGTGCGTGCTGGGCGAAGGCGAAGTCTGCGTACAGGACATCGTCGAGGCGGTGGGCACTTCGCAGAGCAACATCTCGCAACACCTGGCCATCCTGCGCGACAAAGGCGTGCTGCAGACGCGCAAGGATGCCAACCGGGTCTACTACCGCGTGGGCGACCAGCGCACCCTGCAACTCATCGTGCTGATGCGCGAAGTGTTCTGCGGCGTGCCGCCCAGGCACTGATCCCCGACCCGATTTTCCCAACTCAACCGGAGCGACGTTTTCGTGGAATTCCTGCAACAGAACTGGTACTGGGCCGCCCTGGCGGTGGCCAGCGGCGCATGGCTGCTCGTGGAAACCGTGCGCAGCGGCAACAGCAAGACGCAGCTCTCGCCGGTTCAGGCCACACTGCTGATCAACCGCGAGGATGCCGTCGTCGTCGACGTGCGGGATCAGGGCGAATACACCGCCGGCCACATCGCCGGCTCGCGCCACATCCCCGCAGCCGAGCTGGAACGCCGCAGCAGCGAACTCGACAAGTTCAAATCGCGTCCAATCATCCTCTGCTGCGCAACCGGCAACCGTTCGGCGAGCGCGCTGACCCAATTGCGCAAGGCCGGTTTCGAGAAGGTATACAACCTGCGCGGCGGCATCATGGAATGGGAGAAGGCGGGTCAGCCCCTCAGCCGCAAGAGGAAATAAACCATGCCCCACATCCGCATGTACGCCACTGGCACCTGCCCTTACTGCCATCGCGCCGAACATCTGCTGCGCAGCAAGGGCATCAACGACGAACTGGAATTGATCCGCGTCGACATCGATCCCTCCCGCCGTGCGGAAATGATGCAACTTAGTGGCCGCCGCACGGTTCCGCAGATCTTCATCGGCGATTACCATGTCGGCGGCTGCGACGACCTCCACGACCTCGATCGCCGGGGCGGCCTGGATCCGCTGCTCCAGGGCCAGGGTGCCTGAGCATCCTTCCGGCAAGCCGCAGGTTCATCCATCTTCACCAAAACACCACCAAGCAGGCTCTCTGAAATGACCGAAAACGCGCAACCCGTATTCTCCATCGAGAAGATCTACGTGAAGGATCTCTCCCTCGAGGTTCCCAACGCTCCGCAGGTCTTCCTCGAGCGCGAGACGCCGCAGATCAACGTGCAGCTGCGCACCGAAGGCAAGGGCGTCAATGACGGCCTGTTCGAGATCGTGCTGACGGTGACCGTGTCCGCCGAACTGCCGGAATCCAAGACCGTGTTCCTGGTCGAAGTGGCCCAGGCCGGCGTGTTCCAGATCCGCAACATCCCTCAGGATGATCTGGAGCCGGTGATGATGGTCGGCTGCCCGAACATCCTCTTCCCCTATGCCCGCGAAGCGGTTTCCGACGCGATCACCCGCGCCGGCTTCCAGCCGGTGGTGCTGGCGCCGGTGAACTTCGACGCCCTGTACCAGCAGCAGCGCGAGCAAGCCACCGCCCAGCCGGGCGAGGTCTCGGTCCAGTAAGGACGTTTGCCATGATCGCTTCCCGCCTGCGCCTCTCCCTCGGCCTGGCGCTTGGCCTGGCACTCGCCAGCGCCAGCCCGCTCGCCCAGGCGATCGAGTTCCGCTCGGTCGCCGCGCCGGCCATCCTCTACGACTCGCCCTCCAACCAGGGCAAGCGGCTGTTCATCGTCGCTCCCGGCACGCCGGTGGAAGTCGTGGTGGCGCTGGACAAGTGGGTGAAGGTGCGTGATCCGGCGGGAGCGATCAACTGGATAGAACGGGGCGCGCTGGCCGACAAGCGCATGCTGATGGTCACCGCCCCGCGCACCATGGTCCGCCAGCAAGCTGCGGAAGAAGCCGCACCGGTCTTCGAAGCGGTGCGCGACCTGGTGCTCGAACTCGTGGAAGCGCCCGCCAACGGCTGGGTGAAAGTCCGCCACCAGGACGGCGCCAGCGGCTACATCCGCGTCGGCGAAGTCTGGGGGCTGTGAGCCGGATGCGGATAGCTGTATTCGGTGCCGGCGCCTGGGGCACCGCCCTCGCCCAGGCCTTCTCCTCCGCCCATGAAACCACGTTGTGGGCGCGCAATTCCGAACATATCGACGCGATGCGGCAGTCGGGCGAGAACGCCCGCTACCTGCCTGGCATTCCACTGTCACCGGCGCTGTCGCTGAGCGCGGATTTCGCCGCGACGGCCACTGGCGCCGATCTGCACCTCGTCGTCACTCCGCTCTCCGGCCTGCGCACCACGGTCAGAACGCTGCGCCAGCTGCAACCGGACACGCCGCTGCTGTGGGCCTGCAAGGGTCTGGAGGCCGGCACCGGCAAACTGCCGCATGAGATCGTCACCGAAGAGTTGGGCGCGGACGCAGCCTGCGGCGTACTCACCGGCCCCAGCTTCGCCGCCGAGGTCGCCCGCCTGCAGCCCACCGCGGTAACGCTGGCCGCGGCGGATGCGGCCTTCGCCGAGTTCTGGGTCAACCAGCTGCACCAGCCACTGCTGCGCATCTACGGCAATACCGACCTCGTCGGCTGCGAGATCGGCGGCGCGGTCAAGAACGTCATGGCCATCGCCGCCGGCGTGTCCGACGGCATGGGCTTCGGCCTCAACGCCCGTGCGGCGCTCATCACCCGCGGCCTGGCGGAGATCGCCCGCCTCGGCGCCGCCCTCGGCGGCCGGCCGGACACGTTGATGGGTCTGGCCGGCATGGGCGACCTCATCCTCACCTGCACCGGCGACCTCTCCCGCAACCGCCGCGTCGGCCTGGCGCTGGCCGCCGGCAAGACGCTGGAGGACATCCTCCGCGAACTCGGCCATGTCGCCGAGGGCGTGTCCACCGCGCGCGAAGTGGTCGGCCTGGCCAACCGACTGGGCGTGGAGATGCCGATCTGCGAAGCGGTCCATGGCCTGCTGCACGACGGCCTGATCGCCCGCGATGCGGTAGAACAGCTGCTGTCCCGCGATCCCAAGCACGAGTAGGCCGAGAGCGAGGGCGCAGACAGCGCCTCGCCTTCCGACTCAAACGCCGCCGGCAAACCCCTGCTGCCGCCAGGCCTCCAGCACCAGCACCGCCACCGAGTTGGACAGATTCATGCTGCGGCAACCGGGCTTCATCGGAATGCGCAGACGCCGCTCCGGTGGCAGCGCATCCAATATCTCCGCCGGTAAGCCGCGACTTTCCGGACCAAAGACGAAAACATCTCCCGGCTGAAAGGCCACCTGGTCATAGCGGGCGCTCGCCTTGGTCGTCAGCGCGAAGAAACGGCGTCCGAACAAGGTCGACACACAGCTATCCCAATCCTTGTGTACCGTCACCTGGGTCATGTCGTGGTAGTCCAACCCGGCCCGCGCCAGCGTCTTGTCGGTGATGACGAAACCCAGCGGCTCCACCAGATGCAGGTGCGCGCCGGCATTCGCCGCCAGGCGGATGACGTTGCCGGTATTCGGCGGTATCTCGGGTTGGAACAGGACAATATCGAACATGGGCCGGACAGGCGGAACAACGGAAAGCGCGCACTTTAGCCCAGAAGCCGGGAGCCGTTCGGCCCTACGCTGCCTCAACCCGGCGGTGGCGTCCGCGCCACCACCAGATTCTCCACCCGCGCGGCACCGGCGCGCTTGAGGCAGCGCGCTAGCTCGTCCAGCGTCGCACCGGAAGTCATCACGTCATCCACCACCGCCACCCGGGCACCGGTCAGATCACGCTTACAGACGAAGGCACCGCGCAAGGCCGCCCTGCGCTCCTGGCGCGACAAACCCTCCAGCTTGGGCGTGGCGCGCAACCGCAGCGCCCCATCCAGCGCCAGCGGGACACCCACCAGCCGCGCCAGTGGCCGGGCGACTTCCACCGCCTGATTGAAACCACGCTCTACAAGCCGGGAGCGATGCAGCGGCATGGGCAGGATCAGATCCACCTCGCGCGGAAACATCGCCGCCACCATCTCCTCGGCGAAGATGCCCGCCAGGGAAAAGCGCTGGTGATATTTCAAGCCTTGCACCAGCCCATCCAGGGGAAAACGGTAATCGAACACCGCCTGGCTGGCATCGAAGGCCGGCGGCCGCTTCAGGCATTGCCCGCAGACGCCGCCACCAGGCAAAGGCTGGGCGCAGACCACACACCTGGCACTGCGGACATGCGGCAAATCCACCGCGCAATCCGGACACACCGGCGCTCCTCCCGCTTCCAGCCCGCAGACGCAGCAGCGCTGCGGCAGAAGCACATCCAGCGCCGCACGCAAACCGCGCCGCCATGCGGAGGGTGCCCCTGGCGTATTTGACAAGTTTTCCGCCCTTGAATGAACATGCTGGATTGCCGCATTTAAGCCCGGAAAGCACCTCATGACAACAACATTGACCGCCCCTCCCGCCGCCAGCCAGAACACCCCCGAAAAGGCGCAGCGCAAGAAATGGTCGGTCGCGGAGGTGCAGGCGCTGTTCGAGCTTCCCTTCCTCGATCTGCTCTACCGCGCGCAGCAAGTCCATCGCGCCCACTTCAACGCCAACGAGATCCAGCGCTCCACCCTGCTGTCGATCAAGACTGGCGGCTGCTCCGAAGACTGCGGCTACTGTTCCCAGTCCGCCCGCTACGACACCGGCCTGGAGCGCGAGCGCCTGATGCCGATCGGCGAAGTGCTGGAGCACGCCCGCGCCGCCAAGGCCAAGGGCGCCTCCCGCTTCTGCATGGGTGCTGCCTGGCGCGGCCCCAAGGAGAAGGACATGGAGCCGGTGCTGGAGATGGTGCGCGAGGTCAAGAAGCTGGGCCTGGAAACCTGCGTCACCCTGGGCATGCTGCGCGACGGCCAGGCCGAGCAGCTCGCCGATGCCGGTCTCGATTACTACAACCACAACATCGACACCGCGCCCGAGTTCTACGGCCAGGTCATCACCACCCACACCATGCAGGACAGGCTGAACACCCTGGACAAGGTGCGCGATGCCGGCATCAACGTCTGCTGTGGCGGCATCATCGGCATGGGCGAAGGCCGCAGCAGCCGCGCCGGCCTCATCGCCCAGCTCGCCAACATGGACCCGCCGCCGGATTCCGTGCCCATCAACAACCTGGTGGCGATTCCCGGCACGCCGATGGCCGAAAGCGAGGGGCTGGATCCCTTCGAATTCGTCCGCACCATCGCCGCCGCCCGCATCACCATGCCGGCCAGCTATGTGCGCCTCTCCGCCGGCCGCCAGCAGATGAGCGACGAACTGCAGACCCTGTGCTTCATGGCCGGCGCCAACTCCATGTTCTATGGCGACCGCCTGCTCACCACCAGCAACCCGGAAGCCGACCGCGACGAGAACCTGCTGGCCCGCCTCGGCCTGAAGGCAGTCTGATCCGCAAGCTCCGCCTTCCGTGACAGCAGCAGACTTCCAGCTCGACCGCAGCCTGCTGCGGCGACGCTACGCCCACGCCGCGGCCACCAGCGACAAGGCCGATGCGCTGGGCCGCGAAATCGCCCGGCGCATGGACGAACGCCTGGACTACATCCGCATCACGCCCAAGCGCATCCTCGACCTCGGCTGCGGCACCGGGCAGGATCTCCAGCGCCTGGCCGAGCGCTATCCGGATGCCGCCGCCTTCGGCGCCGACTTCGCGCTGCCGATGCTGGCCCAGGCCAGCGCCCGGGTCACGCCGCAGACCGGCCTGCTGAAGCGCCTGATGGGCGCGCGGCCCACACCGCCCCTGCTCGCCGCCGACGCGCTGGCCCTGCCGCTAGCGCGCGGCAGCATCTCGCTGGCCTGGTCCAACCTCATGCTCACCGCGCTGGACGATCCGCTGCCGGCGCTGCAGGAAATCCACCGCGTGCTGGAAGTCGATGGCCTGCTGATGTTCTCCAGCCTGGGGCCGGACACACTGAAGGAACTGGGCGCCGCACTACCCAGCAACGCCGGCGAGCGCATCCACCGCTTCATCGACATGCACGATCTGGGCGATGCGCTGGTCAAGGCCGGCTTCTCCGATCCGGTCATGGACATGGAGATGGTGACGCTGACCTACACCGAACTGGACGGCCTGCTGGACGACCTGCGCGCCACCGGCAGCGCCAACGCCAGCCAGGCGCGCCCGCGCGGCCTCTCCGGCCGTGGCGGCTGGGCCCAGGCCCGCGCCGTCTATGAAAAGCTGCGGCAGGACGGCCGCCTGCCAGCCACCTTCGAGGTCATCCAGGGCCACGCCTGGAAGGCCGCGCCCAAGACCACCGACGACGGCCGCAACATCATCCGCTTCCAGCCGCGCCCCGAGCGCTGACAAGACACCGCATGTCCGCCCCGCCCGTCTGGCTCTTCGACCTCGACAACACGCTGCACAACGCCAGCCCGCATATCTTTCCGCACATCAACCGGAGTATGACGGCCTACCTGGAGCAGCACCTGTCCCTCAGCCACGAAGCCGCCAACACCCTGCGCATGCAGTACTGGCAGCGCTATGGCGCCACCCTGTCCGGGCTGATCCGCCACCACGGCACCGATCCGCACCACTTCCTGCAGGAAACCCACCGCTTCGAGCAGCTGCACGAGCTGATGGTGTTCGAACGCGCGCTGGGCGCCATGCTGCGCCGGCTGCCGGGGCGCAAGATCGTGTTCTCGAACGCCCCGCGGGTCTATGCGGATGCGGTGCTGGCAACAATGGGCATCGCCGGCCGCTTCGACAGCGTGGTCGGCATCGAGCAACTCGGCTTCCATCCCAAGCCCAGCATCGAAGGCTATCGCCGGCTGCTGCACCACTTCGGCCTGAATCCGCGCCAATGCGTGATGGTGGAAGACACCGCGGTGAATCTGAAAACCGCGCGCCGCCTGGGCATGCGCACCGTCTGGGTCAGCCGCAGCCTGCGGCGCCCGTCCTACGTGGACATCAAGATTTCCAATGTGCTGGCCCTGCGCCGGGCCTGCGGCCACTTACTGGGTTCGGTCTGAAACGGCGGTGCTCGCCATCTCCGCCTGGGCAAGTTGCAGCGACATGAAGGCAGCCCCTTCACCGTAGCTTTCCGGCAAGCCAGCCGGCTGCGCCTTGAAGCCATGGCGCTGCCAGTAGGGAATGGCATCGACCAGCGCCACCAGCGTCAGGCAAGGCATGCGCTTCGCCGCGGCCTCTGCAGCCACCAGCCGGAACAGCGCGCCCGCCGCGCCTGCACCCCGCAGCGTCGGCATCACCGCCACATCATGGACAAACAGGCAATCCACAGCCTGCGGCAGGCGCTCCAGCCGACTGTGCAGGGGCGGCGGCGCCTGCCGGCGCCAGGGATGGGCGAAGACATAAGCGCCCACCGCGCCTTCCCGCTCCATCACCCAGCAGCAGCTCGGCGCCAACGCCAGCTTCGCGCCAAGAACCTCGGCCGACTCCTGGTAGCCATCGCCATAGGCAGCGCGCTGAACCTGCAGCACGGCGGGCAGGTCGCCCGTCTGCATCGGCCGCAGACCTTCCACGGTAAGACTCAAACGCCTTCCTTCAGCCAGCGGGCCGCATCCAGTGCGTAGTAGGTGAGGATGCCGTCGGCACCGGCACGCTTGAAGGCCAACAGGGATTCCAGCGCGCAGGCACGCTCGGACAGCCAGCCATTCAGCGCCGCCGCCTTCAGCATCGCGTACTCGCCGCTGACCTGGTAGGCGTAGGTCGGCACCTGCAGCTCGGCCTTCACCCGGCGCACGATGTCCAGGTAAGGCATGCCCGGCTTCACCATGAACATGTCCGCGCCTTCGGCGATGTCCAGTTCCACTTCACGGATGGCCTCGTCGCTGTTCGCCGGGTCCATCTGGTAGGTGTATTTGTTGCCCTTGCCGAGATTGCCCGCGGAGCCGACCGCATCGCGGAAGGGGCCGTAGAAGCTGGAGGCGTACTTGGCCGAGTAGGCCAGGATGCGGGTGTAGATCAATTCGTGCTCATCGAGAATCGAGCGGATGCGGCCGATGCGGCCATCCATCATGTCGGAGGGCGCCACCACGTCCGCGCCGGCCTGCGCATGGCAGAGCGCCTGCTTAGCCAGGGCTTCCAGCGTTTCATCGTTCATGACATAGCCGCGCGGATCCTTGGGGTCGATCAGCCCATCCTGGCCGTGGCTGGTGTAGGGGTCCAGCGCCACGTCGGTGATCACGCCCAGCTCGGGGAAGCGCTGCTTCAGCGCACTGACCACACGCGGCACCAGCCCATCCGGGTTCCAGGCTTCCTCAGCGCCATCGCTCTTGCCCTCCGCCCCCACCACCGGGAACAGCGCCAGCGCGGGAACGCCCAGGGAGAGCGCCTCTTCGGCAACCCTCAGCAGATTGTCCAGCGAGACGCGGTTCACGCCCGGCATGGAAGGCACCGCCTCGACCTGCCCCTCGCCCTCGAGGACGAAGACCGGGTAGATCAGATCGGCAGTGGTCAGGACGGACTCCTGCATCAGCCGACGGGAAAAGGCATCGCGGCGCATGCGGCGCATGCGCGTGGCGGGAAAGGCTCCAGTGGGTCGCATGATGATCTCGAAAACGATACGGAAGAGGCGGAACGGGAAGGAAAGCGGGCCTCAGCCCGGCGGCGGAAGCCCTGCGGAAGCGCCCGAAAAGCGCCTCGAAACAGACACATCCGGTAACGAATTGCGCTGGGAACTTCCCGTTTCGGCTCACTATCTTACCAAGCAGATGGTGCTGAGCCGTCTCCCGCTTCACCTCCCTGAGCGGGTGCCTTAATCTACTTAAGGCATTTTTACCCCCGGCTTTATCCCCTTTAGCCGGGGGTTTTTGTTTACTCGGGCGTAGCGTTCTCTTCGCCCGCCTCGGCCGCCAGCCAGCCCGCCACCACCGCTTCGGTTTCTTCCACGCCGGTTTTCTTCAGGCTGGAGAAGAGTTGCACCGTCACTTTGTCGCCCAGCGGCGCCAGCTCCCGCTTCACCGCCTGCAACGTGGCAGTAGCCGGGCCGCGGGTGAGCTTGTCGCTCTTGGTCAGCAGGATGTGAATGGGGCGGCCGGAGGGGGCAAACCAGTCGATCATCTGCCTGTCCAGCGGCGTCAGCGGATGACGCGAATCCATGATCAGCACCAGCCCGATGAGGCTTTCGCGGTGCTTCAGGTAAGACTCGATCAGCCCCTGCCATTGCTTGCGCACCTTCTCCGGCACTGCGGCGTAGCCGTAACCCGGCAGGTCCACCATCAGCGCGCCGCAATTCAGGCGGAAGAAATTCAGCAGTTGGGTACGACCGGGCGTCTTCGAGACATATGCCAGACGCACATGCCCTGCGAGTGTATTGATGGCACTCGATTTACCCGCATTGGAACGGCCGGCGAAGGCGATCTCTGGGCCGGAAGGAGGCGGAAGCCCGGAGGGCTTGGCGATGGAGGTTTCGAAGCGGGCGTTGCGGAAGAGCGGCATGGGGCTTGAATCAGCGAAGCGCGGCCTCTCGGGGAAAAACCCTTCTGGCGTCGCGCAAATCCAGGTTGATGTTATAGAATACCAAGTTTGAGACAACCACTGACGGCTTTTCCGAGGACATTATGATCAAGCGTTCCCTGCTGCTTCCGCTGCTGCTGGTCGCAGGCGGTCTTCAGGCTCAGGAGCAAGCTCCCGACCTGGACAAGGCTAAACAGATCGCCGAAACGATCTGTGCCGCATGCCATGCGGCAGACGGCAACAGCCAGCTCCCGGCCAATCCGAAGCTCGCAGGACAGATCCCGGAATACCTGTACAAGCAGTTGCGCGAGTTCAAGGCGCAGGACGGCAAGAAGGCGGTGCGCGACAACGCCGTGATGGGCGCGATGGCCGCCACGCTGGAAGACAGCGACATGAAGGCGCTGGCCCACTACTTCTCCAGCCAAACGCAGAAGCCCGAGCCCGCCAAGAGCCTCGCCACCGTCGAAGCCGGCCAGAAGATCTGGCGTGCGGGCATCGCATCCAAGGGCGTTCCCGCCTGTGCGGCCTGCCACGGCCCTGCCGGTGGCGGTCTGCCTGCCCAGTATCCGAAGCTGTCCGGCCAGTTCGCCGAGTACACCGAGACCCAGTTGAAGGGCTTCCGCGACGGCGTCCGGACCAACGATCCGAGCCGCATGATGCAGATGATCGCGCTGAAACTGACCGACGCCGAAATCAAGGCTGTCGCCGACTACGCAGCCGGTCTGCGGTAAGTCATTCAAGCGCGGGAAGGCCAGCCCTTTCCGACACGCAGTACGAAAGCCCGGCCTATGCGCCGGGCTTTTTGTTTTTCTATCGCCCGCAAACTCCCACTCATGTCAGCGGAGCCAAGCGAATCAGCCTATTTCGCCGCCTCTTGCGACAGCACTCCCACGCCCTTCACTTCCGCACCAGCGCCTGAAGTTCAGTTTCGCTGAAACCCGCAGCCAGCCTGGCTTCACGGTGCAACGGCGGGTGCGGCCGAGGCGCATCGAAGTCGTCGATCAGTTGCAGATAGGTCTGCTCCGGCTCCAGACCGCGTGCCGCGCACAGTGAGCGGAACCAGCGATCACCGATGGCGACGTGGCCGATCTCGTCGCGCAGGATGATTTCCAGCACGCCGACGCTGGCCTTGTCGCCTATCGTCCGCAGCTTTTCCATGATGGGCGGTGTCGCGTCCAGGCCGCGCGCCTCAAGCACACGGGGCACCAGCGCCATGCGGGCCAGCAGGTCGTGCGCGCTGCGGCAGGCCATGCTCCACAAGCCGTCGTGGGCAGGAAAATCGCCATAGCCGTAGCCGAGCGCTTCCAGCCGCTCCCTCACCAAGCCGAAGTGGTAAGCCTCTTCGGCGGCGACACGCACCCAGTCGTTGTGGAATTCAGCGGGCATGCTGCGGAAGCGATGCACGCAGTCCAGCGCCAGATTGATGGCATTGAACTCGATATGGGCGATGGCATGCAGCAGGGCCGCATGCCCCTCGCGGCTGCCGACCTTGCGCAGCGGCAGCTGCTGCGGCGGGATGAGCTCCGGCCTGGCCGGGCGACCAGGCTCGGCGACGGGCTCCGGGTCATCCGCCGCCGGCATGCAGGCCAGCTCGCCCTCCCGCCAAGCCTCGGCGAGGCGGGCGGTGGCGGCGCACTTGGCGGCCGGATCGGCGCACATGAGGGCAGCCAGGGCAGCATCGTGGAGCGAAGGTTTCATGGGGCGAAAGTTTAGCCGCGCGCCGCGGCTCGGGGTTCTCCCACCTTGCGCCCGCTCCATTGCTGTTCCAAGCTGACCCAGGGAGGAAGACGTTCCGGCGCCGCAATCCGTTAATACGGCAGGGGCGCCGCCATCGCACAGGAGGAACGGCAGGCATGACGACCACGGTACAGCAGATACTGGAGCAGAAAGGCAGCAAGACCCACACGGTGGCGCCGGATGTATCGGTGTTCGAAGCTTTGTCGCTGATGGCGAAGTTCGACATCGGCGGCGTGCTGGTCACCGATCAGGGCAAGCTGGTGGGGATCTTCACCGAGCGGGACTACGCGCGCAAAGTGGTTCTGAAGGGCCTGGTATCCCGCGATGTGAAGGTGGGCGACCTGATGACCACCAACGTGCGCACGATCACGCCATCGGAGACGGTGGACGAGGTGATGGCGCTGATGACGGAGCGCCGCTTCCGTCACCTGCCGGTGGTGGAGGACGGCCAGATCGCCGGCATCATCACCATAGGCGACGTGGTGAAGAGCATCGTCAGCCAGCACGAGGACACCATACGGCAGCTCTCCAGCTACATCGCCGGCGACATCGCCGCGCATTGAGCCGCTGGCGGCTTGGGCCCGCGTCCGCAGCGGTGGGCGCCAGGGCCGGGCCAAACAAAAAGGGCCTCCCATCGCGGGAGGCCCTTTTCACGTCAGTCCTGCAAGGCCTTGCCGATCACCTCGCTGACGTCGGGAGACAGCCCCTTGGCCGCCTGCACGCGCTCCAGCTGCGGCCGGATGCTGGCCTGCAGCGCCGGCGTGTAGCGCCGCCAGTTCTCCAGCGCGCGGGCCATGCGGGCGGCGACCTGCGGATTGCGCGCATCCAGCGCGATCACCATGTCCGCCCAGAAAGCGTGGCCACTGCCGTCGGCGGCATGGAATTCCGCCGGATTGGCCCGGAAGAAGGTGCCGAGCAGGGAATACACCTTGTTCGGGTTGGAGAGGCTGAAGGCCGCATCGTCCAGCAGAGCCTTGACCCGCAGCAGCGTGGCCGGCGCCTCGTCCTGCCAGCGCCAGGCGCTCGCCTGCAGCGAGAACCACTTGTCCAGCACCAGGGCATCGTCCTTGTAGCGGGCGTGGAAGGCAGCCAGCGCGTCTTCGCGGGCAGGGCTGGCGCTTTGCACCAGCGCGGCCAGGGCGCCGAAGCGGTCGGTCATGTTGCTGGCGGCGTCGAAGCGCTGCCGCGCCAGCGCCAGACCGGCCTCGTTGCCGGCGGCGGCAAGGTAGCGCAGCGCCAGGTTGAGCAGCGCGCGGCGGCCGGCATCCGCCGGGTGATAGCGGTATTCGCCTGCCACCGGCAGGCGCTCGCACAGCGCCAGCCAGTCCGCCGCCAGACGCTCGCCGAGGGTGGCGTAGAGCAGGCGCAGGGCCGCCCGCAGCGCGGCGGGGTCGGCCGGGCTCATGCGCTCCAGCAGATAGCCCTCGCCCGGCAGCGCTGCGGCCTGGGCGCGGAAGGCCGGGTCCAGCGCTTCATCGGTGGCCAGGCTGCGGAAGGCCTGGACGAAAGCGTCCGGCACCGCCGCCGCGCGGCCCTGGCCGAGATCGGCCGCCAGCGCCAGGATCACCCGTTCGGCGTAGCGCTGGGCGGCATCCCAGCGGTTGCAGGGATCGCTGTCCCTGGCCATGCGGAAGGCGAGGCGCTCGTCGTCCTCTTCCAGCTCCAGCAGCACCGGCGCGGAGAAACCGCGCAGCAGCGAGGGCACCGGTTCAGCGCTCAGGCCGACGAAGCGGAAGCACTGCTCGGCGGTTTTCAGCTCCAGCACGCGGGTGCTCACGCCCGGCTGGCTCTCGCCTTCGAGTTGCAGCGGCAGATCGCTGCCGTCCGGCGCGATCAGGCCGACGGCGACCGGGATCACCAGCGGCAGCTTTTCCGCCTGGCCCGGCGTCGGCGGCGTGCGCTGGGTCAGCGTGAGCGTGTAGCTGCCGTCGGCGGCATTCCATTCGCCACGGGCGCCTAGGCGCGGCGTGCCGGCCTGGGCGTACCAGCGCATGAACTGGTCGAGATCGCGGCCATTGGCTTCGGCCATGGCATCGACGAAGTCGTCGCAGGTCACCGCCTTGCCGTCGTGGTAGCTGAAGTAGAGGTCCATGCCATTGCGGAAGCCTTCGGTGCCCAGCAGGGTGTGCAGCATGCGGATGACTTCGGCGCCCTTCTCGTACACCGTGGCGGTGTAGAAGTTGTTGATCTCCTGGTAGCTGTCCGGGCGGATGGGGTGGGCCATCGGGCCGGCGTCCTCGGGGAACTGGGCGGCGCGCAGCACGCGTACGTCGTCGATGCGCTTGACCGCCCGCGCCGAGGCGGCGCCCTCTTCACCGGCGGCTTCCGCCAGCATGTCGGCGGAGAACTGCTGGTCGCGGAACACGGTGAGGCCTTCCTTCAGCGTGAGCTGGAACCAATCGCGGCAGGTGACGCGGTTGCCGGTCCAGTTGTGGAAGTACTCGTGCGCCACCACGCTCTCGATGTGCTCGTAATCGACGTCGGTGGCGGTATCCGGCTTGGCCAGCACGTACTTGGTGTTGAAGATGTTGAGGCCCTTGTTCTCCATCGCGCCCATGTTGAAATCGGCGACGGCGACGATCATGAAGCGGTCCAGGTCCAGCTCCAGGCCGAAGGTGCGTTCGTCCCAGCGCATTGAGTGGATCAGCGAATCCATCGCATGGCCGGCGCGATCCAGGTTGCCCTCCTCCACCCAGACCTGCAGCAGTACCTCGCGACCGGAGGCGGTCTGCGCCTTGCGTTCCAGCACCACCAGCTTGGCCGCGACCAGCGCGAACAGGTAGGACGGCTTGAGGAAGGGATCTTCCCAGCGCGCGTAATGGCGGCCGCCGGGCAGTTCGCCCTGCTCCAGCAGGTTGCCGTTGGACAGCAGCACCGGGCAGCGCTCGCGGTCCGCTTCCAGGGTGACGGTGTAGCGCGCCATCACGTCCGGGCGGTCGGGGAAGTAGGTGATGCGGCGGAAGCCTTCCGCTTCGCACTGGGTGAAGAAGCCGCCGTTGGAGAGGTAGAGGCCGGACAGCGTGGTGTTGGCCTGCGGGTCGATACGGGTCTGGATCTCGACCACCACGCGCTCGCCGGCGAGATCCACCTCCAGGCCGTCCTCCAGTTCGCGCAGCGTGGCGGCGGCCGGCTCGGCGCCATCCACCGTCAGCGACAGGCGCTCCAGGGTGTCGCCCCACAGCCGCAGCGGGCCGGCTTCCACGTCCGGGCTGCGCACACAGTCCAGCCGGCTGGTGACCACGGTGGCGGCGGGTTCGAGATTGAAATGCAGGTCGATGCGCTCCACCGTCCAGGGCAGCGGGCGGTAGTCGGCACGGTGGATGGTGGGGGCGTGTTCGGTTTTCATTCTGGCTCCAGGGGCGTCTCGGGCCCCGTTTCGGCTTAGGGACAGCTATCAGTTTAAGTCGGCCGGGCAAGGCCGCCCAAACGGCCCGCCCGCGCCCTTCACGCCGCGGCCTTCGGCCTGGCGTTCCAAACATGGCGCAGCAGCGCCTTTTCCAGCTCGACGACGAGCAGCACGCCGACACCGAAGGCCAGGATGCGCCACCAGGAATCCATGGTCAGCGCCGCGCTGCCGAACAGCGACTGCATCGCCGGCAGATAGGTGAACAGCAGCTGGCACAGCACCAGCACGGCGGCCGCCAGCAACACGTAACGATTGCCCAGCAGCCCTTCGCGGTTGAGCACCGAGGCGGTGAAGCTGCGCATGTTGAAGAGGTAGAACAGCTCGCCGGCGAACAGGGTATTGACCGCCGCGGTGCGCGCCACCTCCACCGCCGCGCCCAACCGCAGCTCCCAGGCGAAGACCGCCATGCTGCCGGCCACCAGCAGGCCGCCGACGAACAGGATGCGCCAGCCGATGAAGCGGTCCAGCAGCGGCTCGCCCGGGCTGCGCGGCGGCCGCCGCATGATGTCCTCCTCCGGCGGCTCGAAGGCCAGCGCCAGCGCCAGGGTAACGGCGGTGATCATGTTCACCCACAGGATCTGCACCGGCGTGATGGGCATGGTCATGCCGAACAGCACGGCGAAGAACACCATCGCCGCCTGGCCGAGGTTGGTCGGCAGGATGTAGGCGATGGCCTTGCGCAGGTTGTCGTAGACGGTACGCCCTTCCTCCACCGCCGCCGCCACCGAGGCGAAGTTGTCATCTGCCAGCACCATCTCCGCCGCTTCCTTGGCTGCCTCGGTGCCCTTGCGCCCCATGGCGACGCCGACGTCGGCGCGCTTCAGCGCCGGGGCGTCATTGACTCCGTCGCCGGTCATCGCCACCACCTCGCCGCGCGACTGCAGGGCCTGCACCAGCCGCAGTTTGTGCTCCGGGCTGGCGCGGGCAAAGATGTCCGTGTCCTGCACCGCGTCGGCCAGCGCGGTGTCGTCCAGCGCTTCGATCTGCTCGCCGGTGAGCGCCTTCACCTCGTGCCCCAGGCCGAGCTGGCGGCCGATGGCGCAGGCGGTGGCGGCATGGTCGCCGGTGATCATCTTCACCCGTATGCCGGCAGCCAGACAGCGGGCGACCGCCTTCACCGCCTCGTCCCGCGGCGGGTCGGACAAGCCGCAGACCGCCAGCAGCGTGAAGCCGCCCGCCTCCACGCCGGCGAAGTCCAGCCCCTCCCGGCCCGCCGGCTCGATGCGCTCGGCGATGGCCAGCAGGCGCATGCCCTCGGCCGCCATCACGTCCATGCCAGCGCGCAGGGCGTCGCTATCCAGCGGCCGTGCCTCGCCGCCTTCGCCGCGCATGTCCACGCACAGCGCCAGCACCCGCTCCGGCGCCCCCTTCAGGTAAATGCGCAGCGGCCCCTGATGGCTGCGGTGCAGCGTGGCCATGAAGCGGTGCTCGGATTCGAAGGGGATGACGTCCGCCCGCGGCAGCCGCTCCCGCTCCAGCGCGAACTCCAGCCCGGCCTTGCCCGCCAGCCCGAGCAGCGCGCCTTCGGTGGGATCGCCGAGCAGCACCCAATCCTCGCCCTCCTGCCGCACCGAGGCGTCGTTGCACAGCAGGGCGGCGCAGGCGATATCGCACAGCAGCGGCAGGCTGTCGACATCGAGGTCGTCGCCCTTGCGGGAGAAGCCGCCCTGGGGCGCGTAGCCGGGGCCGGAGACCTCGACGAGGCCGGCGCCGGTCAGCAGGCGGCGCACCGCCATCTCGTTGCGGGTCAGCGTGCCGGTCTTGTCCGAGCAGATCACCGTCACCGCGCCCAGCGCCTCCACCGCCGGCAGGCGGCGCACGATGGCGTGCCGCCGCGCCATGCGCTGCACGCCGATGGCCAGCGTGATGGTGACGATGGCCGGCAGCCCCTCGGGAATCGCCGCCACCGCGAGGCCGACGGCGGCGAGGAACATCTCGTCCATCGCATAGCCGCGCACCAGCACGCCGAAGCCCATCGCGGCGGCGGCAACCACCAGGATGATCCAGGTCAGCATCCGGCCGAAGGCGGCGAGCTGGCGCAGCAACGGCGTGCTCAGCGCCTCCACCGAATCCAGCAAGGCGCCGATGCGGCCGATCTCGGTGGCGGCGCCGGTCGCCACCACCACCGCGCTGGCCTGGCCGCTCACCACCAGCGTGCCGGAGTAGGCCATGGAGGTACGGTCGCCCAGCGCCGCCTGCGCGTCGACCGGCGCCAGGCCCTTGTCCACCGCCAGCGATTCGCCGGTGAGGGCGGATTCATCCACGCGGAAATTGCGCGCCTCCACCAGCCGCAGGTCGGCCGGCACGCGGTCGCCGGAAGCGAGGAAGACGATGTCGCCCGGCACCAGCTCGGCCGCCTCTATCTCCCGCCTGTGGCCGTCGCGCCGCACCGCCGCATGCGGCGACAGCATGTCGCGGATCGCATCCAGCGCCTGTTCGGCCTTGCCCTCCTGGATGAAGCCGATGATGGCGTTGATCACCACCACGCCCAGGATCACGCCCGCATCCACCCAGTGGCCGGTGAGCGCAGTCACGCCACCGGCGGCCAGCAGTACGTAGATGAGGACGTTGTGGAACTGCAGCAGGAAGCGTTTGAGCGCGCTGGTGCGCTTGGCTGCAGGCAGCGCGTTCGGGCCGTGCTGCGCCAGTCGCGCGGCGGCCTCGTCGGCGCTCAGGCCGTGGCGCGGCTCGACCGCGAGCCGGGCCAGAACCTGCTCGCTGGAACATGCGTGCGGCGACGTGTCTGCCGCGGTTTCTTCGGGACGATGGGCGCCCATGACCTCTCCTGCGTGAGGGAACAGGGAATGCGAGCAGGAGGCCGGGAGTGAAGTTCCTCGCCGGCGCTCCGCTCCATTGCCTCAGCATACGGAGCGGGCGTTGCGCCGTCGTGATGCGGATCAAGCCGCAGGGCGGCGACCCTGCGCAGGGTGGCGCCGGCTTGCTTGCGTGCTTACTTGCGCGGCGGTGCCGGCAGCAGCACGACGCGGCTGCCGACCAGGCGGTCGTGCAGGAACTGGCGGTCGCGGTCGACCAGCGCCCACAGCAGGCCGATGCCGAAGCCCAGCACGGAGGGCCAGGCCAGCGCATAGCGCAGCCAGCAGCGGCCGACGCTCAAGCGGTGACCATCGGCGGCGCACACCAGCTTCAGCCGCCAGGTCTGCATCGCCAGGGTCTGGCCGCCACGGCGCCAGTACCAGACGAAGTAGGCACCGAGCACCAGGAACACATGCACCCAGGCCAGCCAGCCCGGCGGCGCCACCTCGAAGGCAATGCCGAGAATCAGGTAGGGCACCATGAAGGTCAGCGCCAGCACCCCCAACAGCAGCAGGGACTCATAGAGCAGACTGGCCAGCCGGCGCCGGAAACCGGCCAGTTCCACCACCGTACGCGCGGAAGGCGCGGCCGAGTCGGCTACCGCCTCTCCGCGGACTGCGGAGGCGCGGCGTTTCGCACGTGCATTCATTGATTGGATTGCTTGTTGTATTCGGAAATGGCTGCGCCAGGACGGCGCATCTGGGCTGCGTTCAGCGCGTCGCGCCGGCTCTCCGGCGGCATGCTCTGGAAACGCTCCCACTCGGCATTGAGGTTGCCGCGGGCTTCGGCCGGAATGTCGCGCAGGCGGCGATAGCCCTCCCGCGCCTTCTGGCGCTCGGCCGGCTGCAGGCGCGCCCAGTCGCGCATGCGGGCCTGCATGCGCGCTTGTTCGTCGGTGGAAAGTCCATCGTAACGGTCGGCGATTCCCACCCATTTGCGCCGGCTGGCTGCCGACAGCTCGCTCCATTCGTCGGCGAGGGGGGAAAGGATTTCCTTCTGGTGTGCGCCCAGTTCACGCCAGGCTGGCGCCAGAACCGGGGCGGCGATACTGGCCTGGGCGGCCAGCAGCGCGAGGATCAGGACTGCGTAGCGTGCCGCAGCCATGCACCAAAATCCTCGTCCAGATAGGCATCGATGGGAAGTTCATCCACCAGCAGCGCGGCGTCGATCTCTTCCAGCTCGGCCAGCCGGGCGGAAGTGGTCCACATGTCGCCGATCGCCACCACCGCCAGCACCGCGAACACCGCGCCCGCCTGGCGCAGCACCATGGCCGGCGACACCCCGGCCTTCACCCAGCCGCCGATACGGCCAACCACGCCGCCCTTCGGCCGGTGCGCCGCCAGCGCCTGCTGGCGCGCAGCGCGCAGACGCGCCTGCACGCCCTCATCGACTTCATGGGCGGCAACCGTGAGATGCGCGGCAACACGCCGCGCGAATGCTTCGTAATCGTCCGCGTCGCCCGTCACGGCTAACTTGCTTGCCCGTTCGTTCATGGCACGATCCCCCTTGCCTTCAAAGCCGCGGCCAAAGTGTGCGTGGCGCGCGAACAGTGGGTTTTGACGCTGCCTTCCGAGCAGCCCATCGCCTCGGCCGTCTCGGCGATATCCATCTCTTCCCAGTAACGCATCAGGAAAGCCTCCCGTTGACGAGCCGGCAGGCGCGAAATTTCGCGCTCAAGCAGCCCCAACAGGTGCTTGCGCTCGAAACAGCCGTGGGGCGTTTCGCCGATGGCGGCCTCACGGTTGTCCGCCAGAGTATCGAGCGGATCGGCTTCGTCCTCAGCCTCGCCAGCAAACACCGACAAGGGAGACAGCCAGAGGCGGCGCACTTTCTGCCGCCGATGCACGTCGAGGATGACGTTCTGCAGGATGCGCTGGAACAGCATCGGGAACTCCGCCGCGGGCCGGTCGCCGTAGCGGGCGGAGAGCTTCATCATGGCGTCCTGCACCGCGTCGAGCGCGGCCTCCTCGTCCCGGAGTGACCACGAGGCCTGCTTGAACGCGCGCTTTTCGACGCTTTCGAGAAACGCGGAGAGTTCGACCCGGGAAGCCAGCTGGAAGTCCTTGAGAAATCCGGCCCTTGGGCTCTTCTTCGCGGCCTAGCCGCAGCCTTGACCTGCGCTCTCGTGCCCGGTAACGTTCGCCGTTTCTTCGAACGAAATACAGAGCGAGTTTGCGATGGTGCTGACCGGAGCCGAAATTGTAATCAGGAGCCTGCAGGAAGAAAAGGCCGAGTATGTGTTCGGATATCCGGGTGGCGCGGTACTGTATATCTACGACGCGCTGTTCCAGCAGGAAAATGTCCGCCACGTGCTCGTCCGCCACGAGCAGGCCGCAGTGCACGCCGCCGACGGCTACTCCCGCAGCACCGGCAAGGTCGGCGTTGCGCTGGTAACTTCCGGCCCCGGCGCGACCAATGCCGTCACCGGCATCGCCACCGCCTATTGCGACTCCATTCCGCTGGTGATCATCTCCGGCCAGGTGCCCACCGCCGCGATCGGCCAGGACGCCTTCCAGGAAGTGGACACGGTTGGCATCACCCGCCCCTGCGTCAAGCACAACTTCCTGGTGCGCGACGCCCGCGATATCGCCAGCACGATCAAGAAGGCCTTCTACCTCGCCCGTACCGGCCGCCCCGGCCCGGTGCTGGTAGACATTCCCAAGGATGTCACCGCGGCCAAGGCGGAATTCGAGTATCCGGCCGAGATCTCGATGCGCTCCTACAACCCGGTGGTCAAGGGTCATCACGGCCAGATCAAGAAGGCCGTCCAGCTGCTGCTGGAAGCCAAGCGGCCGATGATCTACACCGGTGGCGGCGTGATCCTGGCGGATGCCGCCGAGGCGCTGACCAAGCTCACCCGCATGCTGGGCTTCCCCATCACCAACACACTGATGGGCCTGGGCGGCTACCCCGCCTCCGACCGCCAGTACCTGGGCATGCCGGGCATGCACGGCACCTACGAAGCCAACATGTCCATGCACTACAGCGACGTGCTGCTAGCCGTGGGCGCCCGCTTCGACGACCGCGTCATCGGCGATCCGAACCACTTCTCCGCCGAGCCGCGCAAGATCATCCATGTGGATATCGATCCCTCCTCCATCTCCAAGCGGGTGAAGGTGGATATCCCCATCGTCGGCGATCTGAAGGAAGTGCTGGAGGAGATGATCCGCCAGCTGGAAGCCGGCACCCAGCGTCCGGACCCCGAGCAGATCGCGCCCTGGTGGAAGCAGGTCGAAGAGTGGCGCGGCCGCGAGTGCATGAAGTTCAAGAACTCGGACGAGATCATCAAGCCGCAGTTCGTGGTGCAGAAGCTGTGGGAAGTGACCGGCGGCGACGCCTTCGTCACCTCCGACGTCGGCCAGCACCAGATGTGGGCCTCCCAGTACTACCGCTTCGACCAGCCGCGCCGCTGGCTGAACTCCGGCGGCCTCGGCACCATGGGTGTCGGCCTGCCCTATGCGATGGGCGCCCAGCTCGCCAACCCCGGCCGCCCGGTGGCCTGCGTGACCGGCGAAGCCTCCATCCAGATGAACATCCAGGAACTGTCCACCTGCAAGCAGTTCCGCCTGCCGATCAAGATCTGCAACCTGAACAACCGCTACCTCGGCATGGTGCGGCAGTGGCAGCAGCTCTTCCACGGCGGCCGCTACTCCGAGTCCTACATGGATTCGCTGCCCGACTTCTCCCGCCTGGCCGAGTCCTATGGCCACATCGGCATGAAGATCGAGCGGCCGGGCGATGTCGAAGGCGCGCTGCGCGAAGCCTTCGCACGCAAGAACGATCTGGTCTTCCTGGACTTCCAGGTGGATCCGACCGAAAACGTGTATCCCATGGTCCAGGGCGGCAAGGGTCTCACCGAGATGATCCTGTCCGCCGAGGATCTGTAACCTCCCGACCACCAGGACGGGGCGCGGCGGCCACCGCCTGCCGCGCCGGCACGAGCCTCGCCCACCGGCGCGGCCGCGCCGCGGATGCCGGCTCCGGCAGTCCGTGACGTCAGGGCGGACGGCTCAACGTCCCCTCCAGCACACGAGCGCAACATGAGACACGTCATCTCCCTGCTCATCGAGAACGAATCCGGCGCGCTGTCGCGCGTCTCCGGGCTGTTCTCGGCACGCGGCTACAACATCGAGTCGCTCACCGTGGCGCCCACCGAAGACGCCTCGATGTCGCGCATGACCATCGTCACCGTCGGCTCGGACGAGATCATCGAACAGATCACCAAGCAGCTGAACAAGCTGGTCGAAGTGGTGAAGGTGGTCGACATCTCCGAGGCCGCGCACATCGAGCGCGAGCTGATGCTGATCAAGGTGCGCGCCACCGGCAAGGACCGCGAGGAGATGAAGCGCACCGCGGACATCTTCCGCGCCCGCATCATCGACGTCACCGACGCCTCCTACGTCATCGAGCTGACCGGCAACCAGTCCAAGCTCGACGCCTTCCTCGGCGCCATCGACTCCAGCCTGATCCTGGAAACGGTGCGCTCCGGCATCTGCGGCGTCGGCCGCGGCGACCGCGTGTTGAAGATCTGACGTTTTGCAGCCGGCCGCCGTGCCGCTATCATGGCCGCCGCCGGCACTCCCTGCCACAGAAAGAAAGCTGAAAGGAAAAGCATGAAAGTCTATTACGACAAGGACGCCGACCTCTCCCTGATCAAGGGCAAGAAGGTCACCATCGTCGGCTACGGCTCGCAGGGCCACGCCCACGCGCAAAACCTGGCCGACTCCGGCGTCAAGGTCACCGTTGCCCTGCGCAAGGGCGGCGCCTCCTGGGACAAGGCCAAGGCCGCCGGCCTGAAGGTCGAGGAAATCGCCAAGGCAGTGAAGACCGCCGACGTGGTCATGATCCTGCTGCCGGACGAGAACATCCCGCAGGTGTACAAGGACGAAGTCGAGCCGAACATGAAGAAGGGCGCCGCCCTGGCCTTCGCCCACGGCTTCAACGTCCATTACAACCAGGTCGTGCCGCGCGCCGACCTCGACGTCATCATGATCGCCCCCAAGGGCCCGGGCCACACCGTGCGCTCCGAGTACCTGCGTGGCGGCGGCGTGCCCAGCCTGATCGCGGTCTACCAGGACAAGTCCGGCAAGGCCAAGGACATCGCCCTGTCCTACGCTGCGGCCAACGGCGGCACCAAGGGTGGCGTCATCGAGACCGACTTCAAGGAAGAGACCGAAACCGACCTCTTCGGTGAGCAGGCCGTGCTGTGCGGCGGCGCCGTCGAGCTGGTGAAGATGGGCTTCGAGACCCTGACCGAAGCCGGCTACGCGCCGGAAATGGCCTACTTCGAGTGCCTGCACGAGCTGAAGCTGATCGTCGACCTGATGTACGAAGGCGGCATCGCGACGATGAACTACTCCATCTCGAACAACGCCGAATACGGCGAGTACGTGACCGGCCCGGAAGTCATCAACGAGCAGTCCCGCGAAGCGATGCGCAACGCCCTGAAGCGCATCCAGACCGGTGAATACGCCAAGATGTTCATCCTGGAAGGCAAGACCAACTACCCGAGCATGACCGCCCGCCGTCGTCTGACCGCCGAGCACCCGATCGAGCAGGTCGGCAGCCAGCTGCGCGACATGATGCCGTGGATCAAGGCCAAGGCGCTGGTGGACAAGTCCAAGAACTGAGCAACACCAGTTCATCCGGGCCGGGGATCGCCGCAAGCGGGCCCCGGCCTTTTTCGTTGAGGGCGTCCCCATGTCCGACAAGCAATACCCCCATCCCATCCTGGCCCGCGAAGGCTGGCCTTTCATCGCCATCGCGCTTGCCCTGGCGCTGGTCGTCAATGGCGCCGCCGGCTGGGTCTGGGCCCTGCCGTTCTGGATCCTGCTGGTCTTCGTCGTCCAGTTCTTCCGCGACCCGGCCCGCCCGATTCCGCAGGATCCCAAGGCCGTGCTGAGCCCGGCCGATGGCCGCATCGTCGCCATCGAACCGGTGCGCGACCCTTGGCTGGACCGCGACACGATCAAGATCAGCGTGTTCATGAACGTGTTCAACGTGCACTCCAACCGCAGCCCGGTGGACGGCGAGGTGAAGCAGCGCTGGTACCACCCCGGCCAGTTCGTCAATGCCGCGCTGGACAAGGCTTCGGTGGAAAACGAACGCAACGCGCTGCACATCCGCAGCCGCGACGGCCATGACGTCACCTGCGTGCAGGTCGCCGGCCTGGTTGCCCGCCGCATCCTCTGCTACGTCGAATCCGGCGCCAAGCTGAGCCGCGGCCAGCGCTACGGCTTCATCCGTTTCGGCTCTCGGGTGGACCTCTACCTGCCGGTGGGCACCCGTGCCCGCGTCACCATCGGCGACAAGGTTTCCGCCAGCAGCACCATCCTCGCCGAGCTTCCCTGAGCCCGGCCCAGCCATGCGGCCGCGCGGGTCCGCGGCCGCATGAGCTAGAATCCGACTTTACCCAGCCTGATCCTGTCATCGTGGACCATCCCGATCACATGCCCCTGATCTCTCTCGAAAAGCGGCGCCGCGGGATCTACATCCTGCCCAACCTCTTCACCACCGCCGCCCTGTTCGCCGGTTTCTACGCCATCGTGCAAGCGATGAACCAGCGCTACGAATATGCGGCTGTCGCCATCTTCGTGGCGATGATCTTCGACGGCCTGGACGGTCGCGTCGCCCGCCTCACCCATACCCAGAGCGCCTTCGGTGCCGAGTACGACTCGCTGTCGGACATGGTTTCCTTCGGCGCCGCGCCGGCGCTGATCGTCTACGAGTGGGCGCTGAAGGACATGGGCAAGCTCGGCTGGATCGCCGCCTTCATCTACTGCGCCGGAGCCGCGCTGCGGCTGGCACGCTTCAATACCAACATCGAGGTGGTGGACAAGCGCTACTTCCAGGGCCTGCCCAGCCCGGCCGCGGCGGCGCTGGTCGCCGGACTGGTGTGGGTGGTGTTCGACAACGGCCTGCATGGCGATGACGTCAGCTGGTATGCCTGCGTGCTCACCATCTTTGCCGGCATCTCCATGGTCAGCAACGTGATGTTCTGGAGCGGCAAGGACATCAACCTGCGCAAGAGCGTGCCCTTCATCGTCGTCATCGCGCTGGTGATGGCCTTCGCGCTGGTTTCCAGCTATCCGCCGGGGGTGCTGTTCGCCCTCTTCCTCGCCTACGCCTGCTCCGGCTACGTGCTGTGGCTGTGGCGCTGGACGCGGCGCAAGAAGCGCCAGGCGCTGCTGCGCGAGCGCGACGGCAGCGGCACGCCGCCCGAAGCCTGATCCCTACATCCCGGTTGCCAACGCCCGGCGCGAGGACACGATGGCCGTCCGCCTGCTGCTGATCGAAGACAACCGGGACATCCTCGCCAACCTGGCCGACTACCTCAGCCTCAAGGGCTTCGAGGTGGATTGCGCCCAGGACGGACTCGGCGGCATCCACCTCGCCGCCACCCAGCATTACGACCTCATCGTGCTCGACGTGATGCTGCCCGGCATGGACGGCTACAGCCTGTGCCAGCGCCTGCGCGAAGGCGAGCGCAACGACACCCCGGTCATCATGCTCACCGCCCGCGACGCGCTGGACGACCGCCTGAGTGGCTTCCGCGCCGGCGCCGACGACTACCTCACCAAGCCCTTCGCCCTGCCCGAGCTCGCCGCCCGCATCGACGCGGTGCTCAAGCGCTCCCGCGGCGGCGGCCGGCGGCGGCTGCAGGTGGCCGACCTGAGCTACGACCTCGACACCCTGGAAGTCAGCCGCGCCGGCCAGGCCCTGCACCTCGGCCCCATCGGCCTGAAGCTGCTGGCGACGCTGATGCAGCGCAGCCCCGGCGTGGTCCGCCGCGAAGTGCTGGAGAACGTGCTGTGGGGCGACGAACCGCCCGACAGCGACGCCCTGCGCAGCCACATCCACGCCCTGCGCCAGCAGATCGACAAGCCCTTCGCCTCCTCCCTGCTGCACACCGTGCATGGCGTCGGCTACCGGCTCGCGCCGGCCGAGCATGAACACTAGCCAGCCGGTTCCCGCCTTTCCGCGGCACGGCCTGGCCAGCCGCATCGTCATCGCCTTCACCCTGATGGCGACCACCATCGCCGGACTGTTCTCGGTCGGCGTCATCCTCGCCATCGAAATGGCCGAGCAGGAACTGGTCACCGAAGGCATGAGCCGACAGCTCGATTTCATCATCTCCAGCGGCGAGGACTCCGCCTCGCGCCAATTGAGCGCCGATCTGCACCTCTACCGCAGCGGCGCCCCGCAGGACCCGCCGCTACCGCCCTGGCTGCAGGGCTATTCCCCCGGCTTCCACGAGATCATCCACCACGGCATCGAGTACGAAACCCTGTTCCGCGACCAAGGCGCCCTGCGCTATGCGCTGCTGCTGGATCAGCAGGATTTCGAGCGTCATGAACGCACCACTTTCATCATCGTCGTCGCCGGCTTCATCCTCAGCTCGCTCGCAGCCCTGCTGTTCGGCCTGCTGATGTCCCGCCGGGTGATCGCGCCGGTGGTACGCCTCGCCGGCCAGGTACAGCACCGGGATCAGCTGCTGCCGCTGGCGCCGCCGCTGGCCTCGGACTATCCGGCGGACGAAGTCGGCCAGCTCGCCGCCGCCTTCGACAGCACCCTGGGCCAGCTGCGCCAGGCCCTGCAGCGCGAAACCCTGTTCACCAGCGACGTCAGCCATGAACTGCGCACCCCGCTGATGGTGATCGCCAGCTCCTGCGAGCTGCTGCTGGAAGAGCTGCCCACCGGTTCGCGCGAGCACACGCAGCTGCTGCGCCTGTACCGCTCCTGCGGCGAAATGCGGGAGCTGATCGAAACCTTCCTCTGGCTCGCCCGCGGCGCCAGCGGCCGCAACCCGCTCGCCAGCGACACCACCCTCGCCGCCGTGGCCGAAGAACAATGCGAGCGCTGGGCGGCAGAGGCCAGCCAGCGCGGCCTGGCCTTCCAGCTGGAGGGCGAAGCACCAACGACGGCCGCGCCGCGCTATCCGGCGCCCCTGCTGCGCGCGGTGATGTCCAACCTGCTGCGCAACGCGCTGCATTACACCGACAAGGGCTCCGTCCGCCTCGTCCTGCATGCGGACGGCTTCGACGTCGCCGACACCGGCGCCGGCATCCCGGAAGCCGAACGGCTCAACGTGTTCCAGCCCTTCATCCGCGGCAGCACCAGCCGTGGCGACGGCATCGGCCTCGGGCTGTCGCTGGTGCAGCGCATCTGCAGCCAGCAAGGCTGGCAGGTGGCGCTGGAAGCCAATCCGGGCGGCGGCTGCATTTTCCGCGTGCGCCTGCAGAACGCCTGAAGCCCCGGTTTCACGAAATTCTCACATCCGGTTGACGCGGCGCTGACGTACGCCCCGCCAAGCTGCGGGCTCCTCACTCCAGGAGCCTTCGATGAACAGCCCCTCGCCGCAGCCCATCTCCCTGCCGTTCTCGGACAAGTACGACCACCGCCACGCCCAGGCCTATTTCCACAAGCACCGCGACGGCCTCGCCCGCCGCCTCTCCCACCTGCGCGACGAGCAACTCGCCCGCCACGCCCTGCGCCTGGCCGACGACCCCACGCTGGTGCTGGACCTGCCCTGCGGCGCAGGCCGCTTCTGGCCGGTGCTGGCCGAGCAGCCCAACCGGGTGATCATCGGCGCCGACAACTCCGCCGACATGCTGGCCGTGGCCCGCAGCAAGCATCCCGCCAGCCTGCTCCGCCGCGTCAGCCCGCTGAAAACCTCCGCCTTCGACATCGACCTGCCGGACCGCGCGGTGGATTGCGTGTTCTGCATGCGCCTGCTGCATCACATCGGCGATGCGGAACACCGCCTGGCGATGCTGCGGGAGTTCCGCCGCGTCACCCGCGACACGGCGATCGTCTCGCTGTGGGTGGATGGCAACTACAAGGCCTGGCGCCGCGCCCGGCTGGAGCGGGAACGGGGCGCCCGTGGAGAGCAGAACCGCTACGTCATCCCGGTGCAGACGGCTGAGCGCGAATTCCGCGAGGCCGGCTTCGACATCCTCGGCCATGCCGATTTCCTGCCGCGCTACGCCATGTGGCGGGTCTATACCCTGCGGAGAAGCGCCTGATGTCCGCCCACATCCTGAGCGAGATCGCCGCGCCGCAGGCCAACGCCGGCGCGGATGCCTTCACCCACTGGTGGGGCTTTCCCGGCGAATGGGTAGAGCCGGTCAATCGCCGCCGCGCCGGCTGGAGCGGCGTGCTGCGCGCGGTGCAGGGCGAACGGGTGTTCTACATCAAGCGCCAGTGCGGCCACCTCTGCCGCACGCTCACCCGCCCCCTGGGCTGGCCCACCGCCAGCCGCGAATGGCATTACCTCAACTGCCTCGCCACGCTGGGCATCGCCGCGCCACAAGCGCTGTTCCACGGCTCCCGCCGCGGTGAACAAGGGCCGGAGACGGTACTGGTCACCGCCGAACTGCAGGGCTATCGGCCTCTCGCGGAGCAAACCGAGTTGGCCCCGGAGCAGCGCCGACAGCTCGCAACGGAGGTGGGCAAGACCCTGGGCCGGCTGCACCGCGCCCGCCTGCAGCACGGCTGCCTTTACGACAAGCACATCATGGTGCGCTGGCGTGGCGAATCCCCCGAAATCGCCCTGCTCGACCTCGAAAAGATGCGCCCGCGCCTGCGCCGCAGCCTGGCCGCCGCCCACGACCTCGAGCAGCTCTCCCGCCACCAGGACATCTGGTGCGACACCGACTGGCAGCAACTCCTCGCCGCCCACGCCCATCACCTCGGCCAGCGCTGAACGCGCCCGCCGCCCCCCGACCGGAAGTGAATCCATGAGCACCCTCCTGCACACCTATCGCGGCCGCTTCAAATACGACGAGGCCACCGCCCACGCCTACCAGAACAAGAGCAACCGCCGCCATCAGGCCGAGATGAAGCTGGTCGAACGCGCGCTGCGCGCCATTCCGCGCGACCACCGCCTGCTGGACCTGCCCTGCGGCGGCGGCCGCATCAGCCTGCACGCCGCCGCCCTCGGCTACAGCGTGAGCGCCGCCGACTACTCCGACGCCATGCTGGAAATCGCCCGCCGCCGGCTGCGCGACCAGGGGCTGGACTGCCCGGTGGAGAAGCAGGACATCGAGAACCTGGACTACGCCGACGACAGCTTCGACAGCGTCATCTGCTTCCGCCTCTTCCACCACTTCCCCACCCCGGAAGTGCGCGAGCGCGCCGTCTCCGAGCTGTGCCGCATCAGCCGGCGCTACGTACTGATGTCCTACTTCTCGCCCTTCTCCATCACCTCGATCAAGCGCCGGCTGCGCGTCTCGCTCGGCGGCAGGCAGTCGGAGAAGCACGCCACGCCGCTGCGCGAGGTGCGCGGCTATTTCGAGCAGCAGGGCTTCCGCCTGGTGCGCAATCTCGCCCTCTTTCCGCTGCTGCACACCCTGCATCTGGCGGTTTTCGAACGGGTGCCCGCCAGCCCCCGCTGACGAAGCAGGCAGACGCTCCGCCGATTGCGCCGCTCCCATGCCGGGCGCCGGCGCGATAAGATTCCGCTTTTCCCCGCAGGCGCGACTTCCGCGCCGGCATGCAGCGCCGGAATCGAATCCGCAGGAGCACACCATGAGCACGCCGCACTCCCCGAAAGACTCGCTGATCATCTTCGACACCACCCTGCGCGACGGCGAACAGAGCCCCGGCGCCTCGATGACCCGCGAAGAGAAACTGCGCATCGCCCGCCAGCTGGAGCGCATGCGGGTGGACGTGATCGAGGCCGGCTTCGCCGCCGCCTCCAACGGCGACTTCGAATCGGTGCGCTCCATCGCCGAAGCGGTAAAGGAGTCCACCGTCTGTTCCCTGGCGCGCGCGAACGAGAACGACATTCGCCGCGCCGGTGAAGCCATCCGCCCCGCCGCCCGCGGCCGCATCCACACCTTCATCGCCACCAGCCCCATCCACATGGAGAAGAAGCTGCGGATGACGCCGGACCAGGTGGTGGAGCAGGCGGTGAAGTCCGTCGGCTGGGCGCGCGAATACACCGACGACGTCGAGTTCTCCGCCGAAGACGCCGGCCGCTCCGAACTGGACTTCCTGTGCCGCATCTTCGAGGCGGTGATCAAGGCCGGCGCCAGGACCATCAACGTGCCGGACACCGTCGGCTACAACGTGCCCGAGCAGTACGCCGCCACCCTGAGCAAGGTGATAGAGCGCGTCCCCGGTTCGGACAAGGTGATCTGGTCGGTACATTGCCACAACGACCTCGGCCTCGCCGTCTCCAATTCGCTGGCCGCGGTCATGGCCGGCGCCCGCCAGGTGGAATGCACCATCAACGGCCTGGGCGAGCGCGCCGGCAATGCCTCGCTGGAAGAAATCGTGATGGCGGTACGCACCCGCGCCGACATCTTCCCGGTGGAAACCCGCATCGACGCCACCCAGATCGTGCCCGCCTCCCGCCTGGTGTCGCAGATCACCGGCTACCCGGTGCAGCCGAACAAAGCCATCGTCGGCGCCAACGCCTTCGCCCATGAATCCGGCATTCACCAGGACGGCGTGCTCAAGCACCGCGAGACCTACGAGATCATGCGCGCCGAGGATGTGGGCTGGGGCGCCAACAAGCTGGTGCTGGGCAAGCACTCCGGCCGCAACGCCTTCCGCGCCCGCCTGCAGGAACTGGGCATCGCGGTGGAAACCGAGGAGCAGCTGAACGCCGCCTTCGCCCGCTTCAAGGAGCTGGCGGACAAGAAGCACGAGATCTTCGACGAAGACCTGCATGCGCTGATGAGCGACGAAGCCGTCACCCCTGAGATCGAGCACTACCGGCTGGTGGCCTCGCGCTTCCATTCCGAAACCGGCGAAACCCCGCAGGCCGAGCTGACGCTGACCATAGGCGGCCGCGAAAGCCGCACCCAGGCGCAGGGCTCCGGCCCGGTGGATGCCGCCTTCAAGGCCATCGAAGCGGTTGCCGCCAGCGGCAGCGAGCTGCTGCTCTACTCGGTGAATGCGATTACCACCGGCACCGACGCCCAGGGCGAAGTCACCGTGCGGCTGGCCAGGGACGGCCGGGTGGTGAACGGCCAGGGCGCGGATACCGACATCATCGTCGCCTCGGCCAAGGCCTACCTCAACGCGCTGAACAAGCTCAGCGGCAACGCGGAAAAGCTGAATCCGCAGCTGTAAACGCCGAACGGGGAGCCGCCCGGCTCCCCGTTCGCTTTTCTAGAGCCCGGCGGCTCAACCCTGGCGCGACGGCGCAGTCAGCCGCGCATACGCCACCGTGCTGCAGAACAGCACCACCGACAGCACCACCTCGGCCAGCGCCAGCGCGCCGCCCGGCGCCGCATCGGCGGCCCGCATCACCCCTTCGGTGAAGTACAGCAGCGACAGCATGGACGTCCATTGGTAGGTGTAGCGGCGGCCACGCAGGATGCCGAACAGCGCGCCCATCAGCGGCAACGCCTTCAGCGTCATCCACGAACCGCCCGGCCGCAGCGGCGCCAGCCAGCCTTCCCACAGCACGCAGAGCACGATCAGCGCGATCAGGCTGACGCTGGCGAGCAGCCACAGCCGGCGCACGGTGTTGTTGCCGCTCATCGTGCCCTGCCCTCCAGCTTCAGCGCGGTTTCCGCCAGTCGGCGGCCTTGCGCCTGCGCCAGCACTCTCTCTTCCTCGCTCAGCCGCGCCAGGCCATCCGCACCGGCGACATGGCTGGCACCGTAGGGCGTGCCACCGCTGCGGGTGGTGTTCAGCGCCGGTTCGGTGAAGGGCAAGCCCATCAGCAACATGCCGTGATGGAACAGCGGCAGCATCATCGACAGCAGCGTGCTCTCCTGGCCGCCATGCAGGCTGGCGGTGGAGGTGAACACCGCGGCCGGCTTGCCCGCCAGCGTGCCATTGGCCCAGGCGGCGCCCAGCCCATCCAGGAAATACTTCATCGGCGCCGCCATGTTGCCAAAGCGGGTCGGGCTGCCCAGCGCCAGGCCGATGCACTCTTCCAGATCACGGGCTTCGACGTAGGGCGGACCATCGGCGGGGATGTCGCCCTCCACCGCTTCGCATATCGTGGAGACGCGAGGCACGGTACGCACCCGGGCAGCGACGCCGGGCACCTGCTGGATGCCGAGCGCGACCTGCTCAGCCAAGGCGCGCACCGAGCCGCGATGGCTGTAATACAACACGAGGATTTCCTGCATGAAGGGGAGGACTCGATAGAATGCGCGGATTATACCTGCCGCCCCCTGGCGCACCCGCCGCAACCCCATGCCTCTCCAGCCTTCCCGCGAATTCGTTCGCCTGCTCGCCGAACGCTTCGCCGCCGCCCGCTGCCCCCAGGTTGCCGGCAGCCTCGCCTTCACCACGCTGCTGGCGCTGGTGCCGCTGATCGCCGTCACCCTCGGGCTGGTCGGCAATCTGCCCGGCATGGACCGGGTCAGCGAATCGCTGCGCGACTTCCTGCTGGAAAACCTGCTGCCGGAGCGCGCAGGCAAGATCATCACCACCTACGCCCTGCAGTTCTCGCAGAAGGCCGCCCGGCTGACGCTGATCGGCACCGCGCTGCTGGCCATCACCGCGCTGATGCTGCTGTCCACCATCGAAGGCGTGTTCAACCAGATCTGGGGCGTGCGCCGGCCGCGTTCGCTGCTGCTGCGCATCACCGTCTACTGGTTCGCGCTCACCATAGGCCCGGTGATCCTGGGCGGCAGCGTCGTGGCGACCGGCTATCTGGCGAGCACTTCGGCGGAACTGTCCTCCCACCTGCCCTGGCTGGGCGAACTCGCCGCCCGCCTGCTGCCGCCGCTGCTGCTGGGCGCGCTGTTCTCCTTCCTCTACTTCGCGGTGCCCAACCATCCGGTGAAGGCCTTGCACGCGCTGGCCGGCGGCCTCGCCGCGGCGCTGGTGTTCTTCCTGATGCAGCGCGCCTTCGGCCTCTTCATCGCGCGCTTTCCCACCTACACGCTGATCTACGGCACCTTCGCCGCGATGCCCATCTTCCTGGTCTGGCTCTACCTGTCCTGGCTGGTGGTACTGATGGGAGCACTGGTGGCGGCCAGCCTGCCGACCTTCCTCGAACGCCGGCTGGTGGCGCCCGCCTTCCCCGGCGACCGCGCGTGGGCGGCACTGCAGGTCATGATCGCGCTGGCGCAGGCGCAGCAGGAAGGCAAGGTCGCCGCCTTCGACGATCTGCGCCGCCATGCCGCCCTACCGGAGCATGTCGCCGAGGAATTGCTGGGCGCCCTGTGCGAAGCCGGCTGGGCCGCCCGCAGCGAAGAAGGGCACTGGCTGCTGACCCGCTCGGCGGACGATATCGGCACCGCTGCGCTGATCGCCCGCTTCGCCCTCGACCCCGCAGCCTGGACAGCCCATGCGGGCGATGCCCCCAGCCGGGACATCGGCCAGCTGCTGCAGGCAGGCCTTGACGGCGCCGACCGCCGCCTGAGCGATCTGGCCCGCAACGTGCCGGATGGCGATGCCGCCGCACGCACGGCCTGAAGCCTGCAGCCGACTTCCGAAAACGAAAAAGCCGCAGACGGAACCGTCAGCGGCTTTGAGCCTTCCTGCCGACCTCGACCCTCAGATCGGGTAGGGATCGATCTCGTATTGGAACAGCTCGACCGCAGCCGTCTGCATGTCCAGGCCCAGCACCCGTGCCTGGGCGATATAGAGATGGCTGCTCTCGTGCACCAGGATGAAGCGGCGCGAAACGTAGGAGCCGGCAGGCGCGAGGATGGCCTGGTTGCGCCGCACCGCCGCCATCGGCGGCAGGATCAGGGCCGGTGCGGTACCTCGGATATCGCTGCCGCGGAAACCGACGGAGACCGGCGTGAAGGCCTGCGATAGCAGCTGCAGCCCCAGCTCCACCTGGTCCGGATTCTCGCTGCGCAGCCAGCGCACGATGCAGATCGACCACGGCTGCGAGGCATCCCGCCTCAGCGCCAGCGCCATGCCGGCCGACAGCACGCCTTCCACCCCGGCCACGCACATGATGGCGTAGCCGCCCGGGCTTTCGTTGAACACCAGCCACTCGGCCAGGGTGACGTTCTCCTCCCCGCGCCTGGCCATCTCCCAGATGGCCCGCAGCCCGGTGCAGACCTGCACCGTGTATTGATGTTTGCGGCGGGGCAACTCACGCATAGGCGGCAAGGTCCAGCGCCCACGCAGGCGGCGCAACAGGGTCAGGGCCTCCACCGGGGTCAACCCCTCGGGCAGGCCGGAAACATCCGGAGCCAGCAATTCGCCGTCGCGCTCCAGGCCCACCACCTCCGCTTCCAGGATGCGGCTCTCCAGCCAAGTCATCTGCTGGTCGACCATGCGGACCAGTGGCACCGGCGTGAAATGGAGCACCCGCACACCTTCCGGCGCCTGCCGCCGCGCGGCGGCCACCGGCGGGCCATCCTGGGCGCAGTCCATCCAGTAGCTCATCTGCTCCGGCAGCAACGACGACAGGGAGAGCTCGGCCGGGACGGAAAAATCGCCCAGGTAATCGAACAGCCAGGCCAGTTCCCTTGCGGTCAGGCTCTCCGGCTGCGCCACCGCGATCGCCAGCAGACGCTTGTACTGGGCGGTCAGGCGGGCAGCCGCGCCGCTATCGGCCAGCAGATCGGCACTGCTCACACCGGCCATCAGGGCGTGCGCGTGCAGCCACAGCCCGGAGGGCGCAACCGCGCCCGCCATGCAGCCGATCAGATACGCCTCGCCCACCAGCAACTGGGCCTGCGCCGCAGCTTCCAGCGGATCGCCGCCTGACACCAGCCGCCACCGCCCCCGGCCGTCTTCCGCCTGACGCTGGCAGGCCGCGGCGATCTCCAGCAGCGCATCCACCAGGCTGGCCGCGGCAAGGTGCATCTCCCGCGCCAGCGGCAGCGACGCGCTGATCAACCTGGGGCCGAAGCGGCCGCAGATATCCAGCGCCCGTGCGCTGAAGGCATCCAGCACCTCCTGCCGCTGCGGGGCGTCCGCATCCGCCTGTGACACCCGGCCGAACCACTCCCGCAGCGCAGCCAGATCCGCCACCGGATCGTCGGCCGGCTCACCTGCGAGCCAGCCCATCGCCGCAGCGGTGGGGTCTGAAAGACGATCGGGTTCGGACATTGTGTCTAGATCGAAATGAAAGGCTGACAATTGTAGGCAAGATTTACGGCGCCCCCTAATCCGAGCGCTCACGCCGCGTGAAGCATGTCACTGCACCATTACGCCGCCAAGTGCAGACAGATCCTCCAGAGAAGCATTCGCCAGAAACGCTTGTCCCCAACAGCTCTTTGGCTTATAGTTTCGGGCTTTTCGCATCTACCGATCACAGGATAACCACATGGTCGTCATTCGCCTTGCCCGTGGTGGCGCCAAGAAGCGCCCGTTCTTCAACATCGTTGCCGCCGATTCCCGCAATCGCCGCGACGGCCGTTTCATTGAGCGCGTCGGCTTCTACAACCCGGTTGCCTCCGGCGCCGAGAAAACCCTGGTGGTCAACGCCGAACGCCTGGCCTACTGGGAGCAGAACGGTGCCCAGCTGTCGCCGACCGTTGCCCGCCTGGTGAAGCAGGCCGCCAAGGCTGCCTGATCCGCTGGCAGCTGAAGCGATGATCGTACTGGGGCGCATTGTCGCCCCTTTTGGCGTTCAGGGCTGGGTCAAGATCCATCCCTTCGGGGATGATCCCGCCGCCTGGCGCTCGATGAAGCATTGGTGGCTTTCCACCGATGCGGATGCTCCAGCCGAAAACTGGATCCAGCACGAACTGCGCGGCTTCCGGCCTCATGGCAAGGGATTCGTCGCAGCCTTCGTCGGCGCAGATGACCGCTCCGCGGCGGAAGCGCTGGATGGCCGTTTCATCGGCGCGCCGCGCGAAGCCCTGCCGAAGCCTGGCAAGGACGAGTACTACTGGGGCGACCTGGTTGGCCTGAGTGTGGAAGACGAAGCCGGCGACAAGCTGGGCACCGTCACCGGCCTGCTCTCCACCGGCGCTCACGACGTACTGCAGGTAGTGGATGGTGAAGGCGAAACGGCGCAGGAGCGCCTGATCCCCTTCGTCGCCGCCTACGTGCTGGATGTAGACCTCGCCGCCCGGCGCATCCGGACGGCGTGGCAGAAAGACTGGTAAGCAGCGTGGAGCGGGCGTGAGCACGGTGGCCGGCGGCAAGCGCCGCTACGACATCGTCACCCTGTTCCCGGAGATGTTCGCCGCCCTCACCGGCAGCGGCATCACCCGGCGGGCACGGGAGCGCGACCTCTACGAGATCGGCTTCCACAACCCACGCGACTTCGCCACCGATGCACACCGGACGGTGGATGACCGCCCTTACGGCGGCGGCCCCGGCATGGTGATGCTGGCGGAACCGCTGCAGCAGGCGATCAGTCAGGCCAGGCAGACCCAGCAGGACGCACTGGGGCAGGCCGGCCGGGTGATCTACCTCTCGCCGCAGGGCCGCACGCTGGACCATGCGCGAGTACTGGAAATAGCCGCGGAGCCGGGCACCATCCTGCTCTGCGGGCGTTACGAAGGCGTGGATCAGCGCCTGATCGACCACTGGGTGGACGAAGAGATTTCCCTCGGGGATTTCGTCCTCTCCGGCGGCGAACTGCCGGCGATGGTGCTGCTGGATGCCATCATCCGTCAGCTGCCCGGTGCGCTGAACGATGCGGACTCGGCGGTGGAGGACTCCTTCGCCAACGGCCTGCTCGATTGCCCGCACTACACTCGCCCGGAGATCCACGAGGGCGAACGGGTACCTGAGGTACTCATGTCCGGCAACCATGCCCTGATCCGCCGCTGGCGGCTCAAGCAGGCGCTGGGCAACACCTGGCGGCGGCGGCCGGAGCTACTCGCCCGGCGCACGCTGAGCAAGGAAGAATTGAAACTGCTTGAGGAATTCAAGCAGGAGCAAGACGGCATCGACGGCGGCAGCATCGCCTGAGAGCCGATTCATAAACGGCGCGCATCAGGTGGCGACCTGCTCTGCCGCCAGGCCACTGGCCATTGACCATATGGAGTCAAACACATGAACCTGATTCAGCAGCTCGAACAGGAAGAAATCACCCGCCTCACCGAAGGCAAGACCATCCCGGCGTTCGCTCCTGGCGACACCGTCGTGGTGCAAGTCAAGGTGAAGGAAGGCAACCGCGAACGTCTGCAGGCGTACGAAGGTGTTGTGATCGCGAAGCGTAACCGCGGCCTGAACTCCTCCTTCATCGTCCGCAAGATCTCTTCCGGCGAAGGCGTGGAACGTACCTTCCAGACCTACTCCCCGCTGGTTGCGACCATCGAGGTGAAGCGTCGCGGTGACGTCCGCCGCGCCAAGCTGTACTACCTGCGTCAGCGCTCCGGCAAGTCCGCGCGCATCAAGGAAAAGCTGGACTACAAGTCCGCCGCCGCGAAGAAGCAGCAAGCCTGATCGCCACTACGGCATCGGATACGGAAACGGGCCTTCGGGCCCGTTTTCTTTTGGCGCGCCGCCGGCAAAGGCACACGCGTTATCAGGAAGGAAGCAGGAAGCGCGAGCAGCGCGGATGGACGGAGCTGAGCGCAGAGCACAGGGGGCGCATGATACGCCCCACCCGAGGACAAACCGTCAGCGCCGCTCCACCGCGTAGAGCATGACGGCAGCCGCGGCCAGGAACAGCATGCTGGGCGTCAGCGCCGCCAGCGCTGGCGGCCAGGCGTTGATCACGCCGAGGTTGGACAGCAGGCCATTCAGCAGATGGAAGCCTATGCCCAGCATCACACCGAGGAAGACCTTCACGCTGACGCCGCCCATGCGGTCATGGCTGAAGGCGAAGGGTAGCGCCAGCGCCATCATCACCAGCGCGGCGAAGGGATAGACCACCTTCTTCCACAGCGCGATCTCGTAACGGTCCGAGTTCTGCTGGTTCTCCTTCAGGTGGCGGATGTAGGCCCACAGATTGGCCACCGACATCCGCTCCGGCACCACCATCAGCACGCTCAGCACTTCCGGCGTCAGCTCCGAATGCCAGATGAACTCCGGTAGCGAGACCAGCTCCGTCCGGTCGCCGAGGAAGCGCGTCTGCTGCACCGACTCCAGCCGCCAGCGGTGATGGCCGTCATAGACACCCTTCTCCGCCTCGCTGAGGAAGCTCAGCGCGTAATGCTCGTCAAAGCCGTAGATGCGCACCTTCTCCATCGTGCGGTCCGGCAGCAGGGTGCGCACATTGATCACCAGCGGGCCGTCCTTCACCCACAGGCCGGAACGCAGCTGCTGCGACACCGCGGAGTTGGTCGCCGTCAGCCGCCACTGCTGGGCGGCGCTCTCCGCCGGCGGGGCGATGTACTCGCCGAAAACGAAGGTCAGCACCACGAACACGCTGCCGATGGCCGCCAGGATGCGCATCAGCCGCCAGGTGGACAGCCCTGAGGCACGCATCACCGTGATCTCGGAATGCCGCGCCAGCGTGGTCAGCGCGTACAGCGTGCCGATCAGCACCGCTACCGGCATCAGCTCATAGACGCGGCCCGGCAGGATCATGGCGACGTAGATCAGCGCCTGATGCAGCTCGTAGCCGTCCTTGCCGACGCTGTCCAGCTCATTGATGAAATCGAAGAAGGCGAACAAGGCCAGGAAGGCGAGCAGCACCAGCAACGTGGCACTGAAGACCTCGCGGGCAAGGTAGCGCGACAGCGTCCTGCTCATGCCCGCGCCCTCCAGAAGGGCGACACCGCGAGGCGGCGGTAGAACATCGCCGCCAGCAGCAACAGCAGACAGAGGTGCGGCAGCAGCACCGCCAGCTCGAAACGGATGCGACCCTGCGACACCCAGGCCTGAGAGATGGTGATGGCGTTGCTGTAGATCAGATAGGTGAACACCGCGATCAGCAGGTTGTTGGTGCGGCCAGCGCGCGGATTGACGAAGGACAGCGGAATCGCCAGCAGCGCCAGCAGCAGCGCGGCCAGCGGCGTGCCGATGCGTCCCACCAGTTCGCCGAGGTTGCGGTCGTCCGGCGTCCGCAGCAACTCGGCGGTCGACTTGCTGCGGGTCTTGGCCGGCGCGCTGGCGAGTTGCTTTTCCTCGATCTGCACCACGTAGCGCTCGAACTCCATCACCCGGAACTCCGGCGTACCGGGCTTGCCGTCGTAACGACGCCCCTTCTCCAGCACCACGTAGCGACTGCCGTCCGGCTCGGTTCGGATGAAACCCTGGTCGGAAGCGATCACGCTCAGACGCTCTTCGGTTTCGTCGCTGACAAAAACGTTGCGCACCCGGCCATCCACACCGGCACCAACCTCGACGAAGAACACCCGTCGCGCCCCCGCCGATTCGCGGAACACGCCCGGCGCTACCCGCTGGGTATCGTCGCGGCTGTCCAGCCGTTCCTGGTATTCAGCGCTCTTGCTCTGCGCCCAAGGGCCGAGGAAGAGCGTCACCGCGCCTATCACCAGCACCAGCGGCAGCGCGAATCGCAGCACCGGGCGTATCCAGGCGGTCAGCGGCACGCCAGCGGCAAACCACACCACCATCTCGGAATCGCGGTAGCTGCGCGACAGCGACAGCAGCACCGCGACGAACACCGTCAGCGTCAGCACGATGGGCAGTTCGGTGACCGCGCCGAAGCCGATCAGCGCCAGCACGGCGTCCGAGGGCACGCGGCCGCCGGCGGCCTGGCCGAGCAGGCGGATCAATACCGTGGTGATCAGGATCGCGAACAGGGCCACGAAGACGGCCGCGGCCGAATGGGCGAATTCACGCTGGAGGGCGCGGCGGAAAATCATCGCGCGTAGGACCGGTTATGCAATTGAAGTGGCACTGAGGAGGAGCCCGAAGAAGAACCCAGCGGGGGGCGCAACGACGGCCGGAACGGCTGCGGGCCCGTTTTTGACGGCCTCGCCGGCTAAGGGCCATAATCGCCGGCAGTCCGAACGACGCGTCTTTCCGAGGAGCAAGTCCCGTGGAATTTACCATAAAGACCGGAACGCCGGAGAAAGTCCGGGCCGGCATCCTTGTCATCGGAGCCTATGCCGACGGCGCCCTTCCACCCTCCACCCAGGCGCTGGACAAGGCCGCCAAGGGCAAGCTTTCCGCCCTGCTGAAGCGCGGCGACCTGGACGACAAGGCCGGCGCCACCCTGTTGCTGCATGATTTCGCCGGCGCCGCTGCCGAGCGCGTGCTTGTCGTCAGCCTGGGCAAGGCCGAGGACTTCGGCGACAAGGCCTTCCGCGACGCCCTCACCGCCACCGCCAAGGCCCTGGCCGGCACCGTCGCCAAGGATGCGGTGGTCGCCCTGGCAGACGCCGCGCCCACCACCGGCCGCGACCTCGCCTGGCGCCTGCAGCAGGCCGCCCGCCTGATCGCCGACAACGCCTACCGCTTCGAGCCGAAGAAGGCGCCCTCCAAGGAAGCCAAGAAGGAACGCGGCGCGCGCAAGATCACCCTGCTGATCGGCGAGAAAAGCAATGCCGCGCTGGAGACCGCAGTCAAGCGTGGCCAGGCCATCGCCGCCGGCATGGCGCTCACCCGCGACCTCGGCAACCAGCCTGGCAACGTCTGCACGCCGACCTATCTGGCCGAGACCGCCCAGGCGCTGGGCAAGGAATTCAAGTTCGGCGTCGAGGTGCTGGAGCGCGCCGACATGGAGAAGCTGGGCATGGGCTCGCTGCTGTCGGTGGCCCGTGGCTCGCACCAGCCGCCCAAGTTCATCGTCATGCAGTACAAGGGCGGCAAGGCGAAGGCCAAGCCGGTGGTGCTGGTCGGCAAGGGCGTCACCTTCGACACCGGCGGCATCTCGCTGAAGCCGGCGGCCGAAATGGACGAGATGAAGTACGACATGTGCGGCGCCGCCAGCGTCATCGGCACCTTCAAGACCGTCGCCAGCCTCGGCCTGCCGATCAACCTCGTCGGCATCGTGCCCGCCACCGAGAACATGCCGGGCGGCAGCGCCACCAAGCCGGGCGACGTGGTCACCTCTATGTCCGGCCAGACCATAGAAGTGCTCAACACCGACGCCGAAGGCCGCCTCATCCTGTGCGATGCGCTGACCTACGCCGAGCGCTTCAAGCCGGAATGCGTAATCGACATCGCCACCCTTACCGGCGCCTGCGTGGTCGCGCTGGGCAAGATCCCCAGCGGCCTGCTGGCCAATGACGACGATCTCGCCGCCGAACTGCTCAAGCGCGGCACCGAGTCCGGCGACCGCGCCTGGCAGTTGCCGCTGTGGGAGGAATACCAGGAGCTGCTGAAGAGCAACTTCGCCGACATGGGCAACATCGGCGGCCGCTACGGCGGCACCATCACCGCCGCCTGCTTCCTGTCGCGCTTCGCCAAGGCCTACAAGTGGGCGCACCTGGACATCGCCGGCACCGCATGGGTCTCCGGCGACGCCAAGGGCGCCACCGGCCGGCCGGTGCCGCTGCTGGCCGAGTTCCTCATCGCCCGCGCCGGCGGCCAGGCAGGCTGAGCCCGGTGACCAAGGTCCAGTTCTATCACAACACGCCGGACCGGCTCGCGCTTGCCTGCGAGCTGGTCGCCCGCGCCCATGCCGGCGGCCGCCAGGTCGCGGTGCGGCTGCCGGACGGGGTGCAGGCGCGCAAGCTGGACCTGATGATGTGGACCAGCGATCCGCTGGCCTTCCTGCCCCACGTTTCCAACAGCTCGCCGCTGGCGGCGGAAACGCCGGTGGTGCTGGGCGTGCCCGGCAGCGACGCCGACTGGCCGCACACCGACATGCTGGTGAATCTCGCCGAAGACCTGCCGCCGGGCTTCGACCGCTTCCGCATCATCGTGGAGATCGTCGGCCAGGCCGAAGCGGAGAAAGCACCGGCACGCAACCGCTGGATGCAATACAAGGCACGCGAGCTGCCGCTGAAGGCCTTCGACGCCGAGCGCCGGGTGGCCCTGTGAGCAACTGGCCGCCACGCGCCGATGCCGATGAGGAGCTGCAGCGCGCCGATGCCCTGCTGGGCCAGGCCGACGCCCTGCTGAACCGCCACCGCGGCGAAGCCAGCCCTTCGGCGGACGACGACCTGCCCATCCTCACCGACGTGGTGGATGAGGACGAACTACCCCCGGAAGCCCTGCTGCCGCCGAAGAGGGCGCCGCTGCCGGGCGCCGCACCAGCCGCCGCCCCGACGGTACAGCCGGCCGTGGCTCCCTCGCCGCAGCAGCCTCCAGTTCCGCCTGCCCAGGCTTTTTCCGCGCCCACGCCTACACCACAAGCGGCGCCGGCCTCCCTGAGCCCGCACCAGGTCGAACAGCTCGTCCGCCTGGACACCGAGATTTCCCGCGAAGTCGAAGCCTGGCTCGCCAACGAGCTGCCGCAGATCCTCTCCCGCGAACTAGACAGCCTCGCCGAGCGCGTGCGCATGCAGGCCCTCGCCCACCTGCGCGCCACCCTGCTCCCCACGCTCTCCGAACGCATCGCCCGCCGGCTCGACGGCAGCGAAGAGTAATCCCCGCCCATCCCGACACCGGCGCGCACCCTTGCGGGGCAGGCCGGTGGCATCCGCTATAATCCGCGTTTTGCCTGAATAGCGCGCTAAAACAACATGGAACTGGCCAAGAGCTTCGAGCCGGCAGCGATCGAATCGCGCTGGTACCCCCAATGGGAAAACAGCGGCTATTTCGACGCCGGTCTCGACACGACCAATCCCGACGCCTTCTGCATCCTGCTGCCGCCGCCCAACGTCACCGGCACGCTGCACATGGGCCACGGCTTCAACCAGACCATCATGGATGCGCTCACCCGCTACCACCGCATGCGGGGCGACAACACCCTGTGGCAGCCGGGCACCGACCACGCGGGCATCGCCACCCAGATCGTCGTCGAGCGCCAGCTGGACGCCCAGGGCGTATCGCGCCATGACCTGGGCCGCGACAAGTTCCTGGAGAAGGTGTGGGAGTGGAAGGAATACTCCGGCGGCACCATCACCCGGCAGATGCGCCGCCTGGGCACCAGCCCGGACTGGAAGCGCGAGCGCTTCACCATGGACGCCGGCCTGTCCAAGACCGTCACCGAAACCTTCGTCCGCCTCTACAACGAAGGCCTGATCTACCGCGGCAAGCGCCTGGTGAACTGGGACCCCAAGCTCGGCACCGCGGTGTCCGACCTGGAGGTGGTGTCCGAGGAAGAGGACGGCAAGCTCTACCACATCCTCTACCCCTTCACCGATGGCCCCATCGGCGGGCTGCGCGGCCTCACCGTCGCCACCACCCGCCCGGAAACCCTGCTGGGCGACGTCGCGGTGATGGTGCATCCGGAAGACGAGCGCTACGCCAGCCTGATCGGCAAGACGGTGGAGCTGCCGCTCACCGGCCGCCGCATCCCCATCATCGCCGACGACTACGTGGACCGCGAGTTCGGCACCGGCTGTGTCAAGGTCACCCCGGCGCACGACTTCAACGACTACGCCGTCGGCCAGCGCCACAAGCTGGACATGATCGTGGTGCTGACGCTGGAAGGCGCGGTGCCCGCCGACGCCGAGGTGTTCGACACCGCCGGCCAGGCCAGGGGCAGCGTCGCCATGCCCGCCTCCGTCGCCGGGCTGGACCGGGTGCCGGCGCGCGACCAGGTGGTTGCCGAACTGGAAGCCGCCGGCCTGCTGGCCGAGGTCAAGGCGCACAAGCTGATGGTGCCGCGCGGCGACCGCACCAACGTCGTCATCGAGCCGATGCTCACCGACCAGTGGTTCGTCGCCATGAGCAAGCCGGGCGCGGACGGCAAGAGCATCACCGAGAAGGCGCTGGACGTGGTCGCCTCCGGCGAGATCAAGTTCTACCCGGAGAACTGGGTCAACACCTACAACCAGTGGCTCAACAACATCCAGGACTGGTGTATCTCGCGCCAGCTGTGGTGGGGCCACCAGATTCCCGCCTGGTACGGCGACGATGGCCAGTGCTGGGTCGCCCGCGACGAGGACGAAGCCCGCGCCCTGGCGGCGAAGGACGGCTACGCCGGCGCGCTGCGCCGCGACGAAGACGTGCTGGACACCTGGTACTCCTCCGCGCTGTGGCCCTTCTCCACGCTGGACTGGACGCCGGAATGGCCGGAGCAGAGCAACCCGGCGCTGGACCTCTACCTGCCCTCCACCGTGCTGGTCACCGGCTTCGACATCATCTTCTTCTGGGTCGCCCGCATGGTCATGATGACCAAGCAGATCACCGGCAAGATTCCGTTCAAGCACGTCTATGTGCACGGCCTGATCCGCGATGCGGAAGGCCAGAAGATGTCCAAGTCCAAGGGCAACGTGCTGGACCCGATCGACCTGATCGACGGCATCGCGCTGGACGAACTGGTGAAGAAGCGCACCTTCGGCCTGATGAACCCCAAGCAGGCGCAGAGCATCGAGAAGAAGACGCGCAAGGAGTTCCCGGACGGCATCCCCGCCTTCGGCACCGACGCGCTGCGCTTCACCTTCGCCTCGCTCGCCAGCCCCGGCCGCGACATCAAGTTCGACCTCGCCCGCTGCGAGGGCTACCGCAACTTCTGCAACAAGCTGTGGAACGCCACCCGCTTCGTGCTGATGAACTGCGAGGGCCAGGATTGCGGCATCGAGGCGGCTGAAGCCGATCTCGACTTCTCCTTCGCCGACCGCTGGATCGTCTCCCGCCTGCAGCGCACCGAAGCCGAAGTGGCCGAGCAGTTCGCCGCCTACCGCTTCGACATGGTGGCGCGCTCGGTCTACGAGTTCGTCTGGGACGAGTACTGCGACTGGTACCTGGAACTGGCCAAGGTGCAAGTGCAGGGCGGCACGCCGGCGCAACAGCGCGCCACCCGCCGCACCCTGCTGCGGGTACTGGAAACGGTGCTGCGCCTCGCCCATCCGCTGCTGCCCTTCATCACCGAAGAGCTGTGGCAGACGGTGGCGCCGCTCGCCGGCCGCAAGGATGCCGACAGCGTCATGCTGGCCCGCTACCCGGCCGCCGACGCCGCCCGCATCGACGAGGCCGCCGAGGCGCAGGTCGCCGAGCTGAAGGCCCTGATCTACGCCTGCCGCAACCTGCGCGGCGAGATGAACATCTCCCCCGCCCAGCGCCTGCCGCTGGTGGCCGCCGGCAACCCGGAAACGCTGAACGCCTATGCGCCCTACCTCGCCGGTCTGGCCAAGCTGTCGGACGTGGAAGTGGTCACCGAGATCGGTGCGGACGAAGTCGCGCCGGTGGCGGTGGCCGGCGAAACCCGACTGATGCTGAAGGTGGAGATCGATCTCGCCGCCGAGCGTGACCGCCTGGGCAAGGAAATCGCCCGCCTCGAAGGCGAGGTGACCAAGGCCGAAGGCAAGCTCGGCAACGCCAGCTTCGTCGACCGCGCCCCGGCGGCCGTGGTGCAGCAGGAACGCGACCGCCTTGCCGGCTTCAAGGCCACGCTGGAGAAGCTGCGGCCGCAGCTGGCCAAGCTCGCCGGGCGCTGAAACACGGCGTGCGGCTCGCCTTGCGGGCCGCGCAAACGAAACGGGCCGCCCCTTGGGGCGGCCCGTTTCGCATCCGGCGGCGGCAGGCTTACTTGCGCTTCATGAAGAACTCGAAAGCCTTGTCGGCGGTTTCGCCCTGCTGCACCAACTCGTTGCCGGTCTGCTTGGCGAAAGCCTGGAAATCCTTGACCGAACCCGGGTCGGTCGCGACAACCCGCACCACCTGCCCCGGCTGCATGTCGGCCAGCGCCTTCTTGGTGCGCAGAATGGGCAGCGGGCAGTTCAGGCCACGCGCATCCACTTCCTTGTCGAAGTCCATTGCTCTTCCTTTATCAGAAAACTCGCGGATATTAATTGAATCGCCGGCCGCAGGAAAAGCCGCAGCCGGCGCTCCGGAGCAGTTGCGGCGTCAGCGCTGATCGCGGTCGCGCCGCTCTTCGGTCAAGCGTGTCTTCAGGTCGCGCAAGCGCGCATCCACCGCGGACAGCTCGTAGAAATCGCCATCGCCAGCCTTGCGCGCCAGCTCCAGCTGCTCGATTGCCGCCGGCAGCGCGCCCTGCAGCACATAGACCTCGGCCTGGGCGCGGTGCTGGCCGGTGCGCTTGCCCAGTTCGGAGTTCGCACGCGACAGCAGCTGCCACAGCCGCACGTCGTCGCCACGCGCCTGTATGCCCTCGCGCGCGCCGGCGGCCGCTTCCGCCGGCCTGTGAGCCTGGATCTGCGCATCCACCAGCGCATAGCGCAGGCTGGTGCTGGCGGGGAAGCTCTTGCGCGCGGCGGTGAGCAGCGTCACCGCGCCAGCGGCGTCCTTGCGCGCCATTTTCAGTTCCGCCGCCAGCGTCTCGATGAAGGGAGAGGGCGTGCCCTCCTTGCGCACCTGCGCCAGCGTCGCCTCGGCGGCGTCCAGCTGGTTGGCACGCAGCTGGGCACGGGCGAGGCCGTAGCGCACGGTGAAGTCGGACGGCGTCTGCGCCACCCCGCTTTCCATGTCGCGGATGGCGTCGGTCGGGCTGCCGGCCTGGGCGCGCAGCTTGGCGCGCACGAGGCGGAAGTCGTCGGAATCCGGCACCTGGCGGTAACGCAGGGAACCGGCGCGGTTCTCCATGTCGGAGATCCGCTCCGAGGTCAGCGGGTGGGTGCGCAGGTAGGCCGGCGCATTGTTCTCGTACAGGCGGCTGGCACGCTGCAGGCGTTCGAAGAAGCCGGGCATGCCGCGCACGTCGAAGCCGGCGGCATCCAGCGTCTGCAGGCCGACGCGGTCGGCCTCGCGCTCGAAGTCGCGCGAGTAGCCAAGCTGGGATTGCAGCGCGCCGGCCTGGCCGGCCGCCAGCGCCGCCTCGCTGACCTGGGAGTTGCTGCGCGCCGCCAGCACCGCCACCAGCAGCGAAGCCAGCATCACCATGCCGGCCTGGCTCTGGTGGCCGACCATCTGGGCGATGTGGCGCTGGGTGACGTGGGCGATTTCGTGGCCCAGCACCGAGGCCAGCTCCGATTCGCTCTCCGCCGCCAGGATCAGCCCGGTATGCACGCCGATGTAGCCGCCCGGCAGGGCGAAGGCGTTCAGCGTAGTGTCCTTGACGACGAAGAAGTCGAAGGCCTGGCCGGGGTTGTTGCTGACCGCCGCCAGCTTGCGGCCCAGCCGGTTCACGTATTCCTCGACTTCCGGATCGTCCAGGTAGGCGGCGTCGCGCCAGCGGATCTGGGCGATGATTTCCTCGCCGATACGGCGCTCGGCCGCCGGCGACAGATCGGACGCGCCGACGTCGCCGAGGTCCGGCAAGGTGGCGGCGGGAGCGGGGAAGGCCAGCGCGAGGCTGAGCAGGAGGGCGAGAGGTCTGCGCATCATGGGCTGCTATGATAACGGCCCTCACGGACCCGTTCCGTGTGGCCTGTTTCCACTTGTAGCAGCATACCGCGCGCCTCCGAAATGAGCGACTTGCCCTCCTCCTCCCGCACCCCGCCCGCCGCCGCCGATTCCGGCCTGACCCACTTCGACGCCCAGGGCCAGGCCCATATGGTGGATGTCGGCGCCAAGGCGGAAACCCGCCGCGTCGGCGTCGCCACCGGCCGCATCCTGATGCGCCCGGAAACGCTGGCGACCATCGTCAGCGGCAGCGCCAGGAAAGGCGATGTGCTGGGCATCGCCCGCATCGCCGCCATCCAGGCCTCCAAACGCACCAGCGACCTGATCCCGCTGTGCCACCCGCTGCCGCTCACCCGGGTCGCGGTGGAGTTCGAGGTGGACGAGGCGGCCAGCGCGGTGTCCTGCACCGTCACCGCCGAAACCGTGGGCCGCACCGGCGTGGAGATGGAAGCACTCACCGCGGTCAACATCGGCCTGCTCACCATCTACGACATGTGCAAGGCGATAGACCGCGGCATGCGCATGGAAGGCATCCAGCTGCTGGAGAAGCAAGGCGGCAAATCCGGCCACTGGGTGGCGGGCCGGGACGACTAGGGGCGACGCCCTTCCGGCTGCTGAACCAGAGCGGCGGCACCCTCCGCGCACCGCAAAACCCACGCGCCTGCGCCCGCCAGGCTGCCGCAGCAGCCACTCTCCAAAAAAAGCGCATTTCCAGGGGTGAGGTGAACCGCCCCGCCACACGTCTTACGTTCGTCCTTCCCTGGCGGCCACCTCCGCGCCGCCGCTTCCGGAGTCCGAACGATGAATCGATGGCTGCGCCTGCTCGCCCCCATGCTGCTTTTGCTCGCCGCCTGCCAGGGCGACGGCCCCAACCGGCAGGCGTCCACACCGGCCAGCGCCACCACCGCGCGCTTCGCCACCGACGACGCCTGTACGCTGGACCACGGCACCGGCCTCACCTGGGAGCGCGGCACCGCGGACGCCAGCCGCCTGCTGCAGGCAGACGGCGAGGCCTGGGACTGCCCCTCCGGCGCCTGCAGCGTCGCCGCCCACTTGCTCCGCGCCCAGCAGCAGCGCCTGTGCGGCCATGAGGACTGGCGCGTTCCCAGCGAGCGCGAGCTGCGCACCCTGCTCCAGCCCGAGTTCGCCACCGCCGGCAGGGCGGCAATCGACCACGATGCCTTCCCCCACGCCCAGCCCGGCCCCTACTGGACCAGCCGCAGCTGGCGCGCCGAAGGCATCGTCGCCGTCTGGTTCGACAGCGAGCACGCCGACCTGCCCACCGCCGCCCTGTCCCGCCGCGACGCCGCCTTCATCCGCCTGGTGCGCGGCACGCCGCTGAAGGACGCGCCTGCCGTCGTCTCCCGCCTCGGCCCGCCCTACATCCGGCTGGACGCCGCCGGCCAGCCGGTGAGCGAGAGCGCCAGCGCCTGGGAATGCGTGGACGACGCCCGCCTGCCGGATCTCCTGCGCCGCAACACGCTGTGGCTTGCCCCCGCCGCCGCCGAAGCCACGCCCAACCGCCCCCACAGCCGCGCCGCGCTGCAGCCCCTGGTCGACGCTGCCCGCCGCCAGCAGCGCTGCGGCACCGCCGCCTGGCGGCTACCCACCGCCGCCGAACTCGGCCGCCTGCAGCAGGTTGCCGCGGATGCCGCCGGAACCAGCGAGCAGCTCAAGACGGCCGGCACCCCGCAGACCCGCCAGTTTTCCTCTGCCTTCCCCCACTTCGCCCAGGCCGAGGCCTACTGGATCGCCGGCAACACTGGCGAAGTGCTGCAACAAGGCCAGCCCCGCCCCGCCGAAACCGGCGAGCGCGCCCGCGTGCTGCTCATCGCCACCACGGACCGCCCGCCCATGCCCGTCCGCCCCACGCCGGACGAAACCCTGCCCACGCAGGCCGAGCTCGACACCCTGCGCGAGCGCTACCTGCGCTACCGCCCCGGCCAGGCGCTGCAACCCGACTGGCCCGCCCCCACGGTGGACGCCAGCGTCGCCGAGGGCTTCAGCGATCTCGGCTTGTTGCCGCCGCCGCCCTTCCCGGCGGACAACCCCTACTCCGAAACCAAGGTCGCCCTCGGCCAGGCGCTGTTCTTCGACAAGCGCCTGTCGCACGGCGGCAGCCTCGCCTGTGCCGGCTGCCACGACCCCGCCACCGGCTGGACCGACCTGCGCCCGCTGTCGCCCGGCGACGCCGGCCAGCTCGGCGAACGCAACGCCATGACCATCCTCAACACCGCCTACGCCACCAGCCTGTTCTGGGATGGCCGCGCCGCCACGCTGGAAGAACAGGCACAGGGCCCCATCGCCAACCCCTTCGAGATGCACCAGCCGCTCGACAAGGCCGCCGCCGCCATCGCCACCGCGCCGGAATACCCGCCGCTGTTCGCCGCCGCCTTCGGCGATGCGCGCATCGACATCCAGCGCATCGCCCAGGCGCTGGCCACCTTCGAACGCACCATCGTCAGCCGCGAAAGCGCCTTCGACCGCTTCCTCAAGGGCGAGCGACACGCCCTGTCCGACGACGCTCTCTGGGGCCTGCACCTGTTCCGCACCAAGGCGCGCTGCATCAACTGCCACAACAGCCCGCTGTTCTCCGACAACCGCTTCCACAGCAATGGCCTGCACTACTACGGCCGCGAGCTGCAGGACCTCGGCCGCTACACCGTCACCGGCCGCGCCGCCGACATCGGCCACTTCCGCACGCCCTCGCTGCGCGACGTGATGCACACCGGCAACTACATGCACAACGGTGCCTTCCCGCTCACCGAGAACCTGGGCGTAATCGCCATGTACGACGCCGGCATGGTGCAGACACCGCCGATCGGCCTCGCCAAGTACGACCCCGACTACCCGCGCACCTCGCCGGAAATCCGTCCGCTGGGTCTGTCCGCCGCCGAAAAGAAGGCGCTGTTCGCCTTCCTGCAGTCCATCTCCGCACCGCCGCGGCAGGGGCCGGCCAGTGCGGCGGAAATCGGCCAGGCCGCGCAGAGGCCCCACTGAGGGAGCGGGCGAAAAGCCGTCATGAACAGGCGCACACGCACCTCCACAACGATGAAGACGGCAGGCGCGCGGCAGCGGCGCGGCGCGCCTGGATGTCGCTGCGGCGCTACGCCGTTCGTCATAATCCCTTGTGCGTCAAAATGATAATCATTACTATCATCGCCAGTTCAACGACACCACTGCCGCCCGCCGCAACCGGCCTTCTTTCCGGACGCGGCACTGCCCTCCGCCATGTCCTCGCTCGCCGACGCCGTACTCGACCACTACCGCGAACTGGTCGACTTCCTCGCCCGCCGCACCGGCTCGCGCGACATCGCCCGCGACTGCGCGCAGGACACCTGGCTGCGGCTGGCCGGCGCCCGCCCCGCCACCGAACCGGCCAATCACCGCGCCTACGTGTTCCGCGTCGCCGCCAACATCGCCATGGACTGGCATCGCCGCTGCGCCCGCGAGCAGACGGTGCTGGGCGAATACGCCGCCGGCCTGGGCGAGCAGAACGGCGCGCCGGATACGCTGGAGATCGCCGCCCTGCGCCAGACGCTGCGCCGGCTGGAGGCCACCATCGCCGCGCTGCCGCCGCGCAGCGTGGAAGTCTTCGTGCTGCACAAGCTGGACGGCCTCAGCTACGCGCAGACCGCCGCCAGCCTGGGCATCTCGGTCAGCGCGGTGGAAAAGCACATGATGCGGGTGCTGCTCGCCTGCCACGCCGTACTGCCCGACTGAGGGCGGCATGAGCGCGGCCAAGCAGGGCGCCGACGATCCGGTCGCGGTGGAAGCCAGCCGCTGGCTGGTGCGGCGCGGCCGCGGCAGGCTGAGCGCGGCCGAGGAAAGCGCCTTCGACAGCTGGTACGCCGCCCACCCCGACCACGCCGCCACCTACCGCAAGCTGGAACGCCTGTGGCAGCAGCTCGGCCAGGTGGACCGCAACCGCCTCGCCCCGCGCCGGCGCAAGGGCGCGGTGCTCGCGCTGCTGCTCGCCGGCGGCCTGCTGACCGGCGGACTCGGCCCCACCGCGGTGCTGCACCTGCGCGCCGACCACATCGCCGCCACCGGCGAAATCCTCACCCTCACCCTGGCCGACGGCTCCACCGCCATCCTCGACAGCGACAGCGCCATCGCCTACCGCGAGGATGGCGAACGACGCGAAGTCCAGCTGCTGCGCGGCCGCGCGCTGTTCGAGGTGCGCAGCAGCGCCGACGGCCTGCCGCCCTTCGTCGTTCTCACCGACGCCGCCAGCGCTACCGCGCTGGGCACCCGCTTCGAAGTCGAACGCACCGAAGACGCAACCCGCGTCGCGGTGTACGAGAGCCGGGTCGAAGTGCGCTGCCTGCCCTGCGCCCCGCCGGACAGCCGCGTGCTCGGCGCCGGCGAGTCGGCCACGGTGGCCGACCCAGGCGCCCTCAGCACGGCCCAGGCCAGTACCAGCGGCGAAAGCTGGACGCGCGGCATGCTGGGCTTCGACGACGTCAGCGTCGCCGAAGCGGCGGAGCGGCTGGGCCGCTACACCCACAAGCCGGTGCTGGTGCTGGGCGACGCCGCCCGCCAGCGCCGGCTCTCAGCGGTGGTGGATGCGCGCAACCCGGAAGCCGCCGCAGCAGCCCTGGCCGCCGGCAGCGGCCTGCGGCTGAGCCTGCTGCCCGGCCTCATCCTGCTGCGCGAGTGAGGCCGCGGCCCTGCCAGGCGCCGCACTCGCGCAGCACGGACAAAAGAAAATGAAGCAAGGGGGTGAGGTGGCCGGCGCGGCCAAGCGTCCTACGGGTACTCAAGCCCATTCGAGGATGTTTCAGATGCCCGCCGCCGGTGCCCGCCGCTCCCCCGCACTCTCTTTCACCCCCCGTCGCATCGCACCGCTGGCGCTGGCCGTCAGCCTCGCCCTCGGCATCGCCGCCCCCGGCGCCGCACGCGCCCAGGCCGCCGCCACAGCCCAGCATTTCGACCTCCCCGCCCAGCCGCTGGCCAACGCCCTCTTCGCCCTTGGCGAGCAAAGCCGGCTGCAGATCGTGTTCGACCCCGCCCTGGTGCGCGGCCGCAGCAGCCCGGCGCTGAAAGCCACGCTGAGCCCGCTGCAGGCGCTGGAGCGCCTGCTCGAAGGCAGCGGCCTGAATTTCGCGCTGCGGCCGGGCAATGTGGTGGTAGTGGAAGCCGGCAAGGAAACCGCGCTACCGCAGGTGGACGTCACCGCCGGCCTGCTGCCGGAAGTGCGGGTAGTGGCGCAGGCGGAGTCCCTGGGCAGCATGAGCCTCGGCCGCGAGAAGATCGACGCCCTGGCCGCCGGCAATGGCGACATCACCAGCCTGCTGCGCATCCACCCCAGCGTGCAGTTCGACAACCGCCAGCAGGAAAGCGGCCGCCAGGGCGAAATCGCACCGGCGGACATCAGCATCAACGGCGCCAAGTACTACACCAACCTCTATCGCATGGACGGCATGTCCATCAACAACGACATCAACCCGGCCAGCCGCACGATAGATGGCACGAGCGGCTCCAACAACAACGCCGCGCCGCCCTCCGCCAGCCAGGGCTTCGCCATCGACAGTAGCCTGCTGTGCAACATCACCGTACGGGATGCCAACGTGCCGGCCGAGTTCGGCCGCTTCTCCGGCGGCGTGGTGGAGGCGGATACCTGCGCCCCCACCCGCAGCTTCGGCGGCCAGGTATCGGTGGAGCACACCCGGTCCGAGTGGATGAAGCAGTACTTGAGCCCCGCACAGGAGGAAATCGCCGCCTGGTCCGCCACCGAGAACACCCAGCCGGAATTCGAGAAATGGACCTACCGGCTGGCGCTGCAAGGCAAGCCCACCGAGAACCTCGGCCTCATCGGCAGCGTGGTGCGCCGCACCTCTGAGATTCCGCTCAAGGGCTACAGCCGCGGCAACAGCCAGGGCGATGACAGCGACAAGGTCCAGTCCCGCTACAGCGACAACTACTTCCTGCGCGGCTTCTGGACGCCGGGCGGCGACGTCGGCGGCGACTTCTCGCTGCTCTACGCCCCCGAAGGCGGCAGCTATTTCATCGCCGACGCCAGGAACAGCGACTTCGATCTGCGCAGCGGCGGCTACGGCGTCAATCTCGGCCTGCACCACGCGCTCGGCAAAGCCACGGTGAACCACCGCCTCACCTGGAACAAGATGGAAAGCTCGCGCGAATCCGACGGCACTACCTGGAAGGGCTGGCGCTATTCCGCCGACAAGAACTGGGGCCTGCAGACCAGCGCCACCAGCGCGACCGGCTGGATGAGCTACGAAGGCGGCTTCGGCGACGTGGACCAAACGCAGGAAACGGTGAGCTACCAGGCCAAGGCGGATTGGGAAGCCTTCCAGTTGCTCGGCCTGGAACACCGCATCCAGGCGGGCCTGGAACTCAGCCACCAGCGTTTCGACTACGAGCGCAAAACCCAATACACCCAATACACCACCTCCGCTGACACCAGCACCTGCAACATGGTGGGCGGCGGCGTGGACACCGAAACCTGCTCGCTCTCCAAGCCCTGGAACAGCAACGCCGCCGGCCAATACCTGCGCTCCCGCCTGATCTATTTCGCCGGCAGCTTCGAGGTGGAGAACACCAGCCGCGCCCTCTACCTGCAGGACGACATGAAGCTGGGCGACGTGCGCCTGCGCCTGGGCGTGCGCTACGACGCCGACCAGCTCGCCCCCGAAGCCACCTGGTCGCCGCGCTCCGCGCTGTTCTGGGATGTATTCAGCAATGGCACCACCCGGCTGGAAGCGGGCCTCAACCGCTACTACGCTCGCAATTTCATGGACAACTACACCCGCGCCGAACGGCTGGCGCTGCAATCCACCACTCAGGTCCGCAGCCTGAGCGGCGGGCTGCTCACCGACTGGGCCTCACCCTCGCAAGCCACTACCTGGACCTGGTACAAGACCGGCGACATGAAGGTGCCCTACGACGACGAGAAGATGCTAGGCCTGAGCCAGAAGTGGGCCGGCGCCACCTGGAGCGTGAAGCGGGTGCTGCGCGAGAGCCGCGACGAGCTGGTAATGCACCTGCGTTCCGCCGCCAACTACTACTGGGACAACGTCGGCTACTCCGACGCCCGCATCTGGACCTTCACCGCCGAAACCGACCAGCCGATCCGCCTCGGCGGCACCGCCACCCAAGTCATGCTCACGGTGGACAAGACCAGCGTCCGCTCCTCGCATGCCAACTACAGCGAAGTCATCAGCGAACTCAGCGGCGGCGTGGACCGGACCATCATCTACGACGGCAAGGCCATCGCCTACGGCGAACGCCCGGCGGACAACTACGCCCGGCCGTGGACCGCGCGCCTGCTGTTCAACACCCAGATCCCGGCGTGGCGCATGACGGTGGGCAACTTCTTCCGCGTCCGCGACGGCTTCGAGAAGATGATCAACACCAACACCAGCGTGCCCTATGGCGATGGCACCGCGCAGGTGTGGAAACGGTACAAGTTCGGCAAGGCCATCGCCTGGGACATGCGGCTGAACTGGAGCCTGCCGGTCGCCGCCGGGCAAGAGGCTTTCGTTGCCCTTTCCATCGACAACCTGCTCAACCGCAAAAACCCGACCGAGCAGAACGACTACGGCATCACGTATGAGAAAGGCCGGCAGTACTGGCTGGAGCTGGGCTACCGCTTCTGAGGCTGGAAGCGCTCTGCAAGGCTTGCGACATTGCCCGGACAATGTCGCAAAACCACCGAAAAGCAGCGCCCTGCAGGGCTTTCCGCCAACGCCACGCCTCTGCAAGCCTTTGTTTTAATTAAGACTCACAAAAGCACGGCCCAGCCATTCCGAACGGCATCAAATTTGCAGAAACGCGGCCGCCGGCGTTCGCGCGTCGGTGGGGCGCCTGGCGCCTCCCGTCATCAATGCAATCGAGAATGGACGATATGGCAATCAAGGACATCAAGGCGTTTTCGGACAAGGCCCGTACCGACGAGGCCCTCGGCGAACAACTGCGCGGCTGCCAGAAGATCAAGGAACTGCTGACCCTGGCGCGGGAAAGCGGCTTCCCGCTGGACGAAGTCGAACTGTACCCGCCCAACGAACCGCAATTCACGCCCGACCAGCTCTCCGAGCGCCTGGTCAAGGCGCTGCTGCGCGCCTGAGCGCACGCCGGCCTTCCGCAGCGGAAGCGCCGGCGTCCGGATCGCTGCCACACCCGCAGTTCCTGCCCGCACACTCCAGCGCGGCGCTCCCTCCTGCGGCGATCCGGACTCTTTCCCCTCCCCCGGCTTTTCCACCACCCGCGCCCGCCGCCTGAAACCGGCAGCGGACGACGCCTTCACGGATTCCGCCCCAGCTTGCGGTACAGCGTATTGCGGCTGATGCCCAGCCGCCGCGCCGCCGCCGACACATTGCCGCCCACCTCCTGCATCACCGCGGCGATGGTCTCCCGCTCCATCTCATCCAGGCTGCGGCCCACCGCCGGTCCGCTGCTGGCGGCTTGCGCATAGGCAGCCATCGGCTCGCCCAGCGCCACCGGCTTGCGCAGGTCCGCCGGGTCGGCGCCAAACAATTCCTCCGGCAGATGCTGCGGCAGGATCTCCACCTCATCGTCGTCCAGCAGCGCCACCGCCACCCGGATCACGTTGTGCAGCTGGCGCACATTGCCCGGCCAGGCGTAACCCTCGAAGAAGCGCATCACCTCCTCGCTGACCACCACCTTGCGGCGGAAACCGGCATCCGCCAGCTCGTCGGCCAACAGCTTGTCCACCAGCGCGCCGATATCGCTGCGCTCGCGCAGCGGCGGCAGCGTCACCGTGAGGCCGTTCACCCGGTAATACAGATCCTCGCGGAAGCCGCCGTCGCGCACCGCCTCGCGCAGCAGGCGGTGAGTGGCGCACACCAGGGAGATATCCACCGCCACCTGGCGGCTGGCGCCCACCGGCGTCACGCAACGCTCCTGCAGCACCCGCAGCAGCCGCGCCTGCATGCCCAGCGGCATGTCACCGATCTCATCGAGGAAGAGCGTGCCGCCGTGGGCCTGCTGGATGCGGCCGACCGCGCCTTCCCGCCGTGCGCCGGTGAAGGCACCGCCGATGTAGCCGAACAGCTCGGACTCGATCAGGTTCTCCGGAATGGCGGCACAGTTCACCGCGACGAAAGGCCCGTCGCGGCGCGGACCACTGTTATGCACCGCGCGGGCGAACAGCTCCTTGCCGACGCCGGACTCGCCCTGGATCAACAGCGGAATGTCCTTGCCCAGGGTGCGGGCGGCGCGGTCCAGCGCGCGTTGCAGGCCGGCGTCGCCGGTGGCCAGCGTCTGCAGCGTGGTGGCGGCCACGCCCTGGGCGCGGGGCACCGCCGCGCCGCCAGCGCCGCGCTCGTTCGCCGGCCGCTCGCCGCGGCTGCCGGGCCACAGCAAGGTGGTGCGCAGCCGGGCGTATACCGTGCCACCGCAACGCAGTTCCAGCGCCAGCAACGAGGAAGGGTCGCGCCCCGCCCTGTCCATGGCGACGCCGAAAGCGGTCTTGAACACATTGCCGAAGGCGGTAGCGCGATTGGCCGACAGCAGCGGCGCCAGCATCTCGCGGGCGGCGGCATCGGCGGCGATGATCTCGCCGTCGGCGGCCACCGCCAGCATCGCCTCCTGCAAGCCGCCCACGCATTCCGGCCGGGTATGGAAGCAGAGCAGGATCTGGCGCGCATGCTCCGCCTCGAACAGGCGCCGCTCCAGCAGCCGCACCGCCAGCCGTACCAGGCCGAGGGTGTGGCGCTGGTAGTTGCGATAGTCGGCCGAGATATCGAGCACGCCCAGCAGCTGGCCGGAAGGATCGAACACCGGCGCCGCGCTGCAGGTGAGCACGCCGTTGCGCTCCAGGTAGTGCTCGTGGCCGAACACTTCCACCGCGGCGCTTTCGGCCAAGGCGGTGCCGATGGCGTTGGTGCCGCGCTCCGTCTCGCTCCAGCTCGCCCCCGGCTGCAGCGCCACCCGGTTGGCACGGCCGACGAAATCCGGATCGCCCAGGCCATGCAGGATCAGACCCTCCGCATCGGCCAGCAGCACCATGCTGCCCGAGGCGCGGATCTGCTCGAAGATATGCTCCATGATGCCGCTGGCGTGATTCAGCAGCGACTCGCTGCGCTCCCGGGCTTCCGACAGCCCGGCGCGACCAGTGCCGCCCTGCTCGTGGCGATCGCTGACGGTGATGCCCAGATCGCGGCAACGCTGCCAGGACTTCAGCACCGCGGGCGTCACCCCGTCTTCCGGCACCTGCCCCAGCTCGAGAAAACGTCGTCGCAGCTCGGCCAGACGCATGACCTGCGTCTCCGGCGTGGGAAACTGCCCCATCTCCTCCTCCTCCTTTCCTGCCTACGGCGCTTGTCTTTTTTTGTCCCGCTGCCGCAGGTGTTCCAATATGACACGGTTGCTCCAAAGTGTGGCAACCGACGTCCAGCACACCGAAACAGGAAGTAGCAAGGAGCTTGCCATTTCCTTGCAATATCGCCGCTTTTCCCAGCGCAGCCGCGCCTTGCCCCCCGGCCCCCTTCAACTGCCCGTATCAGGCAGCGGCAGAGCCCTTCTTCCAGCAGCGTTTTCCGCCGGCTTACGCCCCGGTGGCACGGAGCTTGCCCTTTCCCCCTCGAACCGGCCCCGCCGGGATCGACACCATGCCCCTAAAGAGGAACAGGAAAGTGAGCAAAAAAGAGATGAAGGAGACTCCCCGCCTATCCACCCGCGGCCGGCTTGCCGGCGCGCTCGCCGGCACCCTGCTGGCCCTGGCCGGCGGCTTCGCCCATGGCCATGGCGACGTGGTACCGCAGGCGGTGGACACCTCCAAGCTGAAGCAGCTGGGCGAGACCTGGCTGGAGGCCAACCCCTACCGCGCCAACACTGAAGCCGTGCGCATCGGCGATTCCGCCTTCAACCAGAACTGTGCCCGTTGCCATGGCATAGGCGCGGTTTCCGGCGGCATCGCGCCCGACCTGCGGCTGCTGCCCAAGGGCAACGAGGGCGACGAGTACTTCATCCAGCGCATCCGCCACGGCGTGTCGCGCAACGGCGCGGTGTACATGCCGCCCTTCGAAGGCACGCTGACCCAGGAGGCGATGTGGGCGATACGCGCCTGGCTGGAGACCGTGCATGAAGACTGAGCCGGGGCGGCCATGAGCAGCCCGGCCCTGCCCGGCCGGAACGCGGCGGCGGCAAGCAGCGCGGCGTCCGCCGCAGCCGCCACGCCCGCTGCGGCGCCGCGCTACTCCGGCGGCGCCATCGCCCTGCACTGGCTGCATGCGGTGCTGGTGCTGGCGCTGATCGGCATCGGCCTGGCCATGGGCGAGATGCCCAAGGGCGCGGAGCGCAGCGCCGCCATCGCCCTGCACAAGTCGCTGGGCCTGCTGGCGCTGGCCTTGTTCGCCTTGCGCCTGGGCTGGCGGCTGCGCCACCGGCCGCCGGCGGATACCCGCCTGGGCGCGCTGGAGCGCAAGCTGGCCGGACTCGGCCACCGCGCGCTCTACCTGCTGCTGTTGCTGACGCCGCTGGCGGGCTATCTCTCCAGCAGCTTCACGCCTTACCCGATGCGTTTCTTCGGCATCGTCATTCCCAAGGCCGGCTGGCCGGACGAGGGCTGGAACGCCGTGTTCAACGCCTTGCATACCGGTTGCGCGTGGACGCTGATCGCGCTCATCGCGCTGCACCTGGGCGCAGTGGTGCTGCATGCGCTGAGCGGGCAGAGCGTGCTCGGGCGGATGCTGCCGCGGCGCGGCGGACGCTGATCGCGGCCGGCGGCAACCAGGCTTACGCAGCAAACGAAGCGGCCCGGCGGGCAATCCGCCGGGCCGTTCCTTTTCTTTCCGCCCTTTCCAAACTGCGCTGAAAACCATCGGCACCGGGAGAAGGAGGCGGTTTGCACCTCGCCCTCATGCCGCACCGGGCTGAACAAGGGCGCGGCTGCCGGGCGAAGAACGGATCCCGTGCGTTTGCTGGGCGAAATCCATCGTCACCCGCCCACACGCTGCCCCGGCACCGGCACCGGCACCGGCACCGGCACCGGCACCGGCACCGGCAGCCGAAGCGACATTGCCGCCTCAGCGTCCCAGCCGCGCGTCCTCCTCCGCAATCTCCGCCCACTCCGCATCCTCGAACAGCCGCGAGCGGGTCAGGAAACGCAGCCCTTCCGGGTTCTCCAGCGAGAACATGCCGCCGCGGCCCTCGACCACGTCGATGATGAGCTGGGTGTGCTTCCAGTATTCGAACTGCGGCCGGCTGATGTAGAAGGGCGCGCCGCCGATCTCGCCCAGTTGCACGTCGCTGTCGCCGACGAGGAATTCGCCGCGCGGGTAGCACATCGGCGAGCTGCCGTCGCAGCAGCCGCCGGACTGGTGGAACATCAGCGGACCATGCTTGGCAGCCAACTTGTCGATCAGCGCCAGCGCAGCCGGCGTCGCAGTCACTCGCGGAACCATCGCTTGCCTCCGTGGAAAACGCCTTCCGGAAAACAAAAAGGGCGGCCGTTCCCGGCCGCCCCAAGCCTGCTCACCAAGCAGGAGGGAGGAGCATCAGAAGAAGCCGAGCGCCTTCGGGCTGTAGCTCACCAGCAGGTTCTTGGTCTGCTGGTAGTGGTCCAGCATCATGCTGTGGTTCTCACGGCCGATGCCGGACTGCTTGTAGCCGCCGAAGGCCGCGTGCGCCGGGTAGAGGTGGTAGCAGTTGGTCCACACGCGGCCGGCCTTGATGGCGCGGCCGAAACGGTAGGCGCGGCTGCCGTCACGGGTCCATACGCCGGCGCCCAGGCCGTATAGGGTGTCGTTGGCGATGGCCAGCGCTTCCGCTTCGTCCTTGAAGGTGGTCACCGACACCACCGGGCCGAAGATCTCTTCCTGGAAGATGCGCATCTTGTTGTTGCCCTTGAACACCGTGGGCTGGATGTAGAAACCTTCCGCCAGATCGCCGCCGAGCTGGGCACGGCCGCCGCCGGTGAGGCACTGGGCGCCTTCCTGGCGGCCGATGTCCAGGTAAGAGAGGATCTTCTCGACCTGCTCGTTGGAGGCCTGGGCGCCGATCATGGTCTCGGTGTCCAGCGGGTTGCCCTGCTTGATGGCCTTCACCCGCGCCAGGGCGCGGTCCATGAAGCGGTCGTAGATGGATTCGTGGATCAGCGCGCGCGAGGGGCAGGTGCACACTTCGCCCTGGTTGAGCGCGAACAGCACGAAGCCCTCGATGGCCTTGTCGAAGAACTCGTCGTCGGCGTTGGCCACGTCGGCGTGGAAGATGTTGGGCGACTTGCCGCCCAACTCCAGCGTCACCGGGATCAGGTTCTGGCTGGCGTACTGCATGATCAGCCGGCCGGTGGTGGTCTCGCCGGTGAAGGCGATCTTGGCGATGCGGGAGCTCGAGGCCAGCGGCTTGCCGGCTTCCAGGCCGAAGCCGTTCACCACGTTGAGCACGCCCGGCGGCAGCAGGTCGGCGATCAGCTCCATCAGCACCAGGATGCCGGTGGGCGTCTGCTCGGCCGGCTTCAGCACCACGCAGTTACCTGCCGCCAGGGCCGGCGCCAGCTTCCACGCCGCCATCAGGATGGGGAAGTTCCACGGGATGATCTGGCCGACCACGCCCAGCGGCTCGTGGAAGTGGTAGGCCACGGTGTTCTCGTCCACCTCGGAGAGGCTGCCTTCCTGAGCGCGCACGCAGCCGGCGAAGTAGCGGAAGTGGTCGATGGCGAGCGGGATGTCCGCCGCCAGCGTTTCGCGGATGGGCTTGCCGTTGTCCACCGTCTCGGCGTAGGCCAGCACTTCCAGGTTGGCTTCCATGCGGTCGGCGATGCGGTTGAGCACCTGGGCGCGCTCGGTCACCGAGGTGCGGCCCCACTTGTCGGCGGCGGCGTGGGCGGCGTCCAGCGCGAGGGTGATGTCTTCCTCGGTGGAGCGGGCAACCTGGCAGAAGGCCTTGCCGGTGACCGGGGTGACGTTGTCGAAATACTGGCCGCGTACCGGGGCGACCCACTTGCCGTTGATGAAGTTGTCGTAGCGGCTCTTGAACTGGACCTTGGCGCCGGCCTGGCCGGGCAATGCGTACAGCATGGTGTCTCCTCCTGTTTTGACCGTTGCGCCAGCGCGTCCGGGGCTTGGCCGGGCGCGGCAGGCACCGCGTTTGTGGAGCTGGGGCTCCGCTGATGATGGCGGGAACGTTCTGGCACTGCTGCCTGAGCACCCCGCTGATGTCGAACGCTGAGCGTCGCCCCACCGGTTCAGCATGGACCATGCCACCAGCGTCCGCCGCCGCCGGCTGACCGGCGGGCGAGGGGCGCGTGGAGCAAGCGTGGAAAAGGGCTGCACCCGGCACCGGGCTGCACGCAAGGGCGTACCGCGACGCTCGGGCCGCCGCTGTGCCACGGTGCGCAATGCGCTGCTCCACTTCTGAACACCTGTTCCGTTTCGTCGCAACACCATGGAGCAATCCCTGCCCCATTGGCATTGCTGCGCTACGGCATGGATGTTGCGTTTGCCCGGGCATGGCCGCCTCCAGCCCCCCCTGCCCCTTGCCGGCGGCATCGGCGACGCCGGAACGCAATCCCTTCCGCGCGCTGGCCTTATCCCCGATGCCCGCCACGCCCAGCTCACCTCCCGCGGATACCGACGGCAGCCGCGCGCACCTGCTCGCCTTCGCCCTGCCGGCGGCCGAGCAGCTGCACCGACTGGCGGACAGCCCCGATCTCACCGTGCTGCTGGCCGACCGCGACGGCCTGGTGCTGGCCGCCATCGGCCACCTCGCCATTGCTCCCGGCAGCGCCCGCATGGAAGCCATCGCCGGCGCACCCGGCGGCGGCGCCGGGCTGTGCCTGGCGGAGCCCATCGCCACCCGCACCCGCGGCCTGCTCGGGCTGGCGGACGCATCGGCGCGCCTGTCCCACGGCGGCGTGGTCAGCCTGCTCTCCCTGCTGCGCACCACCGCCGAACTGATAGAACACCGCCTCACCGAAACCGCCCCCGGCGGCTGCATCGCCCTGCACCTGCACAGCCACCCGGAACTGCTGGGTACCCCGCTGGAAGGGCTGGTGGTGTTCGACGCCGAAGGCCGGCTGCTGGCGAGCAACCGCCACGCCCGCCGCCTGCTGGCGCTGCCCACCGAAGCCGAGGGCAGTACCTGCCTGGACTGCGTCGGCCAACCGTGGCCCGCCCTGCGCGCCCGCCTCGGCCGCTTCCCGGCGCCGCTGCTGCTGGACGGCCGGGACGGCCAGACGCTGGCGGCACTGGTGCGGGTGGTGGGGAGTGTTGGCTGAGAGGTGGGGTGGCGGGCTGGTGCGTGCCATTCCTTGTGGCCGGGCGGTGGCTTGGTTGCTTGCCTGATCCAATTCCTGCGTTCTCTCCGGCAATCCCGGCCGTCTCGGCTTCAGCGCTTCTTCATCGACCGTCCCCAGACAACAAGCGGAGAAGCGACGGCCTGCTCCCCTCTCCCTTCGCCCGCCGGAGCGCCCTGTGGCCGGTAGGCCGCAGGGCTGGGGCGCGAAGCGGGGGCCGGGGGAGAGGGGGAGCGCCCACGGAACCAGAACGTAACCGCCCCTGCGGGGCGCCCCCTCTCCCCGGCCCTCCCCCGCGAGGGGGGGAGGGGGCAAAACCCACGGCGCGATCAACTCATCTGCCCCATTCCGATCCCCATCCCCCCTGAAACACTGCTCCATTGCGCCACACCTGTTGCTCCGTTTCGTGACACCCGGCGCACACCCGCCCGGGATATGCACAGCGAAAGCTGCCGCCACCCCTGCCACCCCGTCGATTGGCACGCGCTTTGCAGAAAGGGAGCCCGGGCAGCCCGCCGCACAGGGCGCCGAAACCGCCCCGGCTGCTGCATGGCGGACAAATAAAACCATGATGGAGACAAGTCACAGATGAACTCGCGCCAATTCCTGCGTCCGACGCTGAAGACCCTCGCCGTGCTCACCGCGGCCAGCCTCACCGTCGGCGCCGCCGTCGCCGCCACCAACGCTGGCAGCACCTTCAGCAACGTCACCTGGGAAGACATCCTCAACGACGACAAGACGCCGGGCGACGTGCTCAGCTACGGCCTGGGCGTGAAGGCCCAGCGCTTCAGCACGCTCAAGCAGATCAATGCCCAGACGGTGTCGCAGCTGGTGCCGGCCTGGTCCTTCTCCTTCGGCGGCGAGAAGCAGCGCGGCCAGGAAGCCCAGGCGCTGGTGCGCGACGGCGTGATCTACGTCTCCGCCTCCTACTCCCGCTTCTTCGCCATCGACGCCCGCACCGGCAAGCGCCTGTGGGCCTACGAGCACCGCCTGCCGGACGACATCCGCCCCTGCTGCGACGTGGTGAACCGCGGCGCCGCCATCTACGGCGACAAGATCTACTTCGGCACCCTGGACGCCGCGGTGGTGGCGCTGGACCGCAAGACCGGCAAGGTGGTGTGGCGCGAGAAGTTCGGCGACCACAAAGTCGGCTACACCATGACCGGCGCGCCCACCATCGTGAAGGACCAGAAGACCGGCAAGGTACTGCTGGTGCATGGCTCCTCCGGCGACGAATTCGGCGTGGTCGGCTGGCTGTTCGCCCGCGACCCGGACACCGGCAAGGAAGTGTGGGCGCGGCCGCTGGTCGAAGGCCACATGGGCCGCCTGGACGGCAAGGACAGCACCACCACCGGCGACGCCAAGGCGCCGTCGTGGCCGGACGATCCCAACTCGCCCACCGGCAAGGTCGAAGCCTGGAGCCATGGCGGCGGAGCGCCGTGGCAGAGCGCCTCCTTCGACGTCGACAACAACACCATCGTCATCGGCGCCGGCAACCCCGCGCCGTGGAACACCTGGAAGCGCACCGCCAAGGGCGACGATCCGCGCAACTGGGACAGCCTGTTCACCTCCGGCCAGGCTTACGTGGATGCCAGCACCGGCGAGCTGAAGGGCTTCTACCAGCACACGCCGAACGACGCCTGGGACTTCTCCGGCAACAACTCGGTAGTCCTGTTCGAGTACAAGGACCCGCGCACCAACAAGCAGGTGAAGGCCTCCGCCCACGCCGACCGCAACGGCTTCTTCTTCGTCACCGACCGCGAGAAGCTGGCCAAGGGCGCCGGCTACCCGAACAAGCCGACCTCGCTGATCGGCGCCTGGCCCTTCGTGGATGGCATCACCTGGGCGAAGGGCTTCGACATCGAGACCGGCAAGCCGATCGAGAACGACAACCGTCCGCCCGAACCGAAGGAAGGCGAGGACAAGGGCGCCTCCGTCTTCGTCTCGCCGCCCTTCCTCGGCGGCACCAACTGGCACCCGATGTCCTACAGCCCGGATACCGGCCTGTTCTACATTCCGGCCAACCACTGGGCGATGGACTACTGGACCGAGCACCTGACCTACAAGCCGGGCTCCGCCTACCTCGGCCAGGGCTTCCGCATCAAGCGCCTGTTCGATGACCACGTCGGCATCCTGCGCGCCATCGATCCCAAGACCGGCAAGATCGCCTGGGAGCACAAGGAGCAGTTCCCGCTGTGGGCCGGCACCCTCACCACCGCCGGCGGCCTGGTGTTCACCGGCACCTCCGACGGCTACGTGAAGGCCTTCGACGCCAAGAACGGCAAGGAGCTGTGGAGCTTCCAGACCGGCTCCGGCGTGGTTTCGGTGCCCATCACCTGGGAAATGGACGGCGAGCAGTACGTCGGCATCCAGTCCGGCTACGGCGGCGCGGTGCCGCTGTGGGGCGGCGACATGGCCGAGCTGACCAAGCAGGTCACCCAGGGCGGCTCCATGTGGGTGTTCAAGCTGCCCAAGGTCGCCCGCCGCTGATCCGCGCCCGCGGCCGGTTCGCGCCGGCCGCGGCACCTCAGCCCGGCCGCGGCGCGGGGGTCTCAGCGCCCTCGCGCCGCGGCACCGTCCGTAGACACCGGAGCGCCCCGCCATGCCTAGCTTCCCACGCCGCGGCCTCAGCGCCGCGGCCCCCGCCGCCCTCGCGCTCAGCCTGCTCGGCGCCGCCGGCGCGGCTCATGCCGAACCACCCATGGTGGAACCGCAAGTCATCAACGGCTGCGGCATCTGGCCGCACGCCCGCTGCCCTGGCGTGGACCTGCGCCATGCCGACCTCGTCGGCAAGAACCTGGCCGGCGCCGATCTGCGCGGCGCCAACCTCTCCCGCGCCGACCTGCGCGGCGCCAACCTGGCCGGCACCAACCTGGATGGCGCCAACCTCACCGGCGCCCGGATGAACAAGGTCAACGCCCCCGCCGCCAGCTTCCGCAACGCCAGCCTGGTGGGCGCCGACCTGGAGTTCGCCCGCATCATGCGCGCCGACTTCACCGGCGCCGACCTCACCGGCGCCACGCTGGAAGCGGCCCGCGCCCAGTTCGCCTGGTTCGTCGGCGCCAAGCTGATCTCCGCCAACCTGCAGGAGACCAAGTTCGTCACCGTGAACTTCAAGGATGCCGTCATGGAGGGCAACCTGATCCGCTACACCATCTTCCCCGACAGCTTCTTCGAAGGCTGCCAGGGCTGCCCGACCGACTGGTGAGGAGGCCGCATCCATGTTCCCGACCCTGAGCGCCCACCGCACTCCGGCCGCCCCGGCCACCCTCTCCGCTGGCACCGGCCCGCGCCGCCTGCTGCTCCACCTCGCCGCCTTGCTGCTGCAGATCGCCCTGCTGGCCGGCTTCGTTTCCCCGGCCCGCGCCGAAGTGGCGATTCCGCCGGTGGTGGACATTTCGCCGCTGCCGCCGCTGGGCGAAACCTGGCTGGCCGCCAACCCCTACCGCGGCAATCCGCAGGCGGTGGAAATCGGCCGCTCCGCCTACAACCAATCCTGTGCCCGCTGCCATGGCGTGGACGCCGAGCACCAGGGCAACGCCGCCGACCTGCGGCGGGTGGACGCCTACTGCCGCCGCATCGCCGATACCGGCCTGCGCGCCGCCTGCATGCTGGACAACGACGCCTTCTTCAAGGAATCGGTGCTGCACGGCAAGGTCCGCGTCGGCGTGGTGCACATGCCGCCGTGGGAAGGCCTGCTGCCGCAGGAAGTGGTGTGGGCGATCCAGACCTTCGTCGAGTCGCGCGCCGGTTCGGTGAAGTGAGAGCGCAGGATGAGGCAGGACGGCGTCTGAAGTAGCGAAGCAACACAGGCCGTGCCCGGCACGGCCTCACACGCAGGAGGCAGCGGCAACGCTCCGCGCCCCGCGAGGAGGAGACATGAGGTACACGCCAGCGCGGTCCAGGGCCGGGCTCGACAGGCTTGATCTGAGAGGCGCGCGCGATTTCTCCCTCTCCCCTTGCGGGGGAGCAACCGTGTTCGCCGTCAAGCCGTCGATGGGTTCCAGCGGGAGCTGTTCTTGATCATGGCGTTCATGATGGTCAGCAGCTTGCGCATGCAGGCCACGATGACGACCTTGGGGGGCTTG